>Ga0123354_10007605_pt1 | contig 16350 bp, 9 predicted proteins | sample TergutLab28metaG_2_FD_97872 | JGI IMG/M metagenome (GOLD analysis project Ga0123354, IMG submission 97872) | Labiotermes labralis P4 segment gut microbial communities from Petit-Saut dam, French Guiana - Lab288 P4 | ecosystem: Host-associated > Arthropoda: Insects > Digestive system > Gut ...
CAAAACCATAGAACGTAATGTCTTTAAGCTAATGATTGAGAAGCAGCAGATAGTAAGAGGGTAGGCCCCCCTTAGTCTCTCCTCAAAAACAAACATCTAAAGACCGAGAGCCCTAGTCGGTTAATACCGACTTACACGTGTGTGACCACCCCCTACCTTAAATACCAAAACCCAAGTCTTGACGATTAAACAGTCTAATAATCTCTAATCGTAAAAGATATCATATTAATAGCCAAACAGTTTTAATTGATAAGATAACCGCTAATATACCAAGACTTAGCTGTAAAAAGAACAAGTGTTCTACTTTCTTAAGGGCTTTCTATATCTCTAACATCAAAACCCCTATAATAAGCTCACAGAAGCTTGCATAAGGGGATAAGAGGTAGGTGGTAGGTGAGAGATTGGACCTTGTTTAATAAAGCCATCTGCTGCTTGACATGGCAAGTGTGTTATAGTATTATCAATTAAATGTTAAAAAGTAAAGATATTTTTAGGAAGAGAATGCGATGATTAATGTAGACAACAACATAACCATAACTGATGATTTTCTTATTTCCGTTTCCTCCTGGCATTTAATCAATTCCGATAATACCAAATAGGTGTCGTATTAGCCCCGATCTTCTAAAGAGATCGGGTTATTTGTTTATAGACCAAATAAGACATAGAATGAAGGAGAAAACTACAGAATGAAAATACTCAGTAAGAAACTATCCAAGTACATTATCTCAGTAATATTAGTTTTGGCCTTACTAATCGGTGCATCATCCGGTATATTAAACAACAACCAGAAAGACAACAATACCTTTTTCCCAAGTCTGCCAACCGCTCTGGCATCTCCACCTCTTCCCGGCGGCGGTGTTCCTATGCAAGTGGTGGGGGGGTTTTCGCATAGCCTAGCTTTATTATCAAACGGTACAGTTTGGTCATGGGGTTACAACGGTGACGGTCAGTTAGGCGTTGACATTGAGGACGATTATAGTAATATCCCCATAAAAATCAATATCTCAGGAGTTATCGCTATCAGTGCTGGAACTTATCACAGCTTAGCCCTCAAAAACGATGGCACGGTCTGGGCTTGGGGCAGCAATGGTTATGGCCAACTAGGTGACGGCACTACAGCTACTAGGCATACTCCTGTAAAAGTGAACAACTTAACAGACGTTATTGCCATTAATGCCGGAGCCTATCACAGCCTAGCTCTAAGAAGCAATGGCACGGTCTGGGCTTGGGGTAACAATGGTAATGGCCAACTAGGTGACAATACCACCACCCAAAGAACATCTCCTGTCCAAGTAAAAGGTCTAAATAACTCTGGCTTTTTGACAGGTATTGCCACTATCAGTACCGGAAATAGTCACAGCTTAGCCCTCAAGAACGATGGCACTGTTTGGGCTTGGGGTTGGAACATTAACGGTCAGTTAGGTGACGGCACTACTACTCAAAGAACGACTCCTGTTCAAGTAAGCACTCTAACCAGTGTCACTGATATTAGTGCAGGAGGTGGTCATAACTTAGCCATAAAGAACGATGGTACTGTCTGGGCTTGGGGTGCTAATAGTAGCGGTCAGTTAGGCGACAATACCACCACTCAAAAAACTTCTCCTGTCCAAGTAAAAGGCCTAAACAACTCAGGCTTTTTAACAGATGTTACTGACATCAGTGCCGGCAGTCACAGTCTAGCCGTAAAGAGTGACGGAACAGCCTGGGCTTGGGGACCGAATGCTTACGGTCAATTAGGTGACAGTACTACCACCCAAAGAAATACCCCTGTCCAAGTAAACAACTTAACAGACGTTACTACCATTAGCGCATTTATTGAACATAGCTTAGCTGTAAAGAGTGATGATACTATCTGGGCTTGGGGTTACAATGGTAGTGGCCAGTTAGGTATCGGCAATACTACTAACAGCAACACTCCGAAATTAGTAGACAGTCTAGCGGCTTTAATGTCCAGCAGCCCTCCCGTACAAATAGCAGCGGGCGTTAATCACAGCTTAGTTTTATTAGATAACGGCACTGTCTGGGCCTGGGGCAGAAACAATTCCGGTCAGGTAGGCAATGGTACTACTACAAACAGCGCCTCTCTTGCACGGGCAGGCAGCTTAACAGATATAATTGCTATCAGCGCCGGCGATAGTCACAGTTTAGCCCTCAAGAGCGATGGTACTGTCTGGGCTTGGGGCAGCAATAGCTCGGGCCAGTTAGGTGTTAATACCTATTTTACTGTTATTAATACTCCTATACAGGTAAGTAACTTAACAGGCATCATTGCCATTAGTGCAGGTAATAATCACAGCCTAGCCTTAAAAAGCGATGGTACCGTCTGGGCTTGGGGTTACAATGGTTATGGTCAGTTAGGTAACAGCACCACCAACAGCAGTAGTACCCCCGTACAGGTAAAAAGCAGTTTACTTGGTATAAGTAATTTAACGGGCATCACTGCTATCAGCGCAGGTGCAAGCTACAGTTTAGCCTTAAAAAATGACGGTACTGTCTGGTCTTGGGGTAACAATAATTATGGCCAACTAGGCAACGGCAGTAACACTCAAAGAAATTATGCTGTACAGGTAAGTAACTTATCAGGCATTACCGCTATCAGCGCAGGTGGTGGCCACAGCCTAGCCCTAAAGAATGACAATACCGTCTGGGCTTGGGGCTACAATGGTGGTGGCCAGTTAGGCAACGGATCTACATCCAACAGTTATACTCCTGTTCAAGTAAAAGGTCTCAACAACTCGGGCTTTTTGACAGGCATAACTACTATCAGTGCCGGCGGCAGTCACAGTTTAGCCCTCAAGAGCGATGGTACTGTCTGGGCCTGGGGTTACAACTATTACGGTCAGTTAGGTGATGGCAATGGTGGTGATTGGAGTGACTACAGTTATACCCCTGTCCAAGTCAAGGGCTTGAATGGTTCGGGCTTTTTGACCGGCATCACCGCTATCAGTGCCGGTAACAACCATAACTTAACACTAAAGAGCGACAGCACTGCCTGGGCTTGGGGTAGCAACCAGTACGGTCAATTAGGTGATGGTACCAGCACAGACAAAAGCACCCCCGTACAGGTAAACCTGATAAGATACATAAGATATCTGACCTTTGAACAGACAAGTTATCAATTGGCTAGTCCTCAAAGCGGTCTGACAACCACTACCGTCCAAGCTGTCGGTGTTGATGTTGACTACCAGCCTTTAACCGGCTTAAATGTTACTTACAGTTTAAGCGGAACATACACCGATGTGACCATAAACAGTTCAACCGGCCTCATAACTATTACCAGCTTAGCTCCTGCCGGTACAGTGAATATTGTAGCTTCTTATGACGGCATGACCGCCAAGGCATCATTAGTATTAACTACTGCCGGTCTCACTACAGCCCAACGCTACGGTATACAAGTAGCTTCAGGTTATAATCACAGTATGGTTTTATTAAAAGATGGCTCAGTGTGGACCTGGGGTGATAATCAGTACGGTCAATTAGGTATCGGTAACACTACCAGCAGTAATATTGCTGTACAAGTAACCAGCTTAACTAACGTTATTGCCATTGCCGCCGGTCAATACCACAGCCTAGCTCTCAAAAGCGATGGTACCGTCTGGGCCTGGGGCTACAATCAGTATGGTCGCTTAGGAGACGGAACGGTCACCCAAAGAACTTCCCCAGTCCAAGTCAAAGGTCCAAATAACTCGGGCTTTTTAACAGATGTTATTGCCATCAGTGCCGGAGAAAATCACAGCTTAGCCCTGAAAAACGATGGTACTGCCTGGTCCTGGGGTTACAATAATTATGGTCAATTAGGTGATGGTACTACCACTCAAAGAACTTCACCCGTACAGGTAAAAGGTCTAAATAACTCGGGCTTTTTAACAGATGTTACTGACATTAGTGCTGGAGGAAGTCACAGTCTAGCCCTTAAGAATGACAACACCGTCTGGGCTTGGGGTTACAACTATTCCGGTCAACTAGGTGACGGCACCACTACTCAAAGAACTACCCCAGTCCAGGTAAAAGGTCTCAATAACTCGGGCTTTCTAACAGATATTACCGCTATCAACGCAGGGGGTGGCCACAGCTTAGCTCTCAAAAACGACGGTACTGTCTGGGCTTGGGGTGCTAATGGTTACGGTCAACTAGGTGATGGTAATTACACTCAAAGAACTTCTCCTGTCCAGGTAAAAGGCTTAAACGGTTTAGGCTTTTTAACAGATGTTACTGACATCAGTGCCGGCGGAATCTACAGCCTAGCTTTAAAGAGTGACGGCACAGTCTGGGCTTGGGGTCAAAACACTAATGGCCAGTTAGGCGACGGTACTACAACTACTAGGTATGCTCCTGTGCAGGTAAAAGGTCCAAACAACTCCGGCTTTTTAACAGACGCTGTTGCTATAAGCGCCGGTAACATTCACAGTTTAGCTCTGCAAAGTAACGGCGCAGCCTGGGCCTGGGGTAGCAACAATGTTTATCAGTTAGGAACTATGAATACTACCAACAGCAACACTCCGGTGCGGACAGTAGGCCTTCCTAAACTATTGCACTTAGCCTCCATTAACTTTAATCAGCCAAGCTACCAGCTAAACATCCCTAAAAATGGCCAAGATACTATAGTTACCCAAGCCGTAGGCATGGATTCGGAAGGTAACCCGGTAGGTCAACTTAACATCACCTACTCTCTGGACAACACCTACTCCGGCGTCTCCATTAATCCCTCAACAGGACTAATAACGGTCACCAGATTTGCCTCAGCCGGCACAGTAGGCATTATAGCCTCTTATGATAACTTGATAGCCACAGCAGATTTAGTCTTAACTTCTGCTAATGCCGGATCAGGTGTTAATGCTAACGGCCTTTACACCGTTAACCTCTATGCCCAAGACATCTCCTCCTTCAATAACATAGTCTTCACCCTTACCTATGACCCCTTGGTCTTAGAGGTAACCGACCTCTGCGCCTTAACCTATCAAAAAGAAACAACCACCGGACCAATCTTAGGTACAGATATCACCATTTTATCCTTTACTTCAGGAACAATTACCTTTAATATAGATAAGAGTATACCTCAAGGTCTGGTATTTAGCGGTCTCTTAAACGCCCTCTCCTTTAAAGCCTTAACAGACGATACCACAACCCTTACCCTCTCAGACTCATCTAATCAAAACGTTAACCTCTCCCTGACCGTAATGGCAGTATAAGAAGAAAGAGAAAGGAGATTATAGTAATGAATAACCCTGAAAATGTAAAACCCAGTCTTTGGAAAAAGATCATTGCTTTCTTGGCCGTCTTAATTCTGCTTATCTCTTCTCTTAACGGAGTAGGAGAAGCTTTAGCCCAAAACAAGAAGATAGCAGAACTAAACTTCTTGACCAATACTGCTTTATCCTTAGAATTCTCCTCTGATCCCTTAACTACCTTTAACCTCTTATCTGCCGAAGAACAGAATAAAGTAAAAGAAGTAATACTCTTTCACTTTAAGAATCTTCAGGACATAGTAGATAGAGAGGGAACAGACCACGACATCCATGACTATATAGATTCTATCCCTTACCCTATCCTCTACCTCATGCAGGCTGATATAGAGTACTTAGGCTTCTTTAAAGAGTACTTCTTGGATAACTACCTCTCCTCCCTTAATCTCCTTCCTCCTTATCAGGCACCTTCCGACTCTAAAGAGGTAAGGCTTAATAACCTTCTCTTAAGAATAGATGAGTTTAACTCCTTTAATGCTGAAGAAAGAGCTTTAGTCTTAGAGTATTATGGTTTAAGTGAAGAGATTACCTTTAATGAAGAAGAAGACCCTTCTTCTTTATCTGAAGACTCTTCCTCTTCCTTGGATAAGATAAAAGACTTAGAGAGAATCTTTGAAAATCCCTCTTTTTCTTCTCTTTCCCTAAACACCCAGAATGAACTGCTTTCTCTTCTTTCTCTAGACAGTTCTAAATCTCAAATCATCTCTTCTTCTTTCTCTTACCTAGAAGATCTGGGTTATAACCTTAAAGAAAGTGCTGATATCATAAGAATAGCTTCTTCAGGTCTTTTCTTGCTTGATGAAGCCATAGCCCTTTATGAAGCATACCTAGGTATCTTCTCTAAACTGCTCTTTGAATTAAAAGAGTTTGAGACTTTCTCTAAGCTCTTTAATATAGCCGCTGAAGTAAACGACAACAGACTAAAAGACTATCAGTTTATCTCTTATCACCCAGAACCAGAAGATAATACTCCTTCTAGACAACCCTCTTCTCCTAACATAATAGACTCAGTTATCTCCCAACAACCCTGGAGAGAAGACAGTGATGTTGCTAACCTTACCGAAGTCAAAGAAACCCTCTATCTCTCCTATACCTCTTTCTCTTCCTTTAACACAGCTAAAGACCTTTTCTTAGAAGGTTACTTGGTTAATGACATTAAACAAGCTTTCTTCTTGGCTTCGGCTCTTAACCTAGATCCTAAAGATGTTATCTCTTCTGATGCTAAGAGCATCTTAAGCTATGCTTTAGGTCTTTCTTCTTTCTCTAAGACTGCTTCTGCCGGTATTAACCTAGCAGACCTTAACTCCTCTGAATATGAGGAGATGCTGCTCATCCTTTCCTTCGGGGCTTCTATCATGTACATGGGCATGATGCTGATGTCAGGAGGAGGTAGTGAAGACATCATCGCTCCCTTTATTGCCTACCTTAATGGTAATGAAGCTGTTAACCTTAACACCGGTGCTGTTCTCTACCATGAGAACATCCTTAATGTCCCCGGCCGAAACGGTATGGACTTAATCCTTGGCATCACCTATGACTCCTCTGAGGCGGAGTTATATAAGGCAACTGTCGACTATTCATCTTATGATGTATATAGTGTTGATGTTTACTTAAACATATCTATATATATTAACGGAATTCTTACGCAATTCGATGGCTATATGATCTCTTACAATGAATTTTATTCATACTATTCCGCTCTTAGCTTTTACAATGATGTTAATAGCTGGCCCGATGATATTGATAACGAAACAATCACCATAACCAACTTCTCGGATTTTTGGTACTGGTCTGAAACATCTTATTACTATACTGATTGGCCTAATCATGCTGACCCTTATGGCGATGATACATGTATTGGATTTTCTTCTACCAACTTACCTTATCCTAGCCCATGGAACTATTCAAATAGTGACGGATACTTAGGAACCTTAAGCGGCCCCTATTTTATATCACTTAATAGTTCTCAAATATCATGGACAGATGAAAATCATTACAGCATCACAAGTTACTGGAGCGGCGAGTATTATGGCACTGTAAAAAAGATAATAGATGAAGTTTGGCATTATTACGCTACCAGCCCGCAATATGAATATACTGACTATAGTTACTTTAACACCACTTCCTCTCCTACTAAATACGAAGAACTATGGAACTGTGGTGCCGGCTGGTCTTTTGATCTGCCTTATATCTACGATAATACTCTTTCTATCCCTAATAAAGGCACTTATCAACTTTCCGGCTTTAATATCCTAGACAATCCCCTGCAGGATATGACCTTAGTTAATAACAACAGTAATAATGTCTACTTCGGCGGCGGCAGCACTGCCAGAGAAAAGTCTTATTACAAACTTACCTTTAAAGACGGAACAGTCTATCATTTTAACTCTTCAGGCCAGTTTATCGCTCAGCAAGACAGATTCGGTAATACCATTGTCTATAAATACACCCAGCAGGCTTCCTTTAATAACCGTTATCTTCTTAGCAGTATCATTGATACCACCGGAGCAGTCTATACCCTAGCCTACACTACCAGCGGTTCTAACAGAGTAGTAACGGTAACATCACCCGACAACTCCACCTATAAGATGAATCTCTCACCGATATCTTCTCATAACGGCAAGTTTAATCTGTCCTCGGTAGTTAACCAAGGCAATGTCACTACCTCCTTTACTTACCAAACAGACACTGCTTCTTTTAACTTTGATACCTACTATATGTCTTCGGTCAATAACTACACCAGCCTCTTAAAGACGGTTACCTACCAGACCGGCACCCAATTACTCTACAACTACTCCAAGGTCTCTTTATCTTCAGGCTCCTATAACCGTCAGTTCCATAAACTATCATCTAGAACCTTTAGTGACGGTATAACCACTGATTACCTAAAGACTGATTACACCTACTCAGGTAATCATCTTAACCCCGGCAGCAGCACCTATTCTACCTCAGTTATCAATAACTTAGGGGTTAAGACCACTTATACCTTTAACTCTAACCACCTTAATACCGTTAAAGACACCTATGTCAATAATGTCTTAGTCCAGAAAGTACAGACTGCCTATAATAACTACAAGCTCCCCTCTCAGGTAACTACCTCGGCTTATCACAGCTCCTTTACCCGTTCTAACACCGAGCTCTTTACCTATGATAGTAAAGGTAATCTCCTAACCTACACCTCACCCCGAGCTGAAGGCTCCTCCTCTTCCCTCTATCAAACAGTCTTTACTTATGATACAAGCTACTATAGTCTTCTTTTAAGCTCAGTCTACAGCATCTCTAACTCAGTAACAGTAAAAGAAGAATACACCTTATCCAACGACCATAAGACAATGACCAACCTTAAGACCTATGAGGTCTCTAACAACACCCCGGTCTTAAAAGCCCAGACAGACTATCTCTATGATGCTTATGGTAATGTAACCGAGATAAGACAATACCCTGATGTCAGCGGTGCTCCCAACACCTGCAACTCAACTATCATTGCTTATAATAACGGCGTCAAACCCTTTTCTATCAGTGTGACCGGCATTCTAGATGCTGACGGACAGTTAGCTAATGGAACCGGTATCGTCTCAGAATCCTTTACCTACAGCTCCATGTGGCGTCTTCTCAGCTACACCGACGGAGAAGGCAACACCATACAATATCAATACGACAATCTGGGCAGAGTCACCCTTATTACTTATCCCGACTCTTCCTTTGAGACTTATGTCTATGATGACACTCTAAACAAAGTAACCTTCACCAATGTCTTAGGAGAAGTCTACGTCTACCAATATGATAAGTTCGGTAATCTCTTAACCCTTAAAGACTCAGATAACACCACCTTGGTCACTAATGTCTACGACAATAGAGGCAGACTGCTTACCAGCTCCAACGTCTTAGGTCTTGATACCTCCAGCATTATCTCTTACACCTACGACTCCTATGACAGAGTTCTCTTAGTTACCCACAAAGACTCCCAGAACAATGTCCTCTATCAAGAGACATATGTCTACTATGACGTCTTAGATAACACCGGAGCCTCCAAGGCAGTCTCCACCATCATCGGAGAGGTAAATGCTCCTTCCATAGAGACCTACTCCATCTATGACAAATACGGAAGACTTAAAGAAGAAGGCATTACCGGAGGGTCCTCTGTCTCTTACTTCTATGACCATCTTAACCGCCTTATCAATCAGACCTCTCCCGTATCCGACAACACCTACGTCTACGATATCTTCGGTAATGTCTTGTCAGTTACCAACATAGAGAATAATACCCTCTATAATACCTATGACTCCTTAGGCCGATTAACCTCTGCCTCTGACTTTAAAGGCAATTACACCCTTTACACCTATGACTCCTTAGGCCGACTGATTAAAGATGAGATCCCCCTAGAACAGATAGGTCAAACCACCTACTACTCCATAGCCAAGACCTACTACGACGCTTCTTCTAATGTCATTAAGAGTGCCGTTAACACCAATGAAGCCGGAAGTACCATCTCTTGGAGTATAAGCGAATATACTTACACTGTAGACGGCTTCTTACAAAGCTCCTCTGTCTCTAATCTCTTCTTAGTGGAATACACCTATGACTTAGCCGGCAACATCACTTCTCAAGAGATCGGAGACCAGTTAATCTCCTACCTCTACAACTCTAAAGGCCAGCTCATTGAAACAACCGACGCTCTCTTCCAGACCGAGACCTATGTCTATGACTCTAATGGCTATCTTGTCTCCTTTACCGACCGTAACGGCAGTGTCACCGAATACTTCTATAATGCCTTAGGCCAAGTCTTAAGTGTGGTGGTTACCGATTCTGAAAATAACATCAGTACTCTCTACTATGAATACTATAAGACCGGCTCCTTAAAGAGTGAAGAGAATGACACCTTAGCGGTCACCTACTTCTATGACTCCTTAGGCAGAACAGTCAGAATCTTAGAAGATGACGGGGTAGAAAAACTCTACTCTTATGATAATGACGGCTTTTTAGACTCCTTTACCTTAGCTAAAGACAACATCATCATCCAAGAGGTAGATTATACCTATGATATCGCCGGAAGACTAGAGACAGTAAGTGAAGACAATTCTGTGCAAGCCACCTACTCTTATGACCAGAACGGCAACCGAGCAAGCCTTGTCTATGCTAACGGCATAACTACCTCTTACTCCTATAACCTAGCCAATATGGTCACCTCAGTCCAGAATAAGCTCTCTAACACCGTTCTCTCTTCTTTCTCCTACTCCTACTTCTTAGACGGCAACCAGAAGAGCAAGACCGATCATAGCAACCTGACTACCAATTACACTTATGACCAATTAGGCAGACTGCTCAGTGAAGCCGAAGGCAGCATTCTTACCAAGACATATTCCTACGACCAGTACTCTAACAGAAGCTCTCTTACTGTCAGCGGAAGTGAGAACTACACCGTAGATTATCTCTATAACCTAAATAACAGACTAACAGAAGAGCTAAAAACAGAGAACTCCTCTATTACCTCTTCCCTCTACTTCTATGATCCTAATGGTAATCTAACTGCCAAAACCACCGATACCTTCTCTGCTCAAGGCAACGGTTCTTCTTCTATCTCTTTTGAGGGAGTAGGTACTGAGTTCTATCTCTATAACTCCTTTAATCAGTTAGTAAGCATAAATATAGATAATGACCTTATATCCTATGACTATAGACCCGATGGTCTAAGATACTCTAAGACCTTAGACGACAATATCGTAGTTCATCTATGGAACGGCTCATCTATTGTTGCCGACTTGGTTAATAATCAGGGCTATATTAGCTATCTAAGAGGCATCGGTCTTATCTCCTTTAATGACGGAGTAGATATCTTCTTCTACCTCTTTAACGCCCATGGAGACGTTATACAGCTTACTGATGACCAAGGAGCAGTCACCCAGACTTATGCTTATGATTCCTTTGGAGTAGAAGATAATCCTTCTTCCTCTGACTTTAATCCTTTTAGATATGCTTCCTACTACTTGGACTTGGAGTCCGGCTCTTATTACCTGCAAGCTAGATACTATGACCCATCCTTAGGCAGATTCCTCTCGGAAGATCCGGCCTTTGACGGGCTTAACTGGTACACCTACTGTGCTAACTCTCCTCTTTTGTTTATTGATCCGAGTGGATTGGCTACTGCTTATATACCACCACGCGATAATGAAAATTATATTATTCCATACTATTTAGGGGACACTACTACTTATACTACTCTCGTTGATCAATATTCTAACATTATTTCTACTGGACCTATTATTTCTGTGCCTCAAGCTAGTCTTACGCCACAACAAGCTGGGTATATGAATCAGCATATTTTTGATGCTGATGTTAGAGAAGATCGGTTTAAAGATCTTGGTTCTTATAATAATGCACTTGCTGGATGGCAGCTTATTGATATAAAAGGCGATGTATATGATGATGGTAGCATGGGATATAGAATAGGTGTCTACGCTAGAATAGTTAACGGCGTAGAAGTGGAATACGCAATAGTGTTTAGAGGAACAAAGGGTATCGCTAGCATTATTCAGGATGTTGCCAGTGTCCTTGGTCTATCATCTGCCATGAGAGATTCAATGCAATTTTCGATAGATTTTGAGGCTGCACATCGCGGTTATCCTATAACATTTACCGGCCATTCCATTGGTGGCCCCCAAGCACAAGCTGGCGTTGTGGCTGTTTTTAATGCTTCTGGTAGGATTTATAATTGTATTACGTTTAATCCCGCTGTTATAGACTTATGGCTTTATGACCTAAGTATGAAAGGCTACTCCGGAACAATAACGAACTATGTAGTAAAATACGAGTATGCAACTTTTCTTTTCCCCGTAAAACATGTGGGGACAACCATTTATCTGCCTGCAAAAGACCCATGGAAAATAATCTCTAACCATGATATGAAAGCTGTCATGTGGGGTCTGGAACGAAGGGGGATAAGATGAAAAGCTGGAAGAAGACAATGATAATGATGATTTCTATAATTGCGGTAGTCGTAGCATCTATTTCCTTATTGTTGTTCAGTCCATGGATATATTCATTCTTCCAACCAACCCCGCCTCAACCGGTAATAAAATATGGTGAGTTTCCTTTTAAACTGGAATATGAAATCAATGGCAGAATAGTAGTGGTAGAAGACACCATCATATGCAAATATAAGGGAATTGGGGTAAGTTTTGGGACGGAAGGCAAATATCTTAAATGGGAAAGTTACTTAGCTAGTGAAGGAAAATCATCGACAGATACTACTTCAGGATGTTTACTAGTCGATGATGTTAATCAAATATACTTTTCTTTGAGTGGGGCTAAATATTATTTGGGTTATCTGAGCGAATATTACCCTGAATTAATTGCTGATGGACCGAATTTCTATGCTTTTGCAACAAATGATAGTGATAGGTGGCTTCGGCCAGACGAAATATTAAATAAATACAGCATCAGAATAATCAGTTTTGAGCCTTCTCCACCGATTCAAAACACTTTTAAGTAGGGAAGTATCAAAACAATGTATTACTGGAGAATAACAAAATACGATCCCCAAAATCGCGATGAAAATGGCCTTTACAAAAAAGATGAGTGGATAAGTATTGGCGGTATAGGTAAGAAATTTGAAGGCGTGGAGTTAACTTATGAGGAGTATATACGATACGAGAATGCATATGTTGACGCAGTAATTAGAGTTATGCGCGAAAACAACGTTGAATCGTTAAGAATAAAACCTTTGCAAAAAAATTCTTATGTGACTTATGATGACTTTCCTGAACCGGAGACTAAAAATTTTTATAAATCTCTGAAAACTAACACAATGATTCCAATGAATGATATTGCAAAAGTAGTGCGGTTTGCACTGAGAAAAGAAATTTGGTGCAAATTGGCAAGTGATAAGATGTTTGTTCATTTTGGATATGATTACTATATGTTCATCGGAAGTGAAAACCGATCGGATGAAATGATCAATGCCATAATAAACAACGGCCTATTTGTTGAAAACTTCATCTCTCCTTACTTGCCTGATGCAATATACAATAAACTTATCAAAAAGTTAAAACTGGTCCGTGGCGATAAAACATGAGTGGTTTAAGGAAACATTCAGAAGCCAACGGGATTATTTTTGAGGTGATCAATGACAAACGATTTTATTCCAAGTATTAAAGTTACATTTTATATTACGGCTGATGAGTTTGATCTTGACGAAGTGACGCACAGGTTAAGAATAACACCAACAAAAACTAGAACTAAAGATAGTTTTTCGCCACAAGTTTCTGCTTATACAGTTTGGGCTTTAGAAATTAAAGAAGGAAATTGTATTGCAGTTTCTATTGTGTTTGAAAAGCTTTTAACTATATTGCAAGATAAAGAAGAGATTATCAATAGGATCTGCAGCGATTATAGTACCAAAACAGGTTTTGAAGTGGTCATCCACGCACAAGATGGTGATTTACCTGAAATTGTATTACCTCGTGAGGTGGTATCTTTTGCCGCTGCTATTAACGCCGAAATAGGGTTTGATCTTTATTGTTATGAGTAATGTGGGTCTGCAGCGTGGTTTGCGGCGGGAAAACATGATATGGAATCCAATTGAAAACCATAGCATACCTGCTGTTATACTTGGACTAGAAGGGCGGTATAAATGAAGACAAAAAGTGTGAAAAAAATGTTATTAATAGTCGGCGCAATTGTGGTAGCAGTATTAGGTATTTTTTTCGTGATGAATGGTGGTTTAGTACAAACTCCACCTCGTCCGGAAATAAAATACGGTGAATTTCCTTTTAGACTGGAATATGAAATCAACGGACAAGTAGTGGTAGTGGAAGACACCATCATATGTAAGTATAAAGGGGTTGGTTATGGTATATCCATCAATAAAAAATATCTTAAATGGGAGAGTTGTTTAGCCAGTGGTAAAGAAATACCATGGGATAAACAAGTATCTTTACTAATTGACGAAGCTAATCAGATATACCTTTATTTGAGAGAGGCGTCATATTATCTAGGTGCACAAGATGACGATAATGAGTGGAGTCCAGTTGCTTGGTCTCCACTCATTATAGGAATAATCTCTACAGACGAATTATGGGACAAATACAACATCAGAATAATCAGCTTTGAACCCTCTCCACCAATAGAAAACACTTTTAAGTAGAGGAGGGGGAGTTATTAAAAGATAAGGGTATCGGTCAAAGATACAGATGAAAAGTAAAAGTGTGACAAAAATGCTGTTAATAATTGGCATAGTTATAATCTCTTTGGCATCTGTCATTTCTCTCTTGATATTCGGTCCGTGGATAGCTTCGTTTGTCCAGCCAACTCCGCCTCAGCCAGTTATAAGATATGGTGAGTTCCCCTTTAAACTGGAATACGAAATCAACGGACAAGTAGTGGTAGTGGAAGATACAATTATATGCAAATATAAGGGAATTGATGTGACCTTTGGAGAAGGCAAATTCCTGAAATGGGAAGGTTACTTAGCTAGCGGGAAAGAGTCAGCGCCGCATGATGAAGTATCTTTACTTATTGATGGTGCCAATCAAATATATTTTCGTTTGGGAGGACCAGCATGGTATTTAGGTTACATGAGTGTATATTATCCTGGATATGGTAGCCCTAGTTTCCATGCATGGTCTCCAAGCAGTTTTGGAATAATCTCTACAGACGACTTATGGAACAAATACAACATAAGAATAATCAGCTTTGAGCCTTCTCCACCAATAGAAAACACTTTTAAGTAGAGGGGGTTATTGAAAGATAAAATATTGGTCAAAGATACAGATGAAAAGTAAAAGTGTGACAAAAATGTTGTTAATAATCGCTGTAGTTGTGACCTTGCTTGTCGCTGCACCATTGTGGAGTCCATTCTTCGGATCAACTCCGCCCCAGCCTGTTATAAGATACGGTGAATTCCCGTTTAGGCTGGAATATGAGATTAACGGCAGAATAGTAGTAGTGGAAGATACTATTATATGCAAATATGATGGTGTTGTTGTATATGAAATGAGCACAAAATATCTTAAATGGAAAGGTTCTTTAGCTAGCGGCAATAAAGCTCCGTTAACAGATGCATACGACGTATCTTTGCTGATTGATGAAGTAAATAAAATATGCTTCTTTTTAGGAGAACCAAAGTATTATATGGGTGCATATGAAGACTATGATGAACCTAATTTTCATACCTTCTTGTGGAGCAGTACAGGAAACCCAACAATTAGTACAGACGACTTATGAAACAAATACAACATCAGAATAATAAGCTTTGAGCCTTCTCCGCCAATAGAAAACACTTTTAAGTAGAGGGAGTTGCAGAAAAGATTTAAGGCCTATTGATGAAAAATATTTAGAATCGAAAGTGGGTAATATCCACGATTTTAAAAAAAATGTTCTTAAAGATGCAAAAGTTAGAAACCAAACTCTTTCGCATTATAATGTTAGACAAAATCCAAACACAGGTGAATTATTCCTAGTTCCCAACAATCCAAACATGCCCGCCATTGCCTCTAGAATGTTTATAAAATAAAGAAGGTTTTGTATGAATGGTTTTTTCGATGGCAATAAAGTACAGTCGTATGCTGAATTAGATATTTGGGGGAAAACCGTCAATCCCAATGAGATAACAGAAATATTAGGAATAACACCTACTTTATCTAACGAAGTTGGCGATATATGGAAGCTCAATGGAAAACCTCACCTTAGTGCATCTTGGATTTTTAAAACAGAAGAAAAGCCAATAATAGAAGATGTTTCTGAGCGGCTTAATGATTTAATAATCATTTTTAAAGAAAAAATAGATAATCTTAATCAGATTAGGAAAATTTATACTGATTGCACAATGGTTGTTAATATAGTGGTTTACAATAACCAAAAAATTTTACCAGGATTTTCACTTACCACAGAACAAATATTGTTTTTAGCACATATTGGAACGGGAATCGATTTTGATATTTATCATAATCCGGGTGAGTATTTTGACGTTAACGCAACAGGAGACACCGACGGTTATGACTTTACATAACCAGATATCTCTCGGCGATAATGGCTCATGCAATATATGTAAATAACTCCTTGACTGATTAAGCAGTACGGATAAACTGCTGAGTGGCTCACCACTCGGAAA
>Ga0123354_10007607_pt1 | contig 16344 bp, 5 predicted proteins | sample TergutLab28metaG_2_FD_97872 | JGI IMG/M metagenome (GOLD analysis project Ga0123354, IMG submission 97872) | Labiotermes labralis P4 segment gut microbial communities from Petit-Saut dam, French Guiana - Lab288 P4 | ecosystem: Host-associated > Arthropoda: Insects > Digestive system > Gut ...
ACCGCACTCACAAGCGTCCGCCACCTGTCTCTATCCTGGGCCAGCCCAATCCAGTCCATATACCCACGTCCCACCTCCTGGAGATCCATCCTAATATTATCCACCCATCTACGCCTAGGTCTCTCCAGTGGTCTCTTTCCCTCCGGTTTCCCCACCAAGACCACTATTAAAAAAATGTTGTAAACTAAAAATTCTCTGTTAGAGCATTCTACCATGTATCATCAGAAAAGACTTTTCAGGGAGCTGCACAGAGCACATATATGTTCGTTGAGACAGTTATTTTCTCTGTTATGCAGCATATATTTCATCAAGATTTTGAATATATCTGGTTTTCCTCAATTCCTTTTTACACCTCAACAAGCTGCAGCCTGTTCACACTGGTCTGTATGCATCAACCTGTGAAAAGTTGCATGCAAAGCTCTTGTTCTTGGTTTTAATAAATCTATTTCTCTAATTTTCAGAGAAACAAGACCACTGCAATTAATGGTGGTGGTGATGACGACGATGAATACCTTAGTGCGGCCTCATCTTTATTTTGGTCTATGGAAGACAAACAGACAAGCCTCCTGTCAGAATTTGAAGCTATGAATGAGGTAAGAAGGCTGACAGAGGGCTTGATGGCTGTGGTCTTGTTTAAGGTTGTGTTTCCATTGGCACTGGTGGTTACATAAGGCCTGTTGAACTTAAGGGTGGCTCAGAATAAAATGAAAAAGAAAATATAAATGGGCAGTTCCATTATCTTTGACATCCTGTTGTGTGGCATAAGTCACAATCAGTTACTGATTACCATCGATACAATGGATTGTATTATGCTATGTTGATATACAGCTACCTGTTTGTGATTTTAATTTTGATTTTTACATTTTCAAACAGCCTAAGGATATCCATGTAATGGCTGAAACCCATAACAGCAAATCTACGCGTATATAACATAATGAAATTATGTGTTTTTTTTTACCGTGCATCTCTGTATAATCTTGTAAATAAAACCAACTCGGTGCACAATTTATTTTTAGTATGTTTATAGTTATCAATCTCAACATGTGTTTATGCGACACTTGTTACTTGTTATTCTCTGTTGATGACTGTCTGGTATGCAGGAGCATATGTTCCTTCATACCAGCCAGTCATCAGGAGCTTCTTTCATTCCTCTCTGTTATGTACTTTTCCTGCCACCCTTCTCCACCAACTATTCTTGTTTCTTGGTCTAGCTCTCAGTCTTGTTGTTTCCAAATTCATATATAATACCCTTTTGGGAATTCTATTTTCTTCCATTCTCTGTACTTGCCAAAACCAACGTAATCTATTTAACCTTATTGTCTCTGTTATATTAGGTTTTTTAACGCTTGCATAAATTTCTTTATTGGTTAATATCCTCCAATTTTCTTTTTCATTTTCATATGCTGGGCCTAAAATTCTTCTACACACTTTCCTTTAAAAAATGTTCAATTGCTTTCAATCTTTCTTCCTCAAAGCCACCTGGTTTCACGAAATTTTGACCCAGGTGCTTGAAACGTATTGAGTTCAAAGCCTTGCAGTCGCAAAGAATGTGTGAGGCCATTTCAGGTATGTGTTTTCATCTGTCACACTCAAAAATGTTTACCAGCCCCACTTCAAATAGATATACATATTCACACTGAGCTCAGAAGCTCAGTTTTGATGTGTCAACCAACCTAATATTCTTTTCATTTTTAAGGTTATTGCTCAATCATTCCTGTGAGAAGAATGGTTAGACATTTGAAGCAGAATATGTGAAAGTACACTAGACATGTAAGGGACACGCGATGGCACAGTTGGTTGAGGCACTGCGCTACAAGCCAGAAGATCGCGGGTTTGTTACCTGATGGTGTCATTGGAATTTTTCGTTGACATAATCCTTCCGGCCACACTTTGGCCCTGGGGTTGACTCAGCCTTTAACAGAAATGAGTACCAGGAATATTTCCTGGGGGGGTAAATGCGGCCGGTGCGTAGGGCTGACAAACTTATCACCTTCATATGCCGATTGTCTTGAAATCTGGGAGCCTCAACCTTCTGGAACCCTCAGGGTCTGTCCAGGCCTGTTAAAGGGATTGCTTTACCTTTTACACTCGACATGCAACCATAACAGGTTTTGGAGATGTGGGAGGGTTTGAACAATGCGGTTTTCTTCTGTATCGTCAGTAGAGATTTGTAGACTGTAAGGTGTACTGATAATCTCAAACATATGGAGTGCCATTTTTTGGGGAAACTGTATGCTGTTTTCTCTTCCTGTGAAACTATTGCCTTAATGTGTGCTGAAATCAGGTAGGCTGAAGTTGTTAGGCATCAGGATACAGTGCTTGTTAGGTGACTTTAATAGACGTAGCTATGTGTTTGTGTTGTAGGCACCAGTCAGCAACATTGACACTGTGACACCCAACACAGTGGATGTGCAGGAATCTCAGGAGATGCATCTGAAATTGAAGGTCACATTTTTATATGATCAGGTTAGTTGTAACTTTGGGGAATTCTTTAAATGAGAAGCTGCCTGACATTTCAGCTACAGGGGAGAGCCAAATGAAAACCTTAAAAGTGCGATAAAAATTCGAAACCCAGCTCGATTTTCTCGTAAGTTGACAACAGTGATACTTACGGTTTGAAGAGTGGCAAACAAGTGGCAATGGAGAGTACATAGAAAAAGGATGTCATTGTATACTTTTTGTGTTCAGTAAATTATGAGATAAAAAATATTTAAGGTTTTCATTTGACTCACCTTTGTACATTTAAATAAAAACAAGTCCCATATGTTGCAGTACAATTATAGAAATTCCCTTCATTTTGTCATTGTTGGTGTTCATCAAATAAAATGCTTGCTTTGATCAGAGAGAAAGCAGTAGGGTACAAAGGAGCATGTGACTGCCATCTGTTCATGACAAGATGAATTACAAATACAGTTCATCCCTTTGAAGCCAGCCTCAGTGCAGTGTACAGGCCTTTCCATTCCTCATATCCTGCCAGCCTTGGTATGCTGCACACTTCTGAAAATACTTTAGGCTACTATAAATTTAACCTTCCCTGCTACTTGGGTAGAAGTTGGGATTTAGGCCCCATTGTCATTGAAGGGTTAAGCAGAAATTTAAAAATATTTTTAAAAAAATGGTATGGCTGTTTGAACAGATAAGCTGAGCAGGTCCCAAATACAACTTCAGGCAGCAATGGGTAGTATTAATACAGTGCTGGTTATGGTGTAATGCTTGACAAGCAGATTGCTTTGAATGCAGTTATGTAGGACAAAGCCACATAGAAAGGTCACCTTTAGACATGGGCCAGACCGAATACAGTTCTGTAAAAGCTGACCATATTGACAATGTATAAAGTATAATGTATCAGTCAAAAACACATTCTGGGATCCCAGAATGCACTCTAAAACATTTTTAACCTTGGATCTATACATTAGAGGGCCTGAAGATGGCTCAGAAAGAGTCGAAACATGTCGCCCTAAAATACCATTTTATGTAATAAAGCTGTTATGTTTTTGACTGATGCTGATACTTTATATGTATAGATAAACACATCAGGGTGTCTAATGTTATATATTAACAAGGGTTAAGGAAGGACCTAAGAGAATAATATGTATTTTGGAAGAGAATTTGGTGAAGTTTAGTGCAATGGGGAGGGTGCCTGATAGGCTTAAGTCCTTCAGAGAACTGATAGAAGAACAATTTTCAGAATTAAGAGAGGTAAAATGGCCTTTTTCACAGCATGTCCTCTTTATTAGTGATGAGGTAGCTTATGGTGCCGTTGACGTGAAATTTATTGGCGTTCGGCCGCACATGCGTGTGGGGCTGGCGACAAACTCTCTTGATCTTGTGACCAGAAACGTTGTGAGATTTGTGCATCTATTTGTGACACAGGCTTAAGCTTGGCAGGTAATTGGTTGTCCACTGTAGGATTGGACAAGAAATTACAGTCAGTAGGCTCGTTTGTTTGCACATCCCGGATGGAAAGAAGGCAGTAGTGTAAAATTAACTGTGGAACACAAGGAACATCTAGTGTCATCGAATCTTCGGTTTTGTGTTTCCAGTACCAGGCGACACTGCTTGAACTGAGGAGATTGCAGGAAGAGCAAGATGGTTATACTGCAGAATGTAACACTTCAGCTTCTAGGTAAAAAATTATTTGAATTCTTCTCATTTTATGGTTTTATTAATCGAACCCGGGACTTTCCAACTTGTAGCGGAAGGTCGCGGGTTCGATTCCTGATGGTGTCATTGGAATTTTTCGTCGATGTAATGCTTTCGGCCGCACTATGGCCCTGGGGTCGACTCAGCCTCTAACAGAAATGAGTACCAGGAACATTTTCTGGGGGGTAAAGGTGGCCGGTGCATAAGGCTGACAACCTTACCACCTTCATGTGCTGATTATCTTGAAATCTTGGAGCCTAAACCTCCTGGAACCCTCAGGACCTGTCCAGGCCTGTAATGGGATTGCTTTACTTTTGCTCAGATAGTTCCTGTTTGCAATCCCTGCTAAGGAACTGACATAAATGGTTGTCCCTAGATTTTGCTGCACATATCTAAGTATCATTGGGCAAATGCTGTATTTCGTAGAGAAAATAATTATTAGAGTCTTCTGGGATGTGTAGTTTTGTAGATTGTACCAGTCAAAATATCATTATACAGGGTGATTCAGGAGGAAAGATGACGTTATCCATTATTGTGAGGAAAAAGTTATTTGAACGTGTGTTTAATTCCAAACAGTTGTCAAGATAGAGCTGTCTGAATCTGGAAATACAAAAGTGTTGTGAATGGTGATAAAGACAGACAAATTACAGTAGACTTTATTCTAATTTTACTTTTATGTTTATATGACAAATTTGCTACACAGAAATGACAAGTTTGTTACAGTTCACAATAAATGTTCGAAAATCACATCATCAACCTTGATGTAACTTACTACTTATGTGCCGAGATCGCGTGTTGTTGGTCTGAGTTGACCCTCACATTTCTTTACGTGGGCAGCAGCATCCAAAATGTGAAAAAGTAATTTGGCTCCTGTATCTACTGTTCCTTCATAAACTTTGCCCTTTCTTCAAACCCACAAACAAAAATCTGACAAGAGTTAATGTCTGGAGATTCAAACAAGTATGCCTCAGTAACCATTCAGAATTAGACACACATTCATATTAACTTTCCTTCTTACAACAACTGATGTTATCATCCCCCAAAATACTGACCTTACCTCCTGAATCGCCCTGAACACCTCATGTCCCACATGGTTATTGCCCTCTGTGTGCCATATCCTTTCTTGCTGACTATTTGTGACCATCTTCTGACCTCTTTCATTGTTATATCCAAAGTAATTGTTTGAAATTGCATTAGTTCTTTTTCCATGCCTAATTTTGACACAAATGTCAGTGAATCTTAATTTTCTGTTCTAAATTTGCCAATTTTTATTACTGTATGGTGATGGCATTATGAAGGGAGTAAATGTGAATTAAAATGTGTAATTTTGTAGATATGTAGCAGTGTTATGTATGGTCCTGTTATTTTCATGGCAAATGTAGACAAGCTCTTCCTTCTGATTCCTTTTCTATCCTGAATGCTAGGAAGCAGCTTGCTCCAGAATTTTTGTACCAATCTAGCACCCTACAGTGTGTCATTTCCATAACTCTGTGATCGTAATACAGTGATACCTCGGCTAACGAAGATAATTCGCTCTGGAATCACATTCGTTAGCCGAAGCTTATGTTATCAAGCGTCTCACTTCTCGCTATGTCGAACGTAAACAACCCAGTCAGGTTGGTGGGTCTCCCCCATGTGATGTGGTCAGCTCATTTCTTTGTCACACACATACAGACGGAAAAGATAAGCTCCTGGAATGGCCCGATCGTTCATGTTTGTTGCTTTATGTTAGCGTGCGCATCCACTAAAACATTCGTTAGCCGAATCCATATTCATTAGCCGAGTTCGAAAAACAGCGAAAAAATCTTTGTTAGCTGAAAAATTCATTAGCAGTGTCACACGTTAGCTGAGGTATCACTGTACTAATGACTTCAGAATTTGAATATTTAATATATACATATGTATTTTTATTGTTGCACCATGCATGTTGTCGAGTAACTCAATTATTACACCAACCACTGCACATATATAAAATTTACACATTAAAACATTAAAAATGCTCCAACATGTTTCAGTCCTAAGACCATCATCAGGGAGCTATATATTCCTTGCTAAAGTCACACTAGAAATAGTCACAGATTAATTTCGTTGTACAACTTGTACAATGAAATTAATCTGTGACTATTTCTAGTGTGACTTCAGCAAGGAATATATAGCTCCCTGATGTTGGCCCTAGGACCAAAACATGTCAGAGCGTTTTTAATGTTTTAATGTGTAAATTTATAAATTTTATATATGTGCAGTGGTTGGTGTAATAATTGAGTAATACATATGTACTTTTTTTTTTCAGTGTACCTAATGGACTGCAGAAAGACTTGCCATGGGATGAATTTGTGCATTCTTCATCTAAAAAGAATGTAAGTGAAGTAACAGTGCTGTGTGTCTGTGAATTAAATAAGGCACTGTGATGTAGAACATTTTTTAATTGAATTGTTACAGAAATATTCAGACAGTTACATATAATATTTCAAAATGCTTTTTTGGAGAGTTTGGAAGCACCTATGATATACCATCTTACACAGAACACCAAGTTTTAAACTATCGTAAGTAACTGTTCTGCCTACCATTATGCATAAGAACAGTAAGACATCAGGGGTCATGTAGGCAGACGTGTTAAACCTGACTACCACCGTTAATTAATTAATTAATTAATTCATTCATTCATTTATTCTCATTCCGTGGATCCTTACAGCATCACAAAATCCACAGGGTTGTGGAATTAGTCAACACTGTACATAAAAGGAACAAAAATATTTGCTTCATAAGCATCATCAAGAAGTGAAATCAGTATAAAAGTGTACGACAGTTTTAATTACTAGGCCTATCATGATGTTTGAGGATTTAACGTAATATAAATTCTTATAATAAAACCAACTAGATGCACTAATTTCTCCAATTTATTTTTGGAACAAAACTGTACATGCTTCGGACAGTTCCTCTGTCCATCATAAGGAGATCTTCACTGTACACACAGCTGTGGTATACGTCATACAGGATTGCTGACAGCTTGCAAGCAGTATCAGGATGGAACCGGTTCCATCCTGATACTGCTCGCAAACTGTCAGCAAACCTGTATGACATATACCATTGCTGTTTGTACAGTGAAGATCTCCTTATGATGGACAGAGGAACTGTCCAAAACATGTAGAGTTTTATTCCAAAAATAAATTTAAGAAATTAGTCCAGGATAGACAGGTGGCAGACGCTTGTGAGTGCGGTAGTGAACCTTCGGGTTCCATGAAATGCAGGGAATTTCTTGACTAGCTGCAGACCAGTTAGCTTCTCAAGTAGGACTGTGCACCATGCAGTAAGTAAGTAAGCGCATCTAGTTGGTTTTATTATAAGAATTTATCATGATGCACGGTCACGTGAACGTCAAATTCATAAAATAAATTATTTTATATAACAAATAATGCCATAAAATAACAATTAAAAGGGGTACAGTACAAATTTGATACGAATATAAAACTAAATGCAGTATGACAAACAATTTTACGAAATTACGCAGTACATGGCAAACAAACTAAGATTACCCATACTGAAATGTCTCTTCAACAACCACATATCCCAACAGTAGGTGGGGAGGTGTGCTATCTGTTACAGTTACAGTGGAGTTTAATGGGAGCACGTCACAGTAGTTTAGTAAAATGAGTAATATGATGGATAATTGGAGTCGTAAACGAACAGTTCATAAAGTACGATATAATTCCATGGAAAGGGGATAATTACAAACATGAAAAATACTTGGTAATGCAGCTAACTATCCTTTCTCTCTTTAAAAAGTTTATAATTACAAATTTAGGAGTTCGTTTAATATTGGAAATACTCCTCCAACATATGAATGAAATGCTACTTACTTTCAAGAAATGTAGGTTACCATCCTCTCTTTAACCAAAGACAAACTTAATTTTGTAGTGCACAGTGGGTTTGTATGTGCTGCATGATTTATTATTCACATACATATATTATTTTTGTCTTACCCATGCAGTTTTTCATAGATTTTTTAATGATTTTCACAATAAACAGACAGCTATTTCCCTAGCCTAAATTAAGCAGGCTGGTCTTTTTAATGGTTAAAAGTTTAAATTAAACTTCATTGTCAATTTATGTGTTAATTATTGGACAAATGGCAAAGAACGGAGTTGCATGTAACAGATTTTCCCACTAACCAACATGTATTCCTGTGACTGGTGTGTGTCATATGTGTGGTGAGTGGTACATTGTAATTAAATTGTTACTTGAAAATGAACTGAGGACGGTTATCTGTTGCAGATGACGGACCGGGAGGTGCAGTGTAGAATATATTTTGAGAGTCTGAATCAAGAGGTCCAGAATTTGTGAGTATTTGTTGAATATTTGTCAGTAACTCATCGTGACCTTTTAAACATTCTGCATCGTACCTTCCGGCATGCAGTTTTCACAGTATGTGAAGGAATCGTTCTGTATTACAGTTTGACAATTGTATCACTTCTTTATTTGGGATGAGATGAAATAAATTATTTGTATCAAACAAGTTCCGCTTTGCGGCCATATCTTCTTGGGTGTCATCCACTTCATGATTGAGCTGAAGGTGAACAATCCAGACATTTACTCTCTTCATCCGGAGAGATGACAGTAATGCCAGTGATCAACCACAGCAGGTTTCTACATTTTCAGTTTTGTAAACCAAATCTAATTCAGCTGATTGCTCAAGAGGATTTTAATGTATTTATTTTTCATGGAATCGTCTATGGAAAGAATAAAAAATGAATATATAAAGGAAATAATGGGAGTGAAAGGGAAGCCGGACACCATAGATATCATAGAGCAGAAAAAACTACAATGGTATGGCCACGTCAAAAGGATGCCAGAGGAGAGAATACCAAAACTAATTGTGGATTGGATACCACGGGAGAGAAGGAAAAGAGGACGTCCAAGAAAAACCTGGATGGAAGGAGTACAAGCAGCCATGACAACAAGAAATTTAGAACTGGATCAATGGAGAAACAGAGAGTAATGGCTTTTGGTTTCCGGAACACGGCAACAGCTGTTAAAAAACCGGACAGATAGATAAATAGCTTCACATCTTAATTCTGCTACTGTCTTTTTGTTACTGTTAAAACTGACACTGTAATGCTTGCATACGTACAGATTTGGCCACTTTGCAGTAGTGAACTGTTTGCTGTCTGCCAGATACAGATTTTCGGTACGCATCTCACAGTGTAAGAAAGTGATATTCTGTGAAACAATTCTCTTTGTATAGTTTAACACCATATAAGTAAATTACAACAAAATTTTCCTTTGCAAACCATGGTAGCTTATTTTTGAAGTGGAAAAATTGCTTCACTCAATTTTAACCTCAAAACTAGAAGGAGGTGAATGGTCAGCTTTGAAACACAGATTCTTGTACCCTGTGTGAATAAGGCATAATGCCCATTGACTAGGATGTTAGGTATGCTGCATAGCTCGTCTGGATGCTGTAGAAAAGGGAGCATTATCTTGCCCATGTCAGAAATAAAAACACAGATCTCTGGTCATCCAACCTCTAACCTAGTCACTGTACTCAGAATGCTATCCAGTCTCCAAAAACAAATTATGCTGAGGAAAATTCTTGTATTTTACATTTCCTTTCGCTATATTCCTGTTGCAAATAACCATATAATTTTTTGTTTGTTACGATGTTTAATATTTTATTTGTATAACCATCACTACTAATATCTAAAGATTTAAATTAATTTTGAGTTTCAAAATATGATACTCCACAAAAGGCAGTTTTCTGCTCTCTCATTTTCTATTTTGAGTTTTCCAAAAGCAGGGAACTTTGTTAAGTTTTTGAAGTCCTGCCCCTTCATTCGATACATACATACATACATACATATATCATTTCGTAGGTCCATAATTCTGTCATACGACAGTCGGACATGAAACTTGTCAGAGAAAAACACTACACACCATCAAAAACAACAAAGACAATACAATACAATACACAAATATCAAAACTACAGTCTCCAATACAATATTGTGCAAAGCATAATAACAAAGTAATACAATATAAATTACAACAGAAATAGTTTATAAAATTAATTGTCTCTGGTAACCTCCAAAAATTCTTTGACAGAGTGAAACAAGTTATTTAAGATGATATCATTTTTAGATTGTTTCCTATCATTCTTAAGGTTTAAAATGTTGCTGGGTAGACTGTTATATATTTAACACCAGAGTAATTACTTTGAACAGTTGTGATGTTTGAAATTGGAATGAAAGTTGATTTTACATCTTGTCTTTAGTCCATGTTTTCTAAACCTGTCCGAAAATTATTTGGATTGTCTACATATATATACACATACATACATACATTTCATTGATTCATTACACCCCCAAGGGGCATTTGGATATGAAACACAGCTAATCTGAATGGCTCTCAAGAACACAAGTTTATTTCAACTAACAGCAGCCTTCCACATCTTGTAATCATAAGGGTGTACAGTATAGAATGACTGCTGATAGTTCCAATAAACATTTGTTGGTATCACTCTTCTGTTTGCACTCATTTGACTTGCACTGTTTTGCCCACAGGCCCACTGATGTTGGCGATGTGCAGCAGCATCTGCAGTCCACTGTCGCACGTGCCAAGTCAGGTAATGATTGACAGACCTGCTTTAACTGTATGATGTACATTCCGTCTGTTGCTTCTTCCTCAGTGTCCTCCATTTCTATTTAAATAATCTGTGTAGATTATGAATATGTATCCCTTTATTTGTGTATTCATTAATTCATTCATCCATTCCATTGGCACGTGCAGAATGCGACAATTCCTCTCTTTTGTATACTTTTTCCTGCCACACTTCTCCACCAACTATTCTTCCATCCTCCCTCACTTCATCTTGGCATCTAGTTTTTGGTCTACCTCTCAGGCTTTTTGTTTCCCAGTTCATATATACTTATTTGGAAATTCTATTTTCTTCCATTCTCTGTACTTGCCCAAACCAGTGTAATCTATTCAACCTTATTGTCTCTGTTATAGTGGGTTTTTTAGCCATTGCATGTTCTTTTGCTTTCTATCTTTCTTAGTATCCAGGTTTCTGATGCATATGTTAACATTTTGTCTATTATTGTGTTCTCTTAATTTGTGTGTGGCAGATATTAATCATTTTACCTCAACATTCTGAAACATTGACATATGCTCCCAACTGAATATTTTGTCCGTGTGTCAAGTTTTTATTATTGTTATTGTTATTATCCTGATTTTGTCCCAAGAACTTGCAATGTCTGAGCAGGCATGAAAATTCAAATATTAAAATGATGTAAGAGTGTAACACGAATGCTTTGGTGTAAAGAAGAAAGGGAAATACATGATGAAAACAATTACATTGAGAATTGTCCCAGTGGAACTGCTACAGATGTTTACTCATGAGAACATCTGTGACCTTGCTGTGGTGACAGAAGGGGAAGTCAGATAGTCTGGATATTTATGACCAGTCAATGATAAATTCTTGGAGTAAAAATATATTAGGCTGAAGTGCATCATTTGAATAATCTCTGCTTCATCAAGACATATTTGTTTTTGTCACAAGTTTAGCTTGGAAATAAGACTTCTACCCTTGCTGTCAAGGTCAAAGCTGTTCTTGTCAGCAAGTGACAGTAGATAGACATGAGTATGTTTTTGGTTTGTCCTGTTAGGGTTAATACATCTACTGCTGCTGCTACAGGAATTTGAGTAGCTTGCTGTAGTTTCTGCACACAGGATATAAGAGTAAAATTATTTTTTGAGATTTATTGAAGAAAGATATTAAAAGAAACACCCTGTCCATTTTAATGCTTATGAATTGGGTACATTCTGCATAAAATCACAATTCATTTCAGAGAATCCCCACCTTTATCCACCAAAAGTGCAATTTTATAAATTTGATATATTGTGGATGCAAGCCATGCTACCAAACCTTAACTTGTATTCCCCCTCGGTATTCTTTGGGTGAATTTTATGCTGTACTTTCTGTTGAAATTTTAAATTTTTGTACATTTCCTTCTTTTCTCAGTGTGTTCTGAATTCTGTTCTCCCTGTAAATAATGTTTTTTTGGCGTTCCGTACTTTGGGTATAAGGGCATCTGTTATCAGCAGGTACTAGGGCATCAGTTATCAGCAGGTACTGGGGCATGTTTTATCAGCAGGTACCAGGGCATCTTTTATCAGCAGGTACTAGGACATCTGTTATCAGCAGGCAGTTTTATTTTAACTCAAAATAGTTGTTGGTAACATGAAGGAAGTGAAGGATATGAAGAAAATGAAACTCCATCATTTGCACCTAGCTGGTCTTCACAGTCCCTTTAGTAGTGTTAATACTGTACTGTAAGGACATACTGCATGGCCATTCCATGTATAGAATGCATCAAAGAAGATTGGTGGCCCACAATCTTAATCTTGTTGGCAGACGGTGTGGGAGAGATGACTGTATTGAAGAACGGCAGTTTAGTGAAGGACTGATTACATGTGCTAGAGGATGTTTTGTGAATCAATGGAAGTAGTTGAAGAATATTGATACATTTTAATTGAGATTATAATATAAAATATGATGTACAGAATAACATAAATGATAGTTGTAAATAAATATAGTGGGTGTGAATCAAGAAGAATGAGATGGGCAGGGCACATGGCACATATGGGAGACAGGAGAGGAGCATACAGGCTTTTGGTGGGGAGACCTGAGGAAAAGAGGCCACTTTGAAGTCCTAGGCATAGATGGGAGCATAATATTAAAATGAATCTTAAAGAAGGTGGATGGTGAGGGAGGGACTGGATTGATCTAGCTCAGGATAGGGACAAGTGGCGGGATCTGGTCAACGCAGGAATGAACCTTCGGGTTCCATAAAATGCGGGGAGCTTCTTAACTAGCTGTGGATTTAGCTGGCTTCTCAGAAAGGCTTGTGCTCCATGGAATTACATAGGTAGGTGGGTAGGTAGGTAGGTATGTGTGTGGTTAGGTAGGTATATACGTGGGTGGTTAGGTAGATAGGTGGGTTGGTGGGTAGGTAGGTAGGTAGGTAGTATGTATGTAGGTGGGTGGGTGGGTGGGTGGTTAGGTAGGTAGGTATGTAGGTGGGTGGGTGGGGAGGTGGGTAGATAGTGGTTGTGCACTGGTAAACACTTGGCATTAACAGTCACACCTAACTAAATGTACTTCAGAATGATCATACAAATTTGTGTTTGAACTTTATATGCATTTTGGGTGGCTGTTGACTATATTGTGTTTTGAAGCCATGAAGGAGATTGTGAGCACACACGTAACAACTGAAGAATCAGAAAGAATGGAACTGAATATGAAATTAGGATCAGTAACAGATAAAATTGGTTCAAGCCATCATAGTAACAGTTTCATTTATTTCCCTGTGAAGACGTCAAACAACAGAGGCACTTAAAGTCACGACGAATAAGACGAAATGCGATAGGCAGTTATTCTTCTCAGGACTTGTGATGATACTGCCAGTAATTTTTTATTCATCTGTGCTTTAAATTTCATATTACTTCTATCTTCATCATTGCACTGTGCATTTCGTAGAATCATATAATCAGCACACCAACTAATTCATATATATAAAATTTTTTACATTAAAACATTTAAAATTACTCCAATATGTTTTGATCCTAAGATCATCTTCAGGGAGCTACGCTGTTCCATGCTAAAGTCACATTTTTAATATACACTCACTGATTTATTTTTTTATGTTGATGTAATTCGATTTTAGCTGTTTAATTTTGCACATCTTGTTAAACCATATTGCTGCATTCAATCAATCAGTGAGTGTTTTTAAAAATGTGACTTTAACAAGGAACAGTGTAGCTCCCTGAAGATGATCTTAGGATCGAAACATGTTGGAGGAATATTAAATGTTTTAACGTAAAATTTTTATATATGTGCATTAGTTGGTGCGCTGATTAAATGTTTATATTATTTCATTTACTGATGCAATATCTGAAATTAATTTAATTGTTTGGTTTATAGTTTTAAGTCTTATGCACTGAGGCTGTCGAAAGCATTCCCATTGGATCAACTCGCACACGTCTCCCTTGGGTATTTATACTTCTGTTACAGCTTACTTCATCATATTCTTCTCCACTTGATTATCATTCTGTTCACATGAATGTCAGTAGTGATAAATGCATGAAACCCTTCGCTAGATACGAGCACTATTAATTCGTTAACGTAGGTCACAAGAGGCTGGAGAGAAGTGTTATAACAGACAGCAATGGTAAACTTCAAGTGCTGTCATCCGTACCACTGTGAGAATTCTGTCTGCATCCACAGAGAAGCCTTTTCCTCTCCTGTACTTGCATTACTCATTTTTGTCTTATGTAACTGTTTTTAGATGCTTTTGCAAAGTTGAAAAACCCGACTATTAGCTTTGTTATGCTCCTTTTTCTTGGAGCCGGAGGATATTAGGTGTTTAGGCTTGGGGGCCATCTGGAACTGTAGTAATGTTGCAGGGCTTCCATGATCTGATATGGGGCACAAAGGGCCCGTCCTAATCAAGGCCTAGGTGCATCAGGGCTGAGAGGCCCTGAACCCAAATGCAAATCTATCTATCTATCTATCTATCTATCTATCTATGTCTATCTGTCTATCTATTTATATCTATCTGTCTGTCTGTCTATCTATCTATCTATCTATCTATCTATCTATCTGTCTATCTATCTATATCCATCTCTCCATCTATCCACCCATCCGTCCGTCCGTCCGTCCGTCCGTCCGTACATCCATCAGTCTTTCTGTCTATCCATCCGTCCGTTCGTCCTTCCATCCACATGGAACGACTGGGCCGACACTAGACATATTTTCTTGAAATTTGATATTTGAGGATTTTTGGAAAAAATCTGTCAGGGAAATTCAAGTTTAATTAAAATCTGACAATAATAACCGGTACTTTACATAACGACATATGTACATTTATGATAACATCCCTCTGAATTCTTATTATAACAAGAAATGTTTCAGACAAAAGCTGTACAGAAAATCAAAACACACATTTTGTGTTCAATAACATTTCCCCCAAAATCGTGCCATTTATGAGATGATGCGGAAAAATATTTTAGAACCGGACAGGCCACAGGTGACAATATAATATGGTATATGACCATTGCATGCTGTTTAACGAGGACTACAAATACACACGCAGAATTTTAATTCTTCTTGCATTTCCACTGCAACAGTGGTTATAAAAAGGTGCCCAAGGGTTATGTTACATGTGCATTGCCTGTCTTGTTGAATGATAGTGTCGCAACTTACACTACATGAACATTAAGTAATACAAACACAAATTATGTTCACAGATAGCAGCATGACTTTAGATGAGCAACGCTTCTGTGAAGTGCAGAACACCTCGCATTATGATGGCGGTTTTGAGGTTAGTATATGCTGGATATAGAAAGGTATAACTTAATTAAATTTGATTTTTTAGTGGTATGGACCACAGTGGTTAAGGTGCTGTGTTACAAATCGGAAGGTCGCTGGTTCGATCCCAGCTGGTATCATTGGAATTTTTCATTGAAATAAAATCCTTCTGATCGCACTATGGCCCTGGGGTCGAATCAGCCTCTAACAGAAATGAGTACCAGGAGCATTTCCTGGGGGGTAAAGGCGGCCGGTGCGTAAGGCTGACAACCTTACCACCATCCTGTGCCGTTGTCATGAAATTTGGGAGCCTTAACTTCCTGGAACCCTCTGGGCCACTCCAGGCCTGTAATGGGACTGCTTTACCTTTTTTTAGTGGTATGTATGTTTACCTGTGGGCCGGGTAGCTCAGTCGGTATAGCGACTGGCTACGGGCTGGATAGTCCGGTGATCGAATCCCGGTGGGGGGCGAGATTTTCCGCACGTGTCCAGACCGGCCCTGGGGCCCACCCAGCCTCCTGTACAATGGGTACCGGGTCTTTCCCAGGGTTAAAGAGCGGCCGGGGCGTGACGCTGACACCTCACCCCCTTCTCGTGCCATGGTCAAGAAAGAGTAGAGCTATACCTCTACTCCCCCTATGGGCCATACGGTCTGTACAGACCCTCAGTGCCTGTACAGTACAGCTATACCTCTACTCCCCCTATGGGCCATACAGTCTGTACAGAGCCTCAGTGCCTGTACAGTACAGCTATACCTCTACTCCCCCTATGGGCCGTACGGTCTGTACAGAGCCTCAGTGCCTGTACAGTACAGCTATACCTCTACTCCCCCTATGGG
>Ga0123354_10007608_pt1 | contig 16344 bp, 15 predicted proteins | sample TergutLab28metaG_2_FD_97872 | JGI IMG/M metagenome (GOLD analysis project Ga0123354, IMG submission 97872) | Labiotermes labralis P4 segment gut microbial communities from Petit-Saut dam, French Guiana - Lab288 P4 | ecosystem: Host-associated > Arthropoda: Insects > Digestive system > Gut ...
CGCTTGCGAAGACAAAAAACGCATCGCTACCTTGGCAAAACAACAGAATTTAGACGCCATCCATGATACCGTTCACGAAATGGCGAAAGATGAAGCCCGTCACGGTCAAGGATTTGAAGGATTGTATAATCGCTATTTCAAAAATAAGTAACGAATAGTTCAAAAGACAAAAAAGAGGTAATGATGTGAGGCTGTCGCTAATTTTTTTTATCGGCAGCCTCTTTTTTTCCCTCTTTCTCTGCTATTAACTGCGCATATGATTTACTGGTTGTTACAATATAAACGCCGAGAAAAACGAGCGCCGTAGCGCCTCCCTTTACCCATCCGAATTGATCCATTCCAAACGCTACAGCAACAAGCGAAGATACAATGGGCTGGATGTAATTATACATACTGACAACAGTCGGGCGTAATAATTTTTGCCCGATTGGAATAAGTAAATAAGCAAAAAACGTAGCAAGAGCTACTACATAAATAATTTTCAAATAGATATTTACAGGAATTCCGGCATAATTAACCACAACAATTTCTTTCCAGCAGAAAGGCAAGCAACAGACAGTTGCAAAGAGAAACATCCATTTCATAACTGTTACCGCACTGTATCTCAAAATGACTTTTTTGAACGCAGACAAATAAATAGCAAAAGATAAAGTGCTCACTAAACACAATATGCTTCCACTGAAAGTCGTATGATGCTGATCGGTTGAGGTTCCGTTTCGTATCAACAATAAAGCGCCTAAAGCCCCAATCACCACGCCAATCGCTTTTTTCCAGGTTATAGGTTCTTTTAGAAAAAGAGCTGCCAGAAGCATCGTCATCATGGGAGCTGTGGTGGTAATAACCGCCGCATTGATTGGCGACGTATGCGACAAGCCAACAATAAAGGTCATTTGGTTGATGAAAATTCCAAAAAAAGAAGCTCCCAAAAGCAACAATAAATCACTGAAAGAAACGTGTTCCTTCCTTGTAAATAAAGATAGTATCCAAAAAAGGATTGTAGCTCCACAAAATCGATAAAAAGTTACATCCAATGCAGATAAAAGTTCGTTATGCTCCAGAACATCCTTAGCAATCGGCGTATTCAATCCAAAAATAATGTAAGCTACAAATAAAGCGGCATGTCCCTTAAAATTTCTATCTTGCATATTAATTTTTGCTGCAAAGATAATCAAACCTTAACAATTCAAAGTGAAAAAATTCATATTTCATATTTCATAATTCATAATTTTTTATTACCTTTGCAGCCCAAATCGTTTTGAAAAATAAAATAATAGATATACAGCAATGAAACAAGGACTTCATCCGGCAAATTACCGCCCGGTCGTATTTAAAGACATGTCGAACGACGATACATTCATTACCCGTTCAACGATTAATGCAAGAGAAACTATTGAAATTGAAGGCGTTACTTATCCATTAGTTAAGATAGAAATTTCAAATACTTCGCATCCTTTCTACACCGGTAAACAGAAATTAGTGGATACTGCAGGGCGCGTAGACAAATTCATGAGCCGCTACGGGAATCGGAAGAAATAATCCGACTCAACAAAAGAACAAAATCATCAATTGCGCCGTTAATACTCTCAAAAACATTGTCAACGGATAAACGGTGGCATAACTTACAGCGGGAGCATCATTTCCTGCTATTGCATTAGAATAAGCCAAAGCAGGGGGGTCGGTCGTACTTCCGGCTAACAAGCCCATTAACGTATAGTAATTGATTTTGAAAATCCATCGTCCGACAATTCCTATTGTCAAAAGCGGGATAAGTGTAATCATTATGCCGTATCCAACCCAAGTCAATCCTCCTCCATAAACAAGCGTTGCTATAAAATTGTTTCCGGCTTCAATTCCCACGCAGGCAAGGAACAGACAAATACCGATTTCCCGGAGCATCAGGTTGGCGCTCATGGTGGTGTAAGTGACTAAATGATATTTCGGTCCGAAGATACTGACTAAAATGGCAACAATCAAAGGGCCGCCGGCCAAACCCAATTTGACCGGTTGAGGTATGCCTGGAAAAGTAAATGGAATGCTTCCCAACAAAATACCCAGAAAAATACCAATGAAAATAGGGATCAGATTAGGTTCATTCAATCGTTTCATCTGATTTCCCAATACCTGCTCAACATTTTTTATTGCATTTTCATCGCCGACTACGGTCACGCGGTCACCTACTTGCAGTTGCAAAGCAGGTTCGGCAATTAAATCCACTCCCGACCGGTTGACGCGGGTGATGTTTACGCCAAAGCTGCTTCGTAAGTTCAATTGTCCGATCGATCTACCGTTGATGCTCGATCGTGTAATCAGTATCCGGCGGGCAACCAAATGTGTATCCAATGAATCCCACTCCTCTTGTTTTCTATCAATCCCGTTACCAAGAAAAGCAATAATCGCTTCCTTGTTTTTCGGAATCGTCGCTACATAGATTTGATCTTCCTGATTTAGAATCGTCTTTGCGGAAGGTATTTCGACTTGTTTATTCTGTTTGTGTAAAACCCGCGAGACAATAAACCGCCGATCAATCAGGTTCCGGATTTCTCCGATAGTGCGTCCGAAAATCGCTGGATTATTTACTTCCAATGAAATCAGTTCAATATGATCGTCGGGGTTTGAAGCGATTTTATTCAGCTCTTCCGTTTCCTTCTCCATGTTTACCCTAAAAATATACCGTAACAGCAGGATAGAGGCAATAATTCCCACTACAGCCAACGGATAGGCGACTGCATATCCCGTAGCTATAGAGGCGTCATCAACGCCTTTCAAATCATTGTAAGCCTGTTGCGCCGCACCCAGACCGGGAGTGTTAGTAATTGCTCCCGACATGATTCCCACCATTGTTTGCATAGGCGTTCCGCTTGCAAAATGAATAATTAATGTAATCACAGCGCCAAGCAGAACAATACCAAAAGCCAACATATTCAAAGTTATACCTCCTTTTTTAAAGGAGGAGAAGAATCCGGGACCTACTTGCAAACCAATCGAATAAACAAAAAGAATCAAACCAAATTCTTTTATAAAATGAAGTATTTCACGATTGGCGGTGAATCCGAAATGACTGACAAAAATACCGACGAAAAGGACAAAAGTGATTCCCAGCGAAATGCCGAAAACTTTTATTTTTCCTAAACTTACGCCTACCGCTATGACAAATGCAAAAAGCAAAACCGTATGAGCTATGCCATCTCCTCTAAATAAATCTAAGAGCCAATCCATTATGAATTACAATAACAAGGTTATATTAGTTATAAACAGTTTGACAGAAATTGCTAACAAGATGATACCAAAGAATTTACGTAAGACATATATTCCTGCAGCACCAATTAATTTTTCTACTTTGACAACATTTCGAAGGACAAAGAAAACAATAATCATATTTAATGTCAAAGCTGTAATAATTACAATTGAACTGAATTCGGCTTTCAGAGCAATTAAAGTAGTAAATGCACCGGGACCTGCCAAAAGTGGAAAAATGACCGGAATAAGGGTTGCCGATCCGTTTGGGCTGTCCATTTTAAATAGCTCCCATCCGAAAGTCATCTCGCAAGCAATTACAAAAATAACCAGCGAACCGGCTATGGCAAAAGAAGAAACATCTACGTTGAATAAGCGTAATATTCCTTCTCCTACGAAAATGAAAGCAAGTAATATAACAAAAGAAAAGAAAGAAGCTTTTAAGGGGCTGAAATTCCGGTTTCTATTTTTTAAATCGATAAAAATAGGTAAAGAACCTGTCACGTCAATTATCGCAAACAGAACGATGAAAGCGCTTGCTAAATCTTTGAAATTAAATGAGCCCATAGTAGCGTTATGATTTTTTCAGACAAAGTTCATCATTTAATGCAATGACTGCTTCTTTGTACTGTTCTCTTTTTAAAACAAACTGCATGTTCACTTGTTTTAGCGATTGTCCAAAACATTCGATATTGATACTTTTATCGCTTAACGCTTTGGCGCCGCGATAAAGAAAACCGGGGTGCGCAATGTTTGTTCCCATAGCGCAAACGATGGCTACCGGTTTTATCGTTAATTGATATACCTGACCTTCCAATTCACTCAATAAGTCGCGAACTTCGGGTCTATCCCAAACGACCATGGTGATGCTGTTTGCATTGGTCGATTTAAGAATATAACTTATATGATGCGATTTCATTATTTCCATAATTTTCAAGTCATAACCGACTTCGCCTACCATCAAGGGGTCGTGTACTTCAAAAGCAAGGACTTTATCGGTTCCGGAAACAATTTCGATTTTAGGCTCGGGTGAAACGTAATCGTTGGAGATGAGAGTACCCGGATGATCCGGCTCAAATGTATTCTTAATCCTGATTTTCACTCCGGCAAGCTCCAGCGGTTTTGCCGCTTTCGGATGAATCGCTTCCATTCCTACATCGGCTAATTGGTCGGCAATGATGAAATTGGTTCTTCCTACCGGAATTGATTTTTCGATGCCTACAATGTTCGGGTCGGCGCTCGACAAATGAAATTCCTTATGAATGACGGCTTCATCGGCATGGACATCAACTGCAACTTTGCTGAAAGTCACTTCGGAGTATCCACGATCGAAAGCGCGCATGATTCCTTCCGTTCCTTTGGTATAACCGGTGGCTATACACAACGTTTTGGAAAAATCGATTTCCTGGAATGCTTTATGGATTCGTTCGTCGATCGTTAGGGATTCATTATCATTAAATCCGCAAAGATCAATAAAAGTAGCATTTATTTTATTGTTATTCAATATATTGACTGAGTTCCAAGCTGAATGGGCTTCTCCCAATGACGCCAGAATTTCGCGGGCAGCCAGATACAGGTTGGTTTTTTCTACATATCCGGAAGCAAGCACTTTATACATGGAGGAAAGATAAATTTTTGCCTGCTCAATCCGGTATTTGATGAATTGGGCGGCTTCTTGCTGATTCAGTCCGATAAACTCAAAAGTTCTGTTGATTTCTAACAGTTTATTATACAAATCATCCAAAGCGGTTTCATAATCTTCGTTATGAAGGAATTTGGCATAAATTCCCGACTCGCCGGTTTTTTTATGTTCTAACAACCAATTTGTCACATTGTTGTAAGCCGACACCACAAAAATGCGATTGTACATGTTCTCTTCGGTACGATTATTTTTAATGATATTATTCAAACAATCGCCGAACTGGGACATGGAGGTTCCTCCGATTTTTTCTACTGTAAGCATTAAATATTATGAATTGAAGACTGCATAAGAATTGTTTTCAGGCGCCCGGCAAAAGCGTCCACTTCTGATTTAGCGGTGTCCCAGGAACAAACCAATCGAATCTCGTTGGTATTTTCATTCCACATATAGAAAAAATAATGTTCCAGCAATTGCCGGATAGCCTCTTGGGGCAGAATCAAATAAAGCGAATTAACTTCCACTTTCTGAGTTAAGCGCACTCCCGGCAAATTTTGGATTTTACCTGCAAGATATTCAGCCATCGCATTGGAGTGCGTAGCATTTTGCAGCCATAAACCGTCCTGAAAATAAGCGATATATTGAGCCGACAGGTAACGCATTTTGGAATAGAGTTGCGCCGATTGCTTCCGGTAGTACATTAATTTTTCGTTCCATTCGGGGTGAAAAGCGATAAGGGCTTCTCCCATCATCATCCCGTTTTTAGTTCCCCCCAAGCTTAGAATATCCGCTCCGCAATCGCGCGACAATTCGCGTAATCCGACTCCCAGATGAGCGCTGGCATTTGCCAGACGGGAACCGTCAATATGGACATACAGATGATGAGAATGGGCAAAATCGCAAAGCGCTTTCAGTTCTTCTATTGTATAGACTGTTCCCATTTCCGTTGATTGGGCAATGGAAACTACCCGAGGTTGCGAATGGTGTTGAACGCCCAGACCGTGTAATTCTTGAGCAATCAGTTCCGGCGTTAATTTTCCATCCGGTGTGGCAACCGGGTTCAATACCGCAGCGGTTGCTTTTGCTGCTGCGCCACATTCATCGGTATAAATGTGAGCAGTATTTGCACAAACAATACTGTAATAGGAACGTGTCAAGGCTTGGAGTGCAGTTGCATTCGAACCTGTTCCGTTGAAAACATAGTAGGGTTGCACATCATCGCCAAACAGTTGACGAAAAACAGCATCTGCTTTACCCGTCCATTCATCGTCGCCATATCCTACGGCATGATCTTTATTGGCGTCAACAATGGCTTGCATTATTTGTGGATGTATCCCTGAATTATTATCGCTTGCAAAACTCTTCATATGTATTCGTTATTAAAGCCCAAATTCCTTTTTGAGTTTTGGCGTAGCAAAACTATTTAATTCCAATTTTCTATCCAAAGGAAATGTGACATAGTTAATTATATAAAAATATTCTCCTACCTGGTTATCGACATTTTCCTTGATGAAAGCGATAATCCGGTCTGTATTTTCTTTCAACAGTTGTTCTCTTTTTTGCCGGTAGTCCTCGATTTTTTGCTGGTATTCCGCTTTCATTTGGGGAGTAAATTTAGCGGGTTTTGGCTGCGAATCCAATGCTTTTCTTCCATTATCTAATTGCTGAAATAATAAAGAAACGGAATCGCTTCCTTGATAAAAAGCTTGTAACCGGTCATTTAGCGGCGTACCCGTGAAACGTAACTGGGTTCCGTCAATATTTAATTGGACTTTCCCTTCTTCCGATGCCATCATGATATTGCCTACATTGGATCCCTGTATGGAAATATTTAATAATGCCGGACCTTTGTAAGGAATATCCAGCAGGAAATGTTCTTTTTTGATTTTAATCGTATCCGCATAAACGACTTTTCCGTCGATTTTTTGAATAACAACGAATTTCTTATTCACCAACGAATAGTTGTTCTGAATGTTTACTTCCAAATTGAATTTGGGTTTAGAGGAGCATGATGCTAAAATAGCTGCAATCGAAGCAAATAAAAGAATTTTTTTCATGTGAGTTTGCTTTATAGTTATGTAAAAACGGTGCAAAGGTACATAAAAATTTTTATTAACTAAAGCGACTCCAACATTCGCTTCAGAACGACTTCGCAAGATATTTCCCGATTGGCGGCTTCAGGAATGACAATGGATTTGGGACTTTCGATTACCTCATCCGTCACAATCATATTGCGGCGAACCGGAAGACAATGCATAAAAAATGCCGAATCGGTCAGGTTCATTTTGGCGGAGTCGACTGTCCAGCTCAGGTCTGAATTGATGATTTTCCCGTAATTGGCATCTTCGAAAGGCGACCAATTCTTGGCATAAATGAAATCAGCTCCTTCAAACGCCTTTAGCTGGTTGTATTCCACCTTAGCACCCCGAACAAACAACGGATCCAATTCATATCCTTCGGGATGTGTGATGACAAAATCAACATCGGATTCGTTCATAAAATCGGCAAAAGAATTCGGAACGGCTTGCGGTAAAACTCTGGGATGTGGCGCCCAACTCAAAACCACTTTCGGTCGCGGTTTGGTTTTGTATTCCTCAATAGTAATCAAATCGGCAAACGCCTGCAAAGGATGCGTGGTAGCGCTTTCCATACTGAAAACCGGTCGTCCGGAATATTGAATAAACTGATTGAGAACCTTTTCGTTGTAATCGTCTTCTTTGCGTTCAAACTGGGCGAACGAACGAACGCCGATGATATCGCAATAGGAACCCATCACAGGAATGGCTTCAAGGATATGTTCCGATTTGTCGCCATCCATAACGACGCCCCGTTCGGTTTCCAATTTCCATGCCCCTTGATTGACGTCGAGTACCATTGCATTCATCCCCAAATTCATTGCCGCCTTTTGCGTGCTCAAGCGCGTACGCAGGCTGGAGTTGAAAAATACCATTAACAAAGTTTTATTTTTACCCAACGCCTGGTAGGCAAAACGGTCTTTTTTAATTTCAAACGCTTCGTTCAGCGCCTCTTTCAGATCTCCTAAATCTTTTACGGTTGTATATGTTTTCATATTTTTTTATATTAATGTCATTGCGGGCTTGACCCGCAATCCCCTTTTTGCAGGGGATCACGCGTCAAGCGCGGGATGACAATTCTCACTTCCTTATTTGTCCTGTTCCCTGAATAATCCATTTATAAGTCGTTAATTCTTCCAATGCCATCGGTCCGCGGGCATGCAGTTTTTGCGTACTGATTCCGATTTCAGCGCCTAACCCGAATTGCGCGCCATCGGTAAAAGCGGTGGAGGCATTCACGTATACGCAAGCTGCATCTGTTAATTTCTGAAACAAACCGGCTGTTTCCTGATTTTCCGAAATGATACATTCACTATGTTTGGAACTGTAACGAGCAATGTGTTCCAACGCTTCATCCAAACAAGCAACTGTGCGGATGCTCATCTTGTAATCGAGAAATTCAGTACCGAAACTTTCGGAAGTTGCATGTTGAAGTAAATCATTTGGATATTTTTCCTTGAGCGCCCGATAGGCTTTTTCATCGGCACAAATGATGACGCGACTTTCTTTCAATTTTTCACAGAGAAAAGGTAAATCACGCAATCGTTCTTCATGAATAATCAAGCAATCCAACGCATTACATACGCTTACCCGCCTCGTTTTTGCATTGTTTATAATTGCTTGACCGATAGCTTCGTTTCCATCCTTATCAAAATAAGTATGACAGACGCCGGCGCCTGTTTCGATAACCGGTATTGCGGCATTTTTGCGTACATAGTCAATCAGCCCCTGGCTGCCGCGCGGAATAATCAGGTCAACGACGCCTTCAGCGCCCAGTAAAGCGGCAGTCGCTTCCCTTTCAACAGGGAGCAGGGTGCAACATTCAGCCGGAACTGCATACTTTTTCAACACATCCTGTATGATTTCCACCAGGACAATGTTGGAGTTTTCAGCATCGGAACCGCCTTTCAGTATGCAGCCGTTTCCCGATTTGAAACAGAGGGAGAATACGTCGAGGCACACGTTGGGACGCGCTTCGAAAATAACGCCGATTAATCCGAAAGGAACACTGCATTTGATGATTTTCAAGCCGTTGGGACGAACGGTTTCACTCAATACTTTCCCCAAAGGCGAAGTCAGCCCGGCAACGGTTTTTAAATCGGAAACCATACCTTCTACTCGTTCTTTCGTCAATTTCAGCCGGTCGTATTTGGGATCGGAAGCATCCATTCGCAGCAAATCTTTTTGATTTTCCGACAAGATATGATCAAAGTCCTTAATCACGCTTTCTCCAATAGAAAAAAGAATTTCATTTATCTTTTCATCAGGTAAATACGATAAGTTCCTTGTAGCTTTTCGAGCCTTTTCAAAAACAAAATGATAATCCATTTTCTCAAATTTTCGACAAATTTACAATATTTTATTTGAAATGCTTTGTTTTAATAAATAAACCGCTTATTTTTGCAGCAAATAATTAATCATCGAAAAATTTTTTAATATGAAAAAATTGTTATTTACCAAAATTTTGGTTGTATTTTTACTATTATGCGGTTTTAGTCGGGGCGCTTCCGCACAAGATGAAGCTTTTAATAAAGGCGACATGATTATTAATGCGGGTGTCGGATTGGGCACTTATATCAGTGATAAGGGATTATCGCTGTCAGTTCCTCCCATTTCAGCTTCATTTGAATACAGTGTTGCCGATTTGTTTAACGGTCGGGGAGGAATTGGCGTTGGAGGATATGCCTGTTATCTTTTACGTAAAAATAACGACTTAAATATTAATGTCGGCGATTTTATCATTGGACCGAGAGGTTTGTTTCACTATCAGTTCGTCGATCACTTAGACACCTACGCAGGGTTTTTGATTGGCTATGATGTAGTCAGTTTCAATAAATCAGAAAATTTGAATTTATCCGGAAGCGGATTTAGTTCTGCGTTCTTTGTTGGTGCAAGGTATTACTTCACCAACCACATTGCTGTCTGGGGTGAATTGGGTTACGGCGTATCTCCCTTGCAACTTGGTCTTGCGTATAAATTTTAACGATTGCTTTTTTTCAGGGAAGATCATCATTTTGCCTTGCCTAAGCGGATGCCTCTGCCTTTCGCAACTCAAGTTTACATCCTTGCGAAAGGTTGCAAGTTATTCATTTATAGATCTATTCAAATGAAATATATCGAGGCTTCGCCGCTTAGGTGCGGTACAACTTTGTGAATATATTTAGTGATAATATCGCAATAAAATTGAGAAATTTCAAAATATTTTATACTTTTGTATTTGAATAATAATAAATTTATTGAGTATGATATAATAAGTAGGGTACAAGTGCTAACAAGCACAAAATAAGACAAAAAGAGAATATGAGTTTTTGAAACTGTATCTAATCCCTGAAACTTCACTTACCAACAAAGAAGCTAACAAAGAAACTTGGAAGCTCGCGAACGCTATCAAAGCCCAGAAGATTGTTGAAATACAAAATAATGTGCATGGTTTTTCAAATCGAGGTGCAAAATCAAAAGCCAATCTTATTGAGTATGTAGAAATGCTTGCGGATAGAAAACTCAAAAAATCGGGTGGCGACAAGCGAGGAACTTCAATGTCATATATTGCATTAACTCATCATTTGAAAGAATATAGCGGAGATAAAACAACTTTCAAGCAAATAGATAAAAACTATTGTCAAGGATTTGTTGAATATCTGAAAACGGCTGTAAATGCAAATAATGGGCAACAGTTATCGGCAAATACACAGTGGGGATATATGAAACGTTTGGAAGCGGTTATTAATAGTGCTATCTCAGATGAAATCGCTGACAGTAATCCATTTAAGCAGATAAAGCCCGAAAATAAGCCAAAGAAATTGAGTACAGAGGTTTGTTATTTGACGATAGAAGAAGTGAATACCCTTGTCAATACGCCATGTTTTTATCCGATCATCAAAAACGGTTTTCTGTTTTCTTGTTTCAGTGGATTGCAGTTCAGCGATGTAAAGGGTCTTACATGGGGCAAATTACAAAAGGACAACAACGGTAATATGTTTATCAACTACGTTCAGAAGAAAACCGAAAAGCAGGAATATTTGCCGATTAGTAAGTCGGCTGCAAAGTATTTGCCGGAAAGGGGCGATGCAAAAGACGATGATTCGGTTTTCAAGTTTCCAAGCGGCGGGTATGTGAATATGCAATTACATCAATGGGCGTTTGCGGCAGGATTGAAAAAGAAAATTTCATTCCATGTCAGTCGCCATACGAACGCTACCCTATTGTTGAGCTTAGAAGTTCCTATTGAAACAGTTAGCAAGATTTTGGGGCATTCGGATATAAAGACGACACAGATTTATGCCAAAGTCATTGACAAGAGCAAGCGGGATGCGGTGGATAAATTGGATGGATTGGTAGTGTAAAAAACAAACAATATTTTTTGTTTATTAAAAAAATAAATGGTACTTTTGTTGCGTATAGTCGTCATAAATAAAATGATAAATAAACGAAAAATAACAGAATTATTGTCTTCTTTCAGCATCGAAAATGTTGAAAAAGAAGTTATTGCCCATTATCTTAACAAGTTTCATTTAGACTATTCATCTTCTTGTATCTTGGATGTCTATTTGCATAATTACATACCAAACAATGATTTAAGTTCACAGATAAAAACGCTTGGAATTGACTCCATTAAAACATTAGAAAATTGTTTGGAAATGTTGATTCCTGATAATGACCGCAAACTGAACGGCGCGTTTTTTACCCCTACCTACATTGTGGATTATATTATTGATGAGATTAAACCCAAAGAGAATGACCGGAACATTGACCCTAGTTCGGGGTGTGGTGCTTTTTTAATTGGATTAGTAGATTATTATCACAAGCAATATAGTAAATCCGTCAAAAAGACAGTACAAAAAAATATTTTCGGTGCAGATATACTACCATACAATATAGAGCGGGCAAAACGTCTGCTTTCCATATACGCATTGCAATATGGGGAATTTCTGGATGAAACAGATTTCAATCTATATCAAAGAGATAGTCTTCGCTATCAGTGGAGAGAAAAATATGATAATGTCGTTGGTAATCCACCTTACGTGAAATTTCAAGATTTATCTGATGAGAATCGTGATTATCTCATTAAACATTGGAAAACTATTGAAAACGGCACGTTCAATCTGTATTTTGTTTTCTTTGAATTAGGATATGATTTACTAAAGGATAATGGACAATTGGGCTATATAACGCCGAACAATTATTTCACTTCATTGGCAGGCGAATCATTACGAAATTTCCTGATTAACAAAAAATGTTTGAGTAAAATTATTGATTTTAACTCAAAAAAAGTATTTGATGTTCAAACATATACAGCAATTTCCTTTTTGAAAAAATGTAAAAATGATTTCATTCTTTACGATCGCATACCGGATACACATTCTCCGGAAGAGTTTCTTTCAAATGTAAAGTATTCCGAAAATGCTGTTTCTGAATTAAATATAAAAAAATGGCGTCTATTGAGATCTGATGAAAAGAAAAACATCAAAGCAGTTGAAACAGTTGGTACGCCAATAAAACAAATGTTTGATATCTGCGTGGGTATAGCTACACTTAAGGACGATGTGTTTTTCGTCGATGGAAGTCAGACAGACGGAAATTATATTTATAAAATAGCGCAAAACGGCAAACGGTATAAAATTGAAAAAGACGTTACTCGAAGTGTTTATAAAATATCCGATTTCAAGAATCAGAATGATATTTCTTTGAATGCCAGACGGATTATTTTTCCTTATAAAATAAATGGTTCTGCAACGGTCATTGACGAAGACAGTTTCAAAACGAAATATCCGTACTGCTATGAATATTTGCTTTCGGTCAAAAAAGAATTGCTTTCCCGTGATAAAGGAAAAATAAAATACAATCCGTTTTATGCTTGGGGACGTACGCAGGGATTAACTCGTTTCGGGAAAAAAATCTTGAATCCGACTTTTAGCCAATATCCTCGCTTTTTGGTGGTTGAAGATGAAGAAGCCTTGTTTACGAATGGATATGGTATTTTTTTCAAAGAACCGGTAAATGAGCGCAATCTCTTTGGCGATACGGAACATACACTTTCAAAAATAGAAAACATTGATATTGTGCAGAAAGTACTAAATTCCGAAATTATGCATTATTATATAAGCCGGACAAGCGTTTCAATTGAAGGAGGTTATCCTTGTTATCAGAAGAATTTCATCGAAAAATTTACCATTCCCGAATTTTCCGGCAAAGAAATTTCTGAATTGCGTTCTCTCTCTAATTCCAAAGATATTAATCTGTTTTTAACGGATAAATATCAACTAAATTTACCTGCTCCAAATCTCTCTGTATAGATTTGCAGTAAATCCGAAATGAAATCGGGGAAACTCAAATTTTCAATAGAAGCGATAGAATCTTCTTTCAATAGTCCGTCGGCTCGAAGTTCTTCGTCCGTATTATAAACTTTTGGCGTATTTTGGCTAAAATCAACGATTAATAAACATACTCTTTCGTATCTGTAATGATTGGAAAAAGTGTCGCTTCGGCCGTTCACTGCGTTGAAAGATAACAGATATTTTTGAATATGCGTCTTTATGCTTGAGTTTTGTTTATATACAACCTGCTTATTATTAGCGAAATTGCTGTCATATTCGTTAACGGCAATCATATAAAACTCTCCCAATACCATTTGAGGACAACGCAAATGCAGGTTAAGCGCTTCGGCAAATGTTCTTTCATACAAGGTGTCAAAGTTTTTAGCTGAACTGCTTAATTGACTTCTGACATTAATTGATAACGTTTTTTCGGTAAATTCATGTCCGAATATATCTTTTTTACCATACAAAATTCCTTCGGTATGAAGTATTTCGTGTATTCTCTCTAAATTGTTGGGAACTATGCAAATATCTTGGCCTTTGTGTTTGAAAAATCCGGCTAATTTCAATTCCCCCGCACTTTCACCCAATGGCGGATTGATGTATTGTTCATTTACGCCATTTCTAATCAATTCGCTTTTAACGACTTCATGTAATAGCTTGATTGGTTGTTGACTGCGGATTAAGTTATTCTTTGCGGTAGCTCCACCCGATACAATAGCCCCTTCAATAGATGATTTAATTCTATTTATTGCTTCCTGAAGTGAAATCAAATTCTGTGGCATTAAAAAATTCTTTTAGTGGTACATTTAGCGCATGAGCGATTTTCTCTATATTCACAATGGAAATATTTCGACAACCGTTTTCAACACTTGCAATATAACTCCTGTCCAAATCGGCAGAATACGCCAAATCTTTCTGGGACATTGCTGCTTGTTCACGAAGAAGTTTGATTCGTTGCCCTATTTTAGTCTTTACTTCCATAGTACAAAGGTCGGGAATTGTAGACTATAAATCAAAGACTATAAGTAACATTCGGTAATTATAGATTATTATTTTCGGATGAACTTTTTGAAGATATCCAGAGAATGAAAAATGAAGTCAAAATATATTGACAATTTACAAATTGAAAAAATAGTTTAATCGCTCTATTGTTACGTATTTAGCACCAGTTCCTTTATAGAGATTAGAAAAATCAGACCAATTATCTATAATTATTCTATTTAATAACACACAATCATCTATCGTTTTAGTTTTAATACCAATAACACAGTCCGAAAGTGCATAAACTTTTTTAGGAGGGATAATACATATTTTTTTAACGCTAGGTTGTCCGACACGATGAATTAACAAAGCAGGTCCTTCAATTCTTGACCGTACTTTATTAACCATATGCTTTATGTCAACAATTGTATTATTCTTTAGATTTGTTGAATGTATTAATGGTATTGACGACGTTTTAGCTTCATGAATTTCGTGCATACCAATATTGCCTCTTTGAATTAACAATTGTTCAATACCTATAGTTATTCGTTTAAATATTGTATTTTGTAATATTCTATTTTTATCATTTACAGATGCTAATACAATATTGGGAGCGCATTTTTCAAATTCTTGATTGTTTAATTCTGCAAATATTCTAAAGTTATATTTGTTGATTAAGTACTCCCTAATTTTTTTATCTTTTTGAGAATATGCAATAGAAACAGCAATAAAAACATACGCCTGTTCCGGTTATACACATTTTGTGTCTACAACATTAAACCGTAAGCCCATTATTTTGGAAAATCCTGTTCAATGAATGAACAATGAGGTTAGAGGATGTTATGGCTGTAGTTAATAATGTTGTTGTAAACTGTCCTTGTATATCTCAATGCCTCCGCCTTGTATAACTCAACAGTTTCGCCTTATACAAGGCAGCGGTTCTGCCTTGCGCAAGGCAAGGGCTCAGCCTTAGGCAAGGCAGAGGGGTTGCCTTAGGCAAGGCTGGAGGGGTCAGTTACGCAAGGCTGCAACTGTTTCATAATTAGGCTATAAAAATTGAGAATTGTTATTTCTCCCGCATAAATACGTTAATTGGTGTTCCTGACAGGTTCCATTGTTTTCGCAATTGATTTTCGAGAAAACGCTTGTAAGGTTCTTTCACCCATTGCGGTAAATTGCAAAAGAACACAAAACTCGGAATCGCCGTGTTGGGTAATTGGGTAATGTATTTGATTTTTACCACCTTTCCTTTATTCATGGGAGGAGGCGTTTTTTCTATTATCGGCAAGAGAACTTCATTCAACCGGTGCGTTGGAATTTTGGTTTTGCGAGTATCATAAACTTCTTTCGCTGTTTCCAATATCTTAAAAATACGCTGCTTGGTAAGCGCTGAAGAAAACAGGATCGGAATATCCGTAAATGGCGCCGTCCGTTCGCGGATTGCATTCTCAAAAGTTTTAATCACCTTTTGATCTTTATTTTCTACCAAATCCCATTTATTTACTACAATGACCAAGCCTTTTCTGTTTTTTTGAATCAAAGAGAAAATGTTAATATCCTGCGATTCGATTCCGCGTGTCGCGTCAATCATCAAAATACAAACGTCGGCGTTTTCAATCGCACGGATAGCGCGAATAACCGAATAATATTCCAAGTCTTCGTTTACTTTATTTTTTTTACGAATGCCTGCCGTATCAACTAAATAGAAGTTCAATCCGAATTTGTCGTATAAGGTAAAAATGGAATCGCGGGTAGTGCCTGCAATTTCGGTTACAATGGTTCTTTCCTCTCCGATAAAAGCGTTGATGAGCGACGATTTTCCGGCATTAGGACGACCTACAACAGCGATTTTGGGAATATTTTCTTCGGTTTTCTCCGGTTCTGTCTTACGAAATTTTGAAACGACAATGTCCAGCAAATCTCCGGTTCCGGAACCGTTCATAGCCGAAACAGGATAAGGTTCTCCCAATCCCAGCGAATAAAATTCAGCCGTTTGCAGATGCATTTCAAAATTATCGGCTTTATTGGAAACCAACAATACTTCCTTTTTACTTCTTCGGAGCATATTGGCAATTTGGTCATCCATGCCGGTGACGCC
>Ga0123354_10007609_pt1 | contig 16343 bp, 13 predicted proteins | sample TergutLab28metaG_2_FD_97872 | JGI IMG/M metagenome (GOLD analysis project Ga0123354, IMG submission 97872) | Labiotermes labralis P4 segment gut microbial communities from Petit-Saut dam, French Guiana - Lab288 P4 | ecosystem: Host-associated > Arthropoda: Insects > Digestive system > Gut ...
CTTGCCAGATTGGAATCCAGTCACAGAAGTAATGATCACAATATGCACAACTGACATTGACACTGTCCACAGTCCTGACACTGCTCATATACAGCATTTGCAAACTTGACGTAATAAGATTATAAAAAAGAAAGTCAGGATTATGGACAAGTCCTATATAATTATTATAATACACAACTGTCAGACATACATTTGGCTTAATCATTACAATATGTAAGGAGACATACTGTGGAAGGAACTTGAAACAATAAAATATGACCTCTGCTTACCTTAAACTACCTCTTCAAAATCTCATATGGATGACTTCTGAAGTATTTGCAATATTAGATGACCACTTCCAGCACATATACAATTATGTAGCCATTTTCCACACCCACGAAGTGGGTAATTAATGTGGCCTACAAAAAATGTTTCTACACTGGGGAAAAAAATTGGGAGGTGTTAAATAGTAAACTGCACTGTCCATCATTAAAAGACTCCTATAATACATGAATACTCCAAATTACCAAACATTTTTGCACTAATGGACATACAGTATTTCAGCCCAGGTGTGAATTGTATCAGTGCGCAGTTGAAAATATTTTAAAATACCACAGAAATAGACACTTCACCATACATAAATGGTGATGATTCCTCAGATAATGCACCATAATGAAGGAATTATACATTTCATGGGATTATGAATGCTTATTATAACAGGACAGAATATGAACCTTTAGTTAATGTTTGTGACTGAACATCCTATTTCAAACACCACAGCGATATGGACGCTCCCCAGCGTGTACACGTTGATGAACTCTCATCTTATACATTTGTTTGAAAGTTTTATGACACACATCACAGGGAAATGGACGCTCCCCAGTATGAACAAGTTCATGTGCCTTCAGATTTTCCACTCTGCGGAATGTTTTATTACACTCATCACACCGATATGGACGCTCCCCAGTATGTATACTCTGATGCACTTTCAGATGTTGCATTTGTTTGAATGTTGCATTACACACATCACAGCGATATGGACGCTTCCCTGTATGTACACGTTTATGTACATTCAGATTATTTGTTCTACTGAATGTTTTATTACACACATCACAGCGATATGGCCGCTCCCCAGTATGTACACGTTTATGTACATTCAGATTTGTTGTGTTACTGAATGTTTTATTACATACTTCACAGCAATATGGACGCTCCCCAGTATGTACATGTTGATGAACTCTCATATGATACATTCGTTTGAAAGTTTTATTACAGACATCACAGGGAAATGAACGTTCCCCAGTATGAACACGTTCATGTGCCTTCAGATGCTCCAGTGCACGGAATGTTTTCTTACACACATCACAGCGATATGGACGATCCCCAGTATGTACACGTTGATGTACTTTCAAGCTACTTGTCCTACTGAATGTTTTATTATACGCATTATGGCGATATGGATGCTCCCCAGTATGTACACGTAGATGAATCTTCAGATGGCGAATTTCCTCAAATATTCTACTACAAACATCACAGGTATATGTACGTTCCACATTCTGTATCACCTGATGCTGTTTCATAGTGCCCTCCTCACTGAATGTTTCATTGAAGGTTCCCTGTTACAAAGAAAAAAGGAAGTAATTTTACTGTTTTAAAAAGAGGTAGAAAACATTATGAAAATTTATTTACACATCAGTTACACAAGTATTGTATCACAAGACACGTTTTCTTAATCAAATTCCATTAAGCACCACAAATGTAGTATATTGTGGTGTGTTAACAATACATGAATCAAACACTCCATTTCCTGTCACAAGTCACTAGTTCAGAATGATGTGTGATAAAGATATTATACAGCTTTTCTTTGAAGATCTAAAGAACACTATGTGTATCCTGAATATCAGCTACCTTCATATAAGCTCAGTAACAGTCAGCTTCACTAAAAGACATCCATTATGAGCAGGCTGTCTGCTATCAAACAAGTTCCTCTTGGATAACTTGACCCTTGAAGAGGGGACCAATTGCTTATCCCAAAATGTCTGAAAGGAATTACCACTCTATGCTGCATACAATTCTGGAAGACAGCAGGTCTCAAAACATGTTCAATTTCGGTGTATCTTTCCATCAGGAGAATGCCAAATGGTCGAATATAAATGTGTTCTGTGACATAATCACACAAAACATTGTCTAGTGGGGTAAACTCACATGACCTCCAGGTCAAGGGATTGGTCATGATCTCCCTACACAACATCTCTCTAGTAGGTTCAAAAGTTTGTTCATCCCTAAAAACAATCATACATAAGACTTTCAGCTTCTGACACCACATAAACAAAATCCGCACAAAGAGATCAAACAGCTTGCTGTAACAACTAAGTTCCCGAAGCCTGAGTGGCTACTGGGCATGTCGGCAGGTGGCGGATAGCCTGGGACCTGTCATGCGACAGGTCTGTCTCTGAATAAATAGGAGACCGTGGACCAACTCCCCAACCCCAAGGTGTTGTGTGGCTTGCCTTAATCCGTGCTGAAGGGGTGAATGGCACGTGGGCGATGTGTCTCTAATGGAGCCTCTGCCAGTGTTTTACCCTATTTCTCCCATACTTGTGGGACCAAAATGGACGCGAATAACAATTTTGTAACTAAACAAGCAGCAGCTACCACTGCAGACTTGTCACAGCAAGAACCCCATTTGGAGGTTGTAGACGTGATGTCCTCTGTTGCCTCTTCCAATGAAGAGAGATTGGCTACAAGCATCTCAATGATTGGACTGCAAACCAAGAGACTCTCTGGAGTGCACCAGAAAAGGCTCACTCGGGAAAGGAAGATGAGGGAGGGGACCTGGATGGAAAAGAAACCTCCAGGAAAAACTCCTTCAACTCAGAGTAAGGATAGGGCGGGGTGCAGTGGGGGTATGAAAAGACCCCATTCAGACTCGAGCACACCACCCTTAGAAAAAACAGCAAACAAAAAACCCAGGAGCACTCAGGTGCAGACTAGGACATACAAAGAGGCTGTTGTTGGAATCAAGATGGCGAATATTCACATATGCCACCCTGACGTCAAACTGGATCAGACTCAGTTGACATGATTCAGGCTGAATTGTTGATTGCTGTGGATGCAAACTCTCAGGGCGAGACACCACCGCAATTTCTTTACTCTAAATTTGCAATGGGCATTTTCTAGATCACCTGTGCAAATGAATCATCTAAGGCCTGGTTAACGCGGACGGTCAGTGGACTTGGGGAATTGTGGGAGGGTGCGGAGTTTACTCCAAAGACCTCCCAAAGAGAACCAGGGTGATTGTTCGCATTCCTGGCATTTCCGAGGTTACCACCGTCATGACACGTCTCAGGATTCAGAATCCTGAGTTAAACACAACAGACTGGTCAGTAATGAGTTGTAAGGTCACTGAGAAAGAGCAGACGCTGGCCCTCTCTATTGACCCCAACTCTTTTAAAGCCCTGACTCGATCACATTTCAAGGCCTTCTGGGGATTGGGGAGAGTTATCTTTCGGACCCTGAAGGATGAAAACAGAAAGCCAGAGGATGAGAGTACTGCAAGCTAATCTCCATCACAGCAGGGTGGCCTCAGCTGCCCTTAATGTTGCCATGAGAAACTGCGATGTTGCCCTCATACAGGAACCTTGGACCTATAAGGGGGAAATTAAAGGACTAAAAGAGGTAGGTGGAGAACTAATTTATAGTAGATCCATTCCATACCCTAGGACCTGTATCTTCGTCAAGAAAGGCTTTCAGACACTGCCGCTGATGCATCAGTTCTAGGGACCTCACGGCAGTAAAAATTATAACGTCGGGTGGTGGGGGGCCGAGGGAGAATATTCTCGGATCGGCCTACCTTCCATACAATGACATGGAACCTCCACCTCCTGGGGAACTGGAAAGGCTGGTGACAGTTTGCAGGGCTGATGGAACTCACCTGATCGTCGGCTGTGATGCAAACTCGCATCACACCTCCTGGGAAAGTACGAACATTAACAACAGAGGTGAGTCCCTGTTTAATTATATTATTGGACATAATGAATAGAGGTAACAAACCTACCTTTTTCACATCCAACAGGCAGGAAGTGATTGACATTACGATTGCCACTGTTTATGTTGGCAATTGTATAAAAGATTGGCATGTAACTGAGGAAGTAAGTTGCTCAGACCACAGATACATCCGCTTTACTGTTACGGGCATTGACTGATCAGTTGAAGTTTATCGCAATCCACGTAGGACCGACTGGGAGTCTTTTAGAACCGACTTGTTGGGCTGTATGAGCGATATGACAGACAAAATATCTAACTTTGCAGACCTTGAGAATGCTGCTAAGCAGTTTCAAGACGCTACTGTTCTTGTCTATAATGAAAATTGTCCTCTCACCATGAGGAAGAACAACAGGAATACATCCTGGTGGAACCAAGACCTCGTGGAGAGAAGAAAGAAAGTTCACAGATTATTCAATTTAGCAAAGAAGTCAAGGAACTGGACTGACTATAAAAGAACTTTAACAGACTATAACAAAGCACTCAGACAGGCCAAGACAGAATCATGAAGGAGACACCGTGAGGAGATTGAGAAGGCTACAGAATGTGCCAGACTCCATAAGATTCTTTCAAAGGACGGGCCAAGTGCTGTAAGCTCTATCCAGCTTGAATATGGAGAATATACCACATCAGAGAAAGGGATCCTGGAAGAGTTATTCAGTGTCCACTTCCCTGGTTCAGAAATAATCATGGAACCTTCTGGAGGATGGGACGGCCTTGAACTTGAGTTTCTGAAATGGAAAGGATCAAGGGAAGACTGGGCGTCTTCCAGAAGGGTCATTAGTTATGAAAAACTGAAATGGGCTGTTTTCTCATTTCAACCTTATAAATCCCCAGGCATTGATGGAAAAATGCCCATCATGCTACAGCAGGGCTTTGAACTGCTTGCGGGAAAACATTTGCTGTTACTAAGAGCCAGTTTGGCCTTAGGATATATTCCCATGATCTGGAGGCACATCAGAGTGGTATTTATACCTAAGCCTGGGAAACCACTGTCCCAGGCAAAGTCCCTGAGGCCCATTAGTCTCATGTCATTTATACTCAAGACACTTGAGAAACTACTTGATAAAACATATCAAGGAAGGTGTTGTGGTTGAAAGACCACTTCATCAGAACCAGTTTGCCTATAGGGCAGGTTTTTCTACTGAAACGGCTCTTTTCCAAGTTGTTCATAGACTGGAAAAGTCCTTGAATCATAGAGATTGTGCTGGGCGCCTTCCTGGACATTGAGGGGGCGTTTGACAATACCTCTTTCAGAGCAATAATTACGGCTGCCAGGGAGTGAGGACTTGAGGAAACCAGTCGCAGGTGAGTCAGGTCCATGCTTTAAAGCAGACTGGTACATACCTCCATTATGGGCAGCAGGTTGACTGCCAAAGTTGTAGGTGGATGTCTGGAGGGAGGAGTTTGGTCTCCCCTCTTGTGGAATCTAGTTGTTAATAGGCTTTTGACGAATACAAACGACCTAGGCTTCAGTATATTTGGCTATGCTGACAACATTATTATCACAGTCTAAGGTAAATTTGCACACACTGTCAGGGAGATTATGCAAGAGGCCCTGAACGTGGTAGTCAAATGGGCTGTAATAGAGGGTCTGAATATTAGCCCCCATAAAACATCCATACTACCTTTTACCAACAGAATGAACACAGACGGCTTAGGACCTCTTACACTCTATGGTAAGGAACTCACAATGCTGGATATGGGTAAGTATTTGGGAGTGACCTTGGACTCCAAACTTAACTGGAACCAGCATTTGCAGAAAATAATTAATAAAGCTCAAACCACCTTTGCAGTAGTTAGATACACATGTGGGAAAAAATGGGGTCTTAGACCTAATATGGTGCAATGGCTCTATACTAGGGTAAACAGACCATCCATAATTCATGGCGCCTTGGTGTGGTGGTCCAAGGCCATGCAAAAAACTACTGAAACCCAATTAGGCAGGATTCAAAGAATGGCTTGTCTAGCCATTACGGGAGCTATGAAATTGACCCCTACCGCAGCAATGGAGATACTTTTGAATCTGACTCTGTTGGATATGGTGATTCAGGTGGAGGCGAGGATGGCACTCTATAGACTGCATATACTTAAGCAACCAGCCAATCCTAAAGCAGAGGCAGGGTTGCCATATATCTGGAAAAATGTGAGTGACCCTCTTTTGGAAATGCGGGTGGACCACACTACTCCAGTTTATTATTATTATTATTCCAAGGTCTTCAGTGTCATTATGGACTGGGATCATTGGAAAAGTAAAGACCCAGTGTTCCCTGAGGAGGCTCTGATCTGGTTCACTGACAGCTCTAAGGCTAACTCTGGGACAGGGTCTGGCATTTTTGGCTTGAGACCAAACAGAAGTTTCAGCTTCCCATTGGGTAAATTTGCCACAGTCTTTCAAACCAAAATATATGCCATTCTACAATGTGAATGTGAAAATATAAGAAGGGCCTATAAGAAAAAGCAGATTCTTATTTTTTCTGACAGCCAGGCTGCACTTAAGACACTTAGTGGCCCGAAAGTGACCTCTAGACTGGTTGCAGAGTGCCTGGATGCTCTCTCAGCATTGGCTAGCCTAATGAGGTTACCCTCACCTGGGTGCCGGGGCATTCCTGGCAATGAGGAGGCTGATAAGCTTGCTAGACAAGCGTCAGCCACGCCGTTACTCGGTCCACAGATGGGTCTTGGAATACCTAAGTGTTCGATAAGAGAAGCAATTAAGAACTGGACTGAGATGCAACATCTTAGAGCCTGGATAGACCTGCCAGACCTCAGACATGGCAAACTATTTATAGGTAGACCATGTAAGAAAAGAGCTGATGACCTACTTAAGTTAAGTAGGCATCAATTAAAAATGGTAACTGCGATCTACACAGGGCATGCTCCTGTAAGGGGGCACATGTACACTACGGGCCCGTTTGATGGGGATCCAATCTGCAGATTTTGTGGGATGGAGACTGAAAAAGAGCAGCACATTGTATGCTGTTGCAAAACGTTGGCTCGTCAGCGCTATAATGTCTTTGGGAGGGTGACTGTCGAACCAAAAGACATAAGCACAGCCTCAATAAGGGACCTTTGCCGCTTCATACGAAGTGCAGGGTTTCCCTGGTTTGTTCGACATTCACATCTAATATGAACACAGCTCATATATGTGATTCGTCAGAGATTAGAAACATATTCCAATTACAATATGGTACAGGGAAACAGTGACTCAGCCAGCAAATGTGTGTTTAGCAACAGGCGGCATGGCACTCTGTCTGCATGCAGTACTACAATGTGGCTGTAAGATTATACACAGGGAACAGAAGTGATGTTTGTGATGACTGTGCTATACTGTCTGATAAAAACTGCAACTGAGACAGAAGTGATGTTTTGCAGTACTTGACATAAGGGGATAATACCACACTGGCTGCTGCTGTTTCAGGATGAATTGCTTTACCGTTTGATAACCGATATATGAGGCCAGAGGAAACTGACTGCAAGTGGCACAACATCTACTAGTACCAGATCTTCTGAGATAGACCTGAGTTCACAGTACAGTATAAATCTCTGAGTACAAGAAAATTAAATTGAGTCAGTTACAATTAAAATATATTCCTGACAAACATCACGGTGTCTACCAACTGCAGCAATGCAGCAACGTTTAAATGAATGTCGCAGAATTCACTGCAAACTAAACTGTAGATGCAAAAATTACATAAGTCACATTACATTCAAACTAAATCTCAAATAGTATAACCATGTGTCTTATCTGGCTACAGGTTAGACACCTGCCTATACCTACGCCCACACTTATCCATGCCTGATATATTGCTAAAGCTGCAATAATCATAAGACAGATAAGTAAGACAATTGCAGCACTGAAACGAAAATTTGGATGATATGCCATGGATTCAATTCAGGACAATTTGACATCGTTTTGGCAACTAGTATGTAAATAATACAACAGCCTGAAAAAATTCCCACAGACCTGAGACACTGTAAAAGAAGCAGAGAGATATCTGCTATGTGAATGGAGAGTCTGGTTAGTGGTGTGAATCAAGAATGTTTCTGAAACCTGTGTTTCCAAACTGCACATCAGAGCACCTGGATAAGCACAAGATACAGCAATGTTACAGCTTCATTGCTTCCCCAGCCCACACTTCTTGCAGCCGACCATCACCTGTAGGCTTGCTATACCATTTCATAATACAGCATTCAGGCAGTCACTACCTTCACAAATCCTGTTCTCTATCACCTCTGACTTTGTAGCATCATTCTAAAACCAATAATGCACACTTTCATGCAGAGTGGGCATTTAAACTGGTACATGCAGCATCACTCTCTACTGGAAGGAGAACCACTGCTTTCAGGGGAAATAAGTTCCCTATAACAAATCACAATTCAAATTCTAATACATCTCAATGAGCTTCAGAAATAAAGTTCAACTCCTTCAACAGGGAGCTATACTCCAGAAATCCTGCTAGTTCAGCAGATAAGGAAAACAGCCCATAATTCCTGAAGCCCTCGTGTAGGTACCTTCCAGTGTGCAAACTGATGGTGTGATTTCACATTTTGCAATCTGGAATTCACTGAGCCCACTGATCTATAATAATGGCTTCCAGAGAATACAAAATAGGTAAACAAGCAGCTGCTGATATAAAAACGCACATAACATTCACAATTCCAGAGACACTAAAAATAATTACGAAGCTTGGAAGTGCTACATGCTGGAGTGTCATTATGGCAGTATACACGTACAAGAATGGATTATTGGCCATCTCTGGTATAAAGACACACAAGGAAAAAATTACACATAAAAAATCAGGTCATTAGAGGTACCATTTGATAAATGGAATATTTAATACTCCAGCACCTCTCCAGGCCAGTGGTTGCCAGATTAAATACATTCTACTCTTCAAGCACTTGAAATGGGTCGAGATTTTAGGAAACATGTTGAGGATAAGGATTTTTAGTTACAAGGAAATAAGAATATATTTTCGCCTTCACTGCAGTCACATGCAGACCAACCCATTTAGTACAGTCCCCCCCACCCTCCCCTGTGCCCACCCTCCAAAATAAACCATCACAGTAAAACATTTTCATTCCGAACAGTGTAGCTGTTTCAACTGGCCAAAAATACTGGCGTCACAAAAACAACTGACATTTCTGGACACTGGTGAAATGTGTCTAATTACAAACATAAACACACATAACTTACTTCATCTGGTTCAGGCTTTATACCAGGAAAATTTATATCTCCAAGAATCTCCCCTGGTTTTATGGGTACAGCCGCCACTTTATTTATAGCTATGAAACCCTCATCTATGACAACTACATCCTTCTCAACTTCTATATTGCTGACATCATATGTACCATCAGATGATGTTGGAAACGTCTCACTAGACAAACCTGGCAGAACTTGCAGAGGATCTGTGCAGCTCTGTAAGACCAACATAACATTAATGTGACTTCTTTCATGACAAGGAATGGTATAATCTTTCAGCAAAAATGATAATACTGCAGCTTCTTGAAGGATTCCCTCTACTGGAACTATCAACAACATAACAAAGAAAAAAACAAAGTCAGAAACAGAAGTCCTACCTGAAAATCTAACAGTTTCACACCTACACATTAAATTCCTTGTCTTTTACAGAACATGTGGGTTCATTACAATTTTCGCCACAGCCTGACTCACTCTCTCACCTAATTTCTTTAGCCCACCTATCTTCTGTTCTCACAAATATTCTTCACTGCACAACATCACTATTACAGCACATATGTTTAGTGCACTTCAAATGCCATGCTGACACACCAAAACGTGGGACAAAAATGTGAGACAGTGACAAATCATGGAACCTCCAACCTAGCATACTGATATTAAATTGGGACAAATGACACGCAATGAAACTCAACCACATACATAATCAACATGTATATTAAATTGGAACCAAAGAAAAAAATTTAGTCAAAGACAAACACAACCCCCAAGCTAAGCTTGCTATATTAAACTGGCACCAACAGAACAGTAATAACCATAGTAGAAATGTTAATGGTATTACTACAGTGACTGTGCAGTAAAGTCTGGGAGTGAATTCAGTCATCCGTAACAGCAATGGATATGTCATTGTGTCTGTACTTGTTATACACATAGGCCCTCTTGACGTTGAGATGATCGTTCAATATGATTAGGGATTTCTGATAACTCTGTATGCATGTCTCATGTCACACAACACTCTACATGAACCAACTGTTCACCTTCCTTCCTTCCTTGTTTACTTAATTCTAATAATGTCTGGTGGCAGCTACAATTTATGAACTTTTCTACAATAATCTATTATTTCAGGCCATAAGAGTCTATGGAACAATCAGCACTGTTCCTAAAACCAGACTACAGTGCTACAAGCCAGTGTGTCATTATCACAGCATACAACACTGGATTTTTGACCATCTACGGTATAAAGAAACATAAGGAAAAAAGAATATGTGTTAGAACTTAGGTCAGTACAGGCTGTGCCGTGGTGAGCCTCAAACCCAGACACCCGAACTGGGTTCGAGATTTTGATTTCAAGTTAAACCTGTTTTCCCTTCCCTCCCCTTGTAACTACTACTTGTTCAGGAGACGGATTCCTTAACGACCACTCTGGTCACACCCTAGGAACTGACTAGTAAATAGTTGAGAACATCAAAGTCTTGCAGCCGCAACTATACCACAAAAAGTCGGGCACTGTACATGTTCTGAGTTGAAGTGCTTGGAGTGTAAAAAGTACATACGTGTTCAAGCATGAAGAAGAGTTTGTGAACAAAATGTTATGTTGTATCTGTTCCAGGTTGGTTTATTAAATAAGTTGTTATTGTTTGGGTTAGGTTTTACTTGCACCCATACCAGTTACCACAAAGAACGGTACAAGGCGATGTTGATAAATGGAACATTCAATAATCCAGCACCTTTCCAGTCATGTGGGTGCCATATTAAATAAATTCTACCATACAAGCCCTTGAAATTGGTCCAGCCTTTAGGAAACATCGTGTGGATATAGATTTTTCCTACATGGATATAAGAATATATTTCCATCTTCTCTGCAATTACTCCCAGACCTACCTTCTTATTAGAAACTTCCCCAACACCACCACCTTGTGCACCCTCCAACAAAAAAATAAAATCTCAGTAAATCATTTTAATTCCCAACAGTGGAGTTTTTAGCTCTTACCATGTATAATGATAAGCCAAAAATGACACACATTTCTGGATACTGTTGAAATGGGTCTTATAATAGACATACAGACATATAAATCACATAATCTGGTTCATCTGTTCTTTCAAAAAGCATTACATTTTATATCCACAACTCACCTCTTCTTTTACGTCTACATCCTTGTCTTCTTTTGTATCTATGTCCTCTTCCTCTTCATTATATATGGCCTCCTCATCTTTTATATACATGCACTCCAATTCCACGCTACAAACACCCTTCTCTGTTTTAACATTCACCTCCTCCTCTGCCTCTTCCATATCCATATCCTCCTCAACCTTTATACTACCAATGTGACAAGTACCATCAGATGATGTTGGAAATGTCTCATTGGATGAATCTGCCATTACTTGCAGAGAATCTGTGCAGCTCTGTAAAACCACCAAAACATTAATGTGACTTCTGTCTTGATAAGGAATAGTAGACACTTTCATCAAAATGGATAATATTGTAGTTGCTTTGGAGATTCCATCCATTATAGCTGTCAAAAACATTACAAGGAATAACAGTCAATTTCAAAGAGAACAGTAATTCCTGAGAACCTAAAAGGTGCTCAGCTACTCATTCAATTCCCTGCCCTTTACAGAACATGCATATTCTTTACTATTTTCACCACAGTCTATCACTTGCCTGACTTACCCTCTCATCTAATTTCTGTAGTCCACCCATCTTCTTTTTTTCTCTAACATATTGTACAGGGAACAACATCACTATGAGGGACCCAAAGGAGTTGTAACATTCAAATACCATGATGATACAACAAATTGTGTAACAAAATTTTCAGAAAATGATAAATGATAAAACAATTAACCTGCCCAACTACTGTTAAATTGGCACAAACAGAACACAACAACACTCAGGCCATGAACAACACAGATCCCAACCTAATAATCATATAAGACAGTAAAACAACCAAAGAAAGAAACAGAGTTTATGATGACAAACACAACCCCTAACCTAAGCTGCCTATATTAAACTGGCACAACTGAAGATGACAAGACTATGACAGTAAATAGCACAATCCATAACCTAAAATACCTGCGTAAAATTAGTACATCTCACACCGTAACATAAGTACAGTAAGAATGGTACTGTGTTACTGCAGTAAATGAGTAGTAAAGTCTGACAGTGTGAACTTAATTGAACGTGACATCATTTAGTATGTCATCACATCTGTAGCTTTGTATACTATATATTGTCCCCTAAATGTGAAGTTAACTGTTCACTAACATTAAGGTTTTCTAATAACTCTGTATGCAGGTTTAATGTCACATTATGCCATACATCCCAGCAATTCAAATTTAGTCTACAGTATTTCCTCATAGTCACACACCAAGTTAAATACACCTGCATCCATAAAAACACTAGGTAAACATACACACGTTTTTATCTAAAAAATCACGTTTTCAGACAGCAACGAAAAATATAATGTAGTGTGCATTACTCCACATTCATTTCCTCTCCATTTCTTGATTCTGCAATCTTTACTTCTTACTACCCCTCCGAAATATTTGAAAAGTTCCCTACCCTGTCAAAATTTGCTTGTTTAGTGTTACGATTGTTTTTTTTTTTTACCTGTGTATCAAGTGATGGAACTTTGCTATACAGTTTGCTGTGTTCTACTGACCAAACTTCCGACTGGCATTCAATACAGTTCTGAATATCTATTCATCATCCGTAGTCACCAGATAAAACGGCACCATCACCATTACCGAAAAGAAGCCAGTGTAATCCTGTTTTTCTACGTGCCCGTTACAATTCACCGCAAAGAAACACCCAAGCGGCTACACTGCCGTAACGGGGCACCAATCTTTCGCTGACCACCGCGTGTGTCGCTGTTGTCGTTGTTTCTGTTTCAAATACCCACAATCCATCCTGCATAATACACCCACAATGCAAAGTGCTTCGTCTTGAACCTGTAATACATTCACAATGCAACGACACTCTCAACACAGCGTCCCACAACAGTTACCAACCACATCCAGCAGTACCAGGTATGTAGCCGACTTCACAATAAATCTCCACCCCCCATACCAACCTGCCCAACATGGGCATACCCCCCTAGTGCACCTAATACACCTGCAACACACACCACTCCCATCAAACAGGCACAACGCATGCATCAGAACATCCGCTCCTGATACACCAGACCTGAAAAACGCACGAGACAGATACCAGTCCAACACCACGACACACCCATTTGCACACGACATTCGCATATAGACACGAGGTCCCATCTAAATTTACTACACAATACCCCACAAAAAAGACATTACAGCTAATATCTACTTTTCCCCGCACTTTACAGCGCAGCACATCACGTGCAGTAACACACGTCTTGGTCTCCTGAAGATGGGCATAATGATGTCCGAAACATGTTGAGAAAGTGTTGATAATAAACATCCAACTGTTGCTTCTTGTTGGTTTTCTCTCTCACATCACAATTTGCTCACGATGCACGCTCACAGAAACCTAAAACTCTCAATGCTTTTCGCAAAATACACCCACAACATAACGCGCTTCGTCTTCAACCTGTTCTGTTCGTTTCCCGCGTCGTGTAATTATTGTTGCTTGTTCTGGAAAAATAATGGTGGAGCACATCATACAAGTAACATCGGAATACAAAGAGATATTGCGTAGGTGTTAATACGTACCGAGGTTCTCATGTGGACGTCGGGCGCCACGTGATGGCCCCGCATTCATTCCACGCCTCCGCAACCAGGTAAGGCAACGTAAAATATTCATCTTTAGGTTATGTGCGTACAATTTAGAACTCTGGACACTGGCTAAAGCCGCTGCCCAACACGTGTTGCCCTGCGATCGTAGGGACGTCTCGTGTCGTCTGCTATTGCGTCATCATTTCAATTACACTACACACACCCTCTTATTCCCTGAATTATTTTCTCCACTTTAGGTAAGGTAAGGTAAGGTTTTAAGCTATTTCTATAATTCAAATCAATTTCTTATCTCGTTCATGAAACGTTCCCTTACTTTTTAGGCTATGTGTGAAATTCAAATGCATTTCCCTGGCACACCGTCTTCTTATTACCTGCATTATTTTCTACAAGTTAGGTGAGGTTAGGCGTGGTTTTAAGCCATACCCAATATTCTAATTCATTTCTTATCTCGTTCATTAAACATTGGGTTACGTCTTAAATGCTTTTTTTTGCCACTGCGGTCGTAGGAATGTGTCGTCTGCTTTTGCGGCATTTCAATTACGAAACATACCCTCCTACGTTTTTAGCTATTCCTACAAATAAAATTTAACTGCAGATTAGGTGTGGTTTTATGCTATGTGTGCAATTACAGTGCGTTATTAACTTATATTTCTTTCCTTTGGGTTCTTCAGGTTTTCAGTCTTATACATGCAATCCGTTTACCTTTCCCCCGCGTTTTTCCCCCCACCTACAAAGCACTTCCTGTACAGCATTCATTCGCGCCTAAATCATTGGCGTGTCCAGTTGCGCTTGGGTCAAGTTGTGTGCAGTATGTACAGTGCAAAATGGTGGGAATGATTACGAGAAACGCCTGCAGGAGATGCCCTTCATTTCGCGGGGTTCGTATGGATGCCGGATGGTACGTGAAAACGGTAGTCCAAACACGGATTTTCTCACGTACCTTTTCTGCGATAATGACCTTGCTATGCAGTTTCTAAAGGAGGTGGGTCTGCTTCGGAGATATGACGTGGACCGCAGAACCTAGTATTCCAGAAGGATTTAGGGGGCGATGTCGGAGGAAGATTGCTGGAGACAAGTGTTCGGCGTCAAAGCCCATTACGACCGGCTCCTGGTTCCAGCACAGTAAGCTCATCTTCCGCGAAGTTTTACTTGTCACGTGCGGCATCGTGAGCTGCGAACCTGCCCACCGTATCATGGAAGAATAATGCCTCAGTTCAAGTACCGTCGCTGATTGGGGCATGTTATGCAGGTTAGTGTCCTCCGATACTGCCCCACACCCATGACGTCACCCCCTCCCCCAAACCCCTTCAACGATATAATGCGGGCTCCGCTCCGCATTATATCTGTGATGGCGGCCATCTTGTGTTCAGGGTTCTAAAGTACGTCCTCCACACACTCTCATCAGTATCAACCACACGATCGTCTGCCTCTGTCATTTCCGTTATGTCACTACCTATACAGCCAAGATGGCTGACGAAGAGGACCGGCATGTTGAGAATGCGTTCGACATATTAGTGAGTATCACTGAAAAAAGTGGGAATTTAAGAAAAGATCTAAGGTAAGACATTCTACAATCCGTAAGTACGCTAAGGAAAGTATTTGCGAACAAAAGGCAGTCAATCAGCGAGACAAGTGGCGCCATCTCTGGATCACAGGCATCACACCTACAGTGGCGAAGCACGACAGATGCTTCCATCTTATGACAGAAGAAGGAAACTCTTCTCGGAAGTGCTGAAAGACGATGTTGGCAAGCGGTACAGAATCACCGTGAAGGGCAAAGATAATATTCAATCAACGGAACAGATCAAAAGCCAATTTAAAAAGGACATAAATCCAACAGATATCAAAGTGGGATAAAGACTCTTAAAACACTGAGGGACGGAAGAATATTAATAGAAACATGCAGTGAATAAGAGATAAACTCTCTCAGCCGAGCGATTAACACCAAATAAGGCGAACAGCTGGAAATAATGAAACACAAACTGAGGAAACCAAGGCTCATTATCTACAACGATCCAGAAGTAATTACAATAGCAAATGTCACCAATGTTATTAAAGCTCAAAAGCCGTAAATTGGAATGAATGGAGAAGAAGTCACAGCTAAGTTCAGATACGAAACTAGGAAAGGAAACTAAAATATGGTAATAGAAGTAGGCCGACAGACCCGAAAACAAATTCTTCACACCAAACTGAAAATAGGGTGGGAAATATGCAAAGTTGAAGACTACTTAGCGCCCACCAGGTGCTTCAGATTTAGCCGATTCAACCATAAGCATTGCGACTGTAAAGGAGAGGAAACATGTCCTCACTGCGCTGGAAGCATAAACTGAAAGAATGCACAGCCCCGGCAAGTGAACATAAGTGTATCAATTGTGTCACTTACAATAGATACAACAAGAATGAAAAGATAGAC
>Ga0123354_10007610_pt1 | contig 16342 bp, 11 predicted proteins | sample TergutLab28metaG_2_FD_97872 | JGI IMG/M metagenome (GOLD analysis project Ga0123354, IMG submission 97872) | Labiotermes labralis P4 segment gut microbial communities from Petit-Saut dam, French Guiana - Lab288 P4 | ecosystem: Host-associated > Arthropoda: Insects > Digestive system > Gut ...
GACCACTGGGGAGACCTAGGCATAGATGGGTGGATAATATTAGGATGGATCTCCAGGAGGTGGGATGTGGGTATATGGACTGGATTGGGCTGGCCCAGGATAGAGACAGGTGGCAGACACTTGCAAGTGCGGTAATGAACCTTCGGGTTACATGAAATGTGGGGAATTTCTTGACTAGCTGCAAACCAGTTAGCTTCTCAAGAAGGACTCTGCACCATTGAGTAAGTAAGTGACTGTGGAACACACCATGTATGCCTTCTGACCGTAGACTCTGGTTGGTTATGCCTGAAATATATACAGAGTAAGGGCATACAAAAATGATATTGAGTTGAGTTGTCTGTTGTGTATAAATGGTCCTCCCCATGGCACTCCTGTTTTCAGAAGAATATGAGCTTATCCTTAACCCTCATCTTGCAGGAGTTTAAACATGTGGCACTTAACTGGGGCCAGAGTAGATTTCCATTTTAAAATCTGCATGTTCCTAATATAAATTATATTGTATGGTTTTTAGTTACAAATTATAAATAATGAGATTGTTAAAACTGAGTACTGTTACCCATGTATAGACTTTATGTAGACAGTTTAGTTAATGTTCCTTTACAATTTTCATTATGAACATTTATTTGAATTGCTTTTTTTTTGAAAGTATTTGTAGCCCTTCTGAATCACCCAAGGATTTAATCACAGTATTTATATTTACATTGTATGTGGTGGTGGTGGTGGTGGTGGTGGTGACAGCAGCAGTAGTAATCACCATTATAATTATAATTTTTTTTTTTTTAATTCTTGCCTATTTGTAATTAAGTGGTGGTCTTCTGGTAAGTCCAGATCTCAACAAGAGATCAAACAATTTACCCCACCACTTTATGAATGACGTGTTCTGTGCTCATTATTGTGAACTTCTTTAGCCCTGTGGCCAATGGGTGACCTGGGAGCAACTGAAGTTTCTTATATAATCCGTTATTAATTGTTCCTAATGCTCCAATTATATCTAGCACAGTTTTTGTTCTCACTTCCCACATCCTGGTGACCTCAGTCCCCAGGTCTTGGTACTTGCTCCCCCACCCCATTTGAATCATCTGGTATGGCTATATCGATCAGTAGGCTTGTCTTCTCTTTTTTATCATGCGGTACTATATAAGGTGGTTTGTTAGTATTATTCATTCTATGATAATGTTTATATATCGTCCAGTGGATGTAACCAGCTACCTTATTGTGACTGTTAGTGTATTCAGATGGTGCAAATGTGCATCCCACAGCAATATGTTTTATGTGTTCTTCCACGTTATAGCACATATTGTAGTTACTGTCATTTGGTTGCTTCATGATGTTCCTCTGATAATAAAGCATATTGATTGCTTGATCTTGGACTGCTATTAAATTAAACTCTCCATTTCTCCCTTCAGGCCTGAGCTATATAATCATGCTAGGGATTTTTCTGTATTTACAGATGGTCCTGCAAGGTCCTGATAGGATTGTCCATGCATTGGTTTCCTCTTGATTTCTTTGTCTCTTAGTTCTTAGTACTGCACTTAAGTTGATGCTTAAAATTCTGAGCAGCAATTTTTTGTGACATATTTTTGCTTTATTAGATTAGCTTCTTTTTGCAGAGAGTACTTGGTTTTGACAGCATCATATGCTTGTACTAATCTGGTAGACCTATCTTTTGTCTTGCGTAATGTTCTTGCTGAGACTAACAGTAATGCAGACTCCAGTTCAACTAAACCACATCCACCATTTCATCTTTTGATGTACAGTCTATTAACATCTGCCTTTGGGTGGTGAATTTCTTTAATATTTAGAAGCTTTCTCATTTTTTGATCTATCTTCTCAGTTTCCTTTTTTAACCAGCTGACTATTCCAAAGCTGTAAACTAGGACTTGTACAACCAAGGTGTTGATAGCTGTGATTTTGTACCTTGTGTTTAACTTTGTCTTGAGAGTTTGTCGGACCAAGTGGTAATATTCCCTCACTAGTTTGTCCTTCACTTGACTGTTGTCAATACCCTTACCTTCATTTATGCCCAGATACTTATATTTCTCATCAAGCTCCATGTTCCTTATTTCTGTCTAGTTATTTTGACTAGTATTTTGGCTTTTAGTTAGCTTGTCATGATTGAAAACTTGTGTGGCGCATTTGTCTAGACCAAATTCCATTCATATGTCATCACTAAATGTTGTGATAGTGGTCAGCTCCTTCTGTAACTTGGTCTCTTCATCTGATTCAAGTCATCCATATATAATAATAATAATTGTACAGTGAATGTTTGCTGATAGTGCATGATATGCTGTGCATCTGACCATATTTTGGCCTACTGACATATATAAACTACTTGGGATATTGGTCATATGACTCTCTTCTGTCTAAATGGATCTGAGCTTCTTCAGCTTATGTGGGTTAAATTCCATGGTTTGTTGAAGCATAATTAGCTTTAGAGCAATTTATTTAGTCATTGGTACGATGTCAATGGCAAGTGTGTACATTCACACTGACAACACAACTACAACAATTTGTGCTTATATTCATGCCGTAGGGGGTACAAACCAATGGTCATAGGATATGTGCCTTACACTCTTGGCCATTGGGATCAACATCTTTTGCATTCCCAGTAACTTCTTGCTATTTTCAGGAGGAGGAGGAGCAGGAGAGGGCGGTGGTGGCGGCAGCACTGGTGGTGGTGGTGTTGGTGGTGGTGGTGGTAGTGATAGTGATGACACCTCTGAAAACTCCACTGCCGGTGGTTGTACTCCTTTAACTAGTACAGAAACTGTGCTGTCCTCACGGTCACCTCGACCTTCGAAGTACAACTTCTATGTTGAATTAGGTAAGAATACTTATATTAGGAATGTATGTTTGTGTAATGTTTTATTTCTGGAAAGTATTTTGATATATGCAATATTAATCTTCATAATCATCATCCTTTGCATTATGACTTAAGTTGCTGTTAGTGTTAATGAAAAACTCGGTGTTTTTAAGATGTCTTTCTAGGCACTGTCTCCTTGGTCGGTATTTAACACAGGTGTTTTTGGTATTGCATCAGAACTCATTCTACTTCTTTTTCTGCTGCTTTGTATAATTTTTTTTTAAATAAAATTTGTCACTTTTCAATGTCACATCCTTATTTCTAATATTGTGATTGGGCTTAAAAGAAATTATGTCACTACTAGGCTATCAAGATACATCTGAGGAACAGCAAGTCACATTAATGGCAGTGTACAAACTGCCAGCTAAAAATACTGCTTGTTCTTGAAAGTGCCTTATTCATGTCATATGAAAATGTTGGTTGATATGTTCATTAAATAATGAAAAATGTTGATGTAGATCCTGTATTGGGATGATAATAGTGTGTAGAGGCTTATGTGTCAGAGGTCCGTACTGTCCATCTTCAAGGTGTACATTATTTCTGAGAAGAAAATTAGTTCTTGGGGAGTGGTAGTCAAATCCTAGGCAGTAACAAGTCTGCTCGACATAGCAGAAGTTTTAGGCATACTGTCTGCTGTTTCTGCATGTGGCCATAGGTCGTCCATACCGGATAGGTGTGATGTATGGCTTCATGGTGTAGTGACGGTTGTTATACTCCTGGTTGCTGTGATTGATGGAGTATTCTGACACAGTTGAAGTGTTCATTCTTTTTTGCAGTCTTCTGTTATGTGATCTGTTTGTCTAATGCCAGCAGCCCAACATTCATGTTGGAATGTGTAGACAGCCAGTCATTTGAAACTTGGGTCGACCTGAGCGTGTTGTATATTGAAGGTGGCAGGACATGTGTGTGTGTGTGTGTGTGTGTGTGTGTGTGCACGCGTACACTGATGTCATGCTATTATGCTCATGATATGTTTTGACATGTCCTGAACACATGGTAGAAATGCAGTACGTATATGTCGGTGTTCATCTATAGTGCTGTATCTTTTTGATGTGGAATACTTTGCATTTCTGCTTGGGAGAGTATCCATTCTCCCTGAAGGTTTATCAGAGGTGTGTTAGTTCAGTTTGGAACTTAGCACTACCAGAATATTCTTCCCTCTGAACGAACTGAGGTGGTTAGAACATAGCGGAAGAGGTCACTTGCCATTCTGGAATACTGAAATCTGCAGAAGTCCATATGGACTTTGGGCCACATATTCTGCAGGAAGCCAACACATGTGAATAAAACTTTGCACCTCTACCCAATCCATAAATTCAGTATTCTTTGCACGATGATAAACTTTATGTATTCTTCATTTTTTGCATGCTTGTACTCATTACCTGATCATCCTGGAGCACCTGTTCATGGAGTTAGCTATTATGATTATGTGGGTTATTTCCATTCCCCTACCTCCAGTTACATGAAGTCTCAGCTATGGGGTATTTTGTGTGATGACAGGAATGATGTGCACTGGGACTACAGGGATGGTATTTGTCTTCAGTGACTGGAGATTGTTAGGTAACTCTATCACATTTTCAAAATGCCTTTGCACATTCTGTTTCTGAGGGTAGCTTTGCTTTAGATTACACCCATGTCTCATTTTATGGAATTTCTTTTTTGCGCAATTTTGCTTTAACCCAATTTGGCATAGATGATCCATGCCCGCACTTATCTTCTGTAGCAGGCTAGCAGAAATTCATGTCATTCCACACCATCAGTGTTGTGTATGGATTGATTATTGGTGATATAATCATGCACCTCATTTAGTTTCCTCTTCAATAGCATTGGCTCTTGTTGCCAAAATAAGTGACAAATGTAAATCTGCATCACCCAGTGCAATCCAAGAGAAAAACTGGCAAAAGACAATCGGTATTGAAGAGAAATTACTTGTAATAAGCCGACTTGAAAAAGTTGAACAAATTGTTGACAGGTGCTGTGATGTTAGACTTGCTTATTCTAGCGTAAGTACAATTCATGATAATGCTGATGGAATTAAAGAAAAGTGCTAAGTGTTTACACAACATAAATGCCAGTAATCTGAAACAGGGAGTGTTTGTACTGCAAGACTACCCCAGTCATATCAGAATGAACTGCTCCAAAAACTGGATGTGAGTCTCTCACATTTTTATTGTGTGAGAAATAAATGAATATGTTGCATCAAAATATATGTGTGCAATATACAAATGTGTATATACTGTATATACAGTACATATAATAACTCCAGAGGTCTTTATGTCAACCATCAGTATAGTAATACTATTTAGGATGCAGTTGCCAATCCCCAAACCTTCATGAAATACACTGTTTTAAAAATGGGAACTTTGTGTTTGATGGATGTGATTTCAGTTTGCACAACATATTTTAGGGATATAACCCTGGAGTAAAATGAGACCTGCCTGTACTTAATGCACCCTGTTGTAAAGTTTGTGATTTCAGTTTGCTCAACATATTTTAGGGATATAACCCTGGAGTAAAATGAGACCTGCCTGTACTTAATGCACCCTGTTGTAAAGTTTGTGATTTCAGTTTGCACAACATATTTTAGGGATATAACCCTGGAGTAAAATGAGACCTGCCTGTACTTAATGCACCCTGTTGTAAAGTTTGTGATTTCAGTTTGCACAACATATTTTAGCGATATAACCCTGGAGTAAAATGAGACCTGCCTGTACTTAATGCACCTTGTTTTAAAGTTTGTGATTTCAGTTTGCACAACATATTTTAGGGATATAACCCTGGAGTAAAATGAGACCTGCCTGTACTTAATGCACCCTGTTGTAAAGTTGCTGGTTGCAAAATACAGTGTGATACGTAAACTCAGTTTCTGTTTCTATAGTTGCTGTGTGTGTGTGCACTTGTGTGCATACACAAGAATGTGGGACTGCAAGACTATACAGGCAAACCCCCCTATCCACGGTTTACCGTGGCCCGAAAAAGAATCTGGAAAGTTAAATAAATAAACGGTTCATAAATTTCAAAACGCACACCAAGCAAGAACGGGTCATAACACAGTAAAATCCAGCAGCCCAAACGCACCCAGTACTTGACTCGTCTTCCTTTGTCCCGGTACCCACACTTTCCTGCAAACTTGCCACCATTCTGCTTCTAGTGTTCTTGGTGTTCAAATTAATTGCCACATTATCGCAGTGTTTGTGTTCAGAAAGCCCTTATTTACCATAATAATGGCTCCAAAGCATAAGAATAGTGTTGCTGGTAGTACTTCTAAGCCTGAGAGAAGCCATGATATCCTTTCCATCAGTGAGAAAGTGAAAATTATGGATATGACTGAAATAGAAAAAGAAATTGCATGCGGAGATTGCCAAGTTGTATGGCAAGAACGAATCTTCCATTTGTGAAGTGATGAAGAACAAGGAAAATATTCTTGGTAGTTTTTCTGTTGCAACAGAAACTGCAAAAGTTACTGCTGTAGTGTGTGATAAAGTGTTAATGAAGGTGGAAAAATCCTTAAATTTGTGGGTGGAAAAACATTTTTATTTCTTAAGCAGCGCTTTGATGGAAAAGCATGATTTTAATTGTTCTGTCATCCCTTGAAACTGTACATGATACTGTACATTACAGGTACTGTATTTTTTCATTGCTCTATGGTCTCTTGAGGATTAGGCTAGAACGTCAGAATCCCTTACTTTCATACGTACAAGAGAGAGAGAGAGAGAGAGAATGTACACTGTAAATGTACAATGTAGTGTACAGTAGACTGTGCATAATTTATCAATTAAACTTTACCATATTTATGTATGTCACACGAATATCACATTATATATAGCGTTTGGTTTTATCCACGGTTTCACGTAACCGTGGTGGGTCTTGGAATGTATTACCCGCGGATATGGGGGTCCGCCTGTATATTTTTATTGTAAACTTGGACCCTCTTGTTTGTAGCAGCTCATCATAATGTGCTTCAATGCTCAGAGTAAAGAAACAGTAGAGACACTCGAGAGAGGGCGCACAGCTATCTGTCCATAGCCAATTTGCAGTATCCCACACATAACAATGACAACCTGCATAGATAGAACATGTTCTGATATTAGCCCTGGCTTGGAATTGAATTATGTCATCTTCTTTGGATAGTCCCTATCATCCAGGCACAGTAGCTCATGCAGTAGGATTTCTCTGGAATGTCCTTTTATCCCTGTGATGGCAAGGTTACCATTTAAATGAGTGAAGTAGATCGCTTATACTTATGCACTGTTTTTCTTTAAGATCCTGAATTGGATGGGACACAACGTATAGCTTTGCTGCAACAGAAACTTCAGGAACTGAGGAAAACTTACATGAATGTGAAAGCAGAACTTGCATGTATTGACAGGCGGAGAAAGAAACTGAGGCGAAGGGAGCGTGAAGGTGAGATACCAAAAATAATAAAGAATTAAAATAGACATGTCAGTTGTGTAGTTTTATTTTATTTTTACATTGTACAGTGTGTATTTTCTAAAATCTGAACAGGAGAGTGATTCAGAATTCACATACAGATATTGTCACCATAATTTTTAACCCTACCTTTAAACTCATAATTTTCATTAAAAGTATTAATTTTGATGAGCAAGATTGTACAGATTCATGAACACAAATTATATTTCTGTAGAATGTTTCATTCCATTTTGAAATTTTTAATACTGCATATTTTAATCATAATTATTCATAATTGTAAAGAAGTGCAGCTTCTTACAGCTACAGTAGTGTGTCTTTGTGTAGCAGTGTGTTACTGCATTTTGAACTGGTACTGATATTTAGTTGTTAAGAGATTGGACCCTTTGCCTGCTTGTTATGTAAATAAATATCTTGGAAGTACAGCATGCATTATTCAGTTTCTTAATATTTGTGTAAATAATACACTGTCATATATGTAAAGTAATAGTAATAAAAGAATTTTTTTCTATTGATGTTTGTGATAGAAGATGGTGTCATTTAAATGTACATACTCGAGACATTCACTGAGAACCAGTTGTAAGAATTGGTTGTGAGTAGGTTTGGAATATTCTTTGCATATACTGCTATCATTGTTGTTTTATACACTGCAGCTTTTTTGTTTTAAAGATAAGATAAGGTTGGCAAGAGATGTTTAGAGTTTCTGGATCAGTTATGGATGTCTGTGTGACTTCCTCATTCCTGCAAAAAATCCTACAGTGACTGAAGAGCTGTGTTGAACTGTACAGTCCCTCTGATTAGCTTGTATTACAAGTGAGAAAAATTCACCTTTGTGGGTACTTAGTCCCTCCTTAGGAGTGGATTTTGGGAAGCATACAAATGCCAGTAAGATCAAAATGCTGTGGCTAGGGACATTCGGATAGCTCGGGGAATTGCATGCAGACATATACCCAAAGGCTGCATAATACAGTTAAACAGGACTTTGCCTGTAATATGTAACGGAAGCAGTGTGTTACTCATACTGACGCCATCTTAGATTCTGAATGCAGGCAGTGTCATGAAATAAACCACAAATGAGTGAAATACACATTATGTAGGTAAACTTGATATTGTAAAGAAACTTCCCCCCCCCATCTAGGGCAGCCTAACTCAAAGGGAAGGCCCATAAATTGAAAACAGTGTGTTTTGTTAAGTCAAGGATTGATTCTTTGGTTAGTTAACAGTGCTGTTTATATTGCATATGGTGTCTATTTTTGCATAAGGTTAGGTGGTGATGAGTAGTGATGAAGTAAGGAGTGGAATGAGAAAAAGTGATATTTCATGATACTATCCTGGTATTCCTTGGGATAGCCTGCAGATACCATGGAAACCTCATTCCATAAAGGAAGTTACAATGAAATGGGTCTGTAGCTTGGGTATGAAAATTTAAAAAAAAATGAATTCATATGAATTCTATATAGCAGCCATTCATTCAGGCTGGAATTATAATTGAACAGGCTGGGCAAAATTAATTAGTATTGGTACAGAACACACTTAAAATATGATCTGTGTAGCAATTGTAATCCACAACCAAGGCATTATTACAGTAATCCAACTGTTTTGTTTCAAGATGCTGAAATGATAATGTAATAAAAATAAACATAGAATTTTTTTTTGAATTGTACATCTCAGAAGTGTGACCCCATCATACAATGTACTTTGTTATGTTAATGCATGTACATTTTATTTTGTAACACCAGTGCCTATAGGCAATTCAAGTTAATGTGCATGCATCACACAGTTGTTTGAACTTGCTTTTTTTCATTTCAATCTGCATTCCTCCAGACTAGGATGTGGCTTATAATTATCATTATGGGAAGAAAGTCAGCCTTCATTGCTATTGATATGAAATGTTCCATTATACCATTCAGTGCAGAGAATTATAGGTTATGTAGATCGGTCATGACACAGGGTATTCATTTACAGGGAACTTTTTGACAGGCCATGTGTTACAGTACAGTTGGTTGTCATATAATTGTTATCGTGTCTTTTTAACTTAAAAGATTTGAAATCTGGTACTTGAGGGGAAATTAATATAAAAATTCTGATGACTTACAAAGGAGATATTTAATTTCTTATTTTTGGCTTAAAATTTAGATGCAGCTTATGTTAACACACGAAATATGTTGGCACAAATGAAGTTGAACAAGTACATTTTGCTGCATATACAGAGCAGTTACATGTCTTTATATGTGCCTAATCCATAATGTTAGTGCATGTCTAGAGATTTAAGTTAATTGAACTGTTTAGAGTACCAGATTAAATCTGGCTTCTAATTACTTGAAAATATATTGGTATTGTGCAGCTGTTGGGCTTAATACTTTTAACATCTTCATTTCGAATGTAATTTGTACTTTTTAACTTAAAACACTAACACAGTATTGTGATTTATGAATTTTTGTTGTCTTTGTTTAGCACATTTGTGGGAACTATTTGCATCAGGAATCCAAAATTAATCAAATTTTCCAACCAGGGTTCCTACATGTGTGATGATTGTTCAAGTGTACCAAAATAATGTAACTTTTGTATTACATTACATTTTGCCAAAACACAAAAGTTGATATCACAACACAATTTGGATATACAGACAAATTTATTTTTCATTATGTTATTCAAACAAGATTTTGTCTGCATTTTACAGTTTTTCATTCCTGTAAATTATTTATTTTGTTAAGCATAATTATGAAATTAATTTTTGTTACAAATGATAAAAACAATGTATGTTTAGTGGAATTGTGAATCACTCTCAGAACTATGTTTTGTATATAAAACAGCAGTGTCAGACATGTTTTCTTAACTCTTATAGAGAAAGCAACAAAACAGGAAGTGGTGTGTTCGTGATGCTAATAATTCACGTTCCTCTGAGTCCGTGCAGTGAGCAAGTGATTTCATATGACCATTACATGTGAAGGTCAGGAGGTAACAACTGCACAAACTGTAGTTTTATATAAGAGTAAAATATTTTCATGGAAAATGTACAAAGTTAGTTTCTCAGATATTTTACTAAGGGTTTGATGTTTGAGCATTGCATTTTGACCATTGTGAAATGGTTGAACACTTGTGAAAGCAATAGGAATTGCTGAATTGAAACAAATAGTTTTTAAATAAAATGAAGTGTGACGTTTAAGGGTTGTACAGTGTACAGCAGAAACTTTATGTTCACTATTGAACTTGGAGCAAATAGAAGATATCAGAACAAACTGATAACAGCATAGTATCAGTGTATACATGCAGTGAGATTTTAAAATGGCCATGAGGTGATGTTTTATAAATTTCTATTTTTATGCAATGCCAGTTTTGCTTTCAAAAGTGAATGGCATTTATTGATGTTCTATTTATTTCATGTGTAGAGCTTATCAGGGACATTTATAATGGAAGAGTATAAATTTTCTTATCTTGTCATCAAGTGTGTGACATAGAGAAGAAATAAAAAGTGTACAGAGAAGCAGAGGACTGTATTATGTTTTAGGTTACTGACACATTTATGAAAAAGTGTTTCAGGTTCTTATTTTAATTTTGTTGTGATATACCTGTGCAGTTCAAAACAAGTTCTGTATATTGTTAAAAACTTGGGTGGATACTTTTGCACTCATTCAGTTATCGTGATTAGTTATCATAAACAGTATTGTCATAAGCAACAAAATGTTGGCACACATTGGCTTAAGAGTTTTGCTTATGTTGACTGGTTACATTGTGTTTCTTGGTTCTTTCAGTGATCATTCTATGCTGATTGAAGTAGACAGCAGTTCATTTCTGTGCTCTGATATTTTTATAGGCAGTGTACTAAATGCCTACTCCTGAACATTTGCCAGTGCTTTGATATAACTTTGCTTTAATGTTTACAGGCTCTTTTAGATTTTTTTTAAGTAAACACGTATTAGGTATGACAATGAAAACACTGGTGATAATTTGGTAAGAACAAAAAACAGAGCTAGTTAGAATCAAATGTACCTATGTGTCAGTAGCATTTGGTCTAATGTCATTAGATCTGCTTACTTCCAAAGAATAGACAATGGAGTTCCAATAGACTACTAGCTGAAGCAGTTTCTGCATGGTGTATTGTCACACCAGTCTTCATTGTTATTTTCATCTACACTGAATGATGGCTATGTAAATGTTTCCTAAAAGTTTAATATATAAATGAAAATATATTGTTAATAAATAAAGTGGATAGGAAATTGTCGTCAGGTCTTACTCATCTACTTTATCAGGATGTTTCCTTGTTTCACTGTACTGCAGTTGTCATCCAAAAGCATATATGTGTATTAGTCTATCCGTTATTCAGAAAAGATTATTTTACTGGTTTAACCCATGTGAAATTTTTTTCTTTGTGTACTGTAATGTATTTAACCCTTTAAACACCTGCCATTACATATACGAATGCTGTATGAAAATGCCCCTAGAAATGTTATATATTTAGGCCCCAAGAAAAATTTTCTGCATTTTTAAGACATGCTGTTTACACTCGTGTTTTATTTCCCACAAAATGGTGTTTATTTCTTAATTTTATCTATTTTCTGTTCAAATAATGTGCACATTTTCATAAACCATGCACACAAATTTAAATACCCACCCCAGTAGGAAAAAGGTTAATGGTAGTGTCAGCAGTTCATAGTTATTTTTATGGACAGATGTTCTAAAATTGTACTACTACTGCTACAACTACTACCACCAGTATAATTAGCATTACCAGTACAAGTATGTTCATGCAGTGGTGTTCTGCAGAACAGTCCCCTGTGGTGCAATAGCTTCTCACACTCCAGCAGAAAGATTCACTCAATTTTCACATACATACATATGCTATTCCATTTGCCCCCATCTGTCATAACAGCGATGACCCAGCTGCCCAGCAACTATCCAGCCAGCCAGTTTAAGCATTGCACTAAACCCATTCATAGTTCATTGATTTTGAATTTACATACAATGTACAAGTTTGAATCATTTATTTATTTTATGTTGTTTATCCTGCATAATTATGTACTACTAAGTATTTAAATGGTTGTGTCTTATTATGTATGAAGCCAAGTGTATTGTTTCATCTAGTCTCAGAAGATCAAAACATAATTGTGATTGGGAACATGTATCACATTTCCTGACTCTTATTTTGCCCACTTTGTGTGGATGTGAAGCTCTCGGGGAAGAGTATGGGCTTAATGTGTTGCAAGTGTTTGCTGAAGACGATATTTGGACCTGAGAAGGACAAAAAGAAATGAGAATGGAGAAAGCTGCACCATTAGGAGCTTCATGATTTGTACCCATCATTAAATATCAGGGTGATAAAAACCGAGGATAATGAAATAGGTGACGTGGCACACATCGGAGAGAAGAAAAATGCATACAGGGCTTGGTTAGAAAACTTGAAGATTAAAGATAACTAAGAAGACCTAATACACGTAGAATAGAAAGTATTGAAATGGACCTTAAAGAAGTAGGTTGGGAGGGTGTGGACTGAAATTGTCTGCCTCAGAACGGACAAATACCGACAGGGCATTGTAAACACACAAATGCAGGGACTTTCTTGACCATCAATGGATTCATTAGCTTCTTAAGTACTCTGTTCCACTCAGTAGTATTTCCCCATCTGACACATGTTTTATATATGACAATTTTTAGGAATACAACCCCATATTATAATGCACTTGTAAAAGGTTCAAATTTTCCATCTTACGGAGGCATGAAATATGTTACTACACAATGGTAGTGATAGTTTCGTGAAGTGCACAAATGGACCAGTGCCTAGAAGAGAATGTATTTTTTGAATAAAATAAATTCACAAGAAGAATGCAAGTTGGACTGCAGATTAAACTGATGGAGCTGTGGACATTTCCAGACCTTCAGTTCTTGTGGAAGGGATGATGTGTCAGCAACAGATTGTGCAGTAAGTCACATATTTCATTTCTTCACTTACAAAATCTCCTGCCTCATACTGTTAAAATGATTTTGAGATGGGTGTTTAAAAATATATTTGTGTGTTAGTCCCCTGTAATGTTATTTATCTGAGGGGCTGCATTATCATGGTGTTGCAGAGTTGTTATAACAGCAGTAGTATCTTATAGAAATCACACATATTTTAGCATACTTTCCACCCTTATTATGTATTCATGTGTCAAAAACAGTGACAGGAATCCTCAATTCCAAATTTGAAGGGTTTGTAATTGTCAAATCTCATTGTGACTAGTTCAGAATACAGCACTTATACCTTCACTGATGTTGCATGTGGCTCAGGTTGGGCTTGGAAAGTTGAGCATTGTGACAAATTTCTTCATGCATTTGTAGACATTTGCTAATACTGTATAATAGTGTGCATACCGAGCAGAAATGCATCCTAACAAGAGAGAAAGATGCCAAGGAAAATCAGTATGTCCCCACACTGCACAAGTGTGCATTCACTGGTGTCACTAGCAACAGAGTACTCAATAGATTAGTTCTGTTTACTTATTGTGCCATTTATTTCCCAGATTTGGATTATATAAAACATGTTCTCCATTAATATATTCTGTGGCAAATAAAAAGAACTATTACAACTAGAAGACAACCATTACACATCGAAATGTTTTTAAGTATTAGGTTTGCCAACATTCAGTGTTAGTTATCTCCAGAGTATATGGTACCTGAGAGTAAGTACACAACACAGTTGTAGTTAGTGTCCACTTTTTGCACTCACAAAAAGAGGACTATGTCGTAGTTTTCTCTTTGCATTATACAATATATGAAGCAAGGATGATTGGGAAAAAATTTCCATTCAATTGGGATTCGTCCCATCTGCAAAAGGTATTCCACAAGGAAGTAGCAGCACTTACGGGACTTATTTCTACCTGCTGTGATCTGTCACATAGTACCTATGTCACCAAATGATTAACACAACCGCTACGCCCCCCATTTACCGCGCAAGGGCTATTTTGGAACGGTGCAGAGTAGGCTACACACAGCCGCTGCTGCTATAAGTGTCATCAAACGCCCATTTTTTAAAATCTAGTATCTTCTACTTACGTTTAAGTCTCGCAGGTCACGTCTTCCGACAAAATCTACGATTTCCCCATCCCTCTTATACAGGTTACATCCCTTACTGATCGTATCCTCTTAATTCTACCCCTATAATAAATTTTGGAGATCCTCATTAAACAGATTCGTTAACGTTCCTCTTCGAACAACCCTACTTCTTAGTTCTGTGATCTTAAATCTTCGTCGTGACCAGATTCGTAACATTCGAACCACAGAGAAAGTTGAAGGATTGTGTTGGCAACGTTGTTCGCACTGTTGCATTCAATTCTGATCCATGGTTGCATTTTCTTTGTTTGTGTATAAAAAAAGTTGTTAGAGCACAGTACAATATGGCGGATGTGGTGTTTTGTAGTTATAGGGCTCTGTAGTTGCAACAAATAAAAATGTATGTTCGTTAAATAAAGCGTTTTCTAAGGCCGGAGAACTCTCGTGAAGTTATGGGCTGTAATTATAATTAAGTAGAAGATGTGCGATGTATGCGCTGAATTTTTGGATCTGCTACAGTCGTGTAAGTAACGTTCGAAAATTGGAACAGGAAATATTGGGAAATTGTGTAGACGAGGCTATATATTTATGCAGTATTTTGCATTAAAGTAAAATAGGCAAAACACATACTTCCCATAATAATAATAGCACGTAGGTGGCACCGTGGTGTGCGATTCGATTGTAAGCAGTTTTACGGAACGTCACGCCGTATGGTTTTGTTGCTGACATAGTCATAATGTTTGTGTCAGTGAAGGCTGTACATTTATGCTACGTAAAACTCGGTCTTCTTCGGTAATATGTGCCAGTGGTATTCACACAGTTACGGTTGAAGTCTAGAATGCTATCGACACAACGAGCGAGCTCCTGAGATCGAAAAAGTTCAACATGGGTATACCATACACATACAGTTGCATGTTTTGTATGTATGTATTCGTTATAATATACATAACTTATAAATACGGCGACTGTTAGAAACTGTGTAATTATTCAACTACTACTGGATAGTTTGGAGCCAGTGTAACTCAGTGGGTCTAGAGAGTAGTTCACAGGTTGGATGACCAAAGAATCCAGATTTTATTCAAGACAGGGATAAGAGATTGTAACTACTGAGTAATGGAGGCACTTTTCATTTTGTGTTTCAAGTAGGTAAGATAACATGGGCATCAGCACTTTGAAACATGATTAAATTTTGAAGTGATGCAGTATTTGTGACTCATTGTGTTAATGTAACTGTAATTTAATACAACCTCCATGATGTGTGCATTGTCAAATACTAGAGTGATCAACTCGAGGAGAATGAGAGGGATGGGGCATGTGGCACACAAGGGAAGAATCACAAGATTTTGGTGGAGCAACTTGAAGGAAAGCGACCATTTGGAGGGCTTAGGTATACATGAGGGAAAAATATTAAAATGTATCATTAAGATGTAGGTTTGGAGGGCATGGGTGGAGTTCATCTGGGTCAGGGTGGAGACAAGTGGTGGGCTCTTGTGATTTTTAATTTTTATTAACTGAGGAAATGTTAGCTTCTCAAGAGTAGTTAGTGAGATAATTTGTTAGTTCCTTACTTAGGATATGCATAGCATGTTTTATGGTGTGGAATTTGTGTTCCAAATGAGGACAGGCAATGCAGTCAGGGATGACAGTGTGGGTAACATCTGTGTAGTATATTGGGAATGTGACAGTTGTGAAGGTGACTGAGGTTTCTGGGAAGCTTGGCCTGTGGTGCTTGGTTGTTTGTTCCTGTGCCATGTTTGTACGTGTAGAGATATCCGACATGGTGCAGTCATTCACACATGCAGTCACAGTATATCATGTGGACATGAAATTGTGAAAAGTTTTTGTGTGGACGTGAAGAACGTTACCCATGTCACTTGTTTTAGTTGGATGAAGTGACCTATCAGACAGTGAAATGGAGCATCCATGTCCGTAAATTGTACACAAACCTTTTCATTTACCGAGAGTTTGTAACAGCATAATGAAACTGAATGTTTAAGGTTTGTGTTAGTACAATGGAAACTTGGA
>Ga0123354_10007613_pt1 | contig 16338 bp, 9 predicted proteins | sample TergutLab28metaG_2_FD_97872 | JGI IMG/M metagenome (GOLD analysis project Ga0123354, IMG submission 97872) | Labiotermes labralis P4 segment gut microbial communities from Petit-Saut dam, French Guiana - Lab288 P4 | ecosystem: Host-associated > Arthropoda: Insects > Digestive system > Gut ...
CACGGGGCGGCCCGTTTGCAGTTCGAACCCCCCGGCTGGGCGAAATTTTCCGCCCCAGTCCTAACCTTCCCCGCGGATCGCCCCCCCCCCCCAACCAGCCACCTCTACAATGTTTACCGGGTCCCTTTCCCGAGGGTAATGCGGCTGGGGCGTCGCGTTACCTACCCACGCCTATCCACGGTCGAAGTTAAAGAAAGAGTAGATTTCTAGGCTTCGAATCCTCCACCCCCACCCCCCGGGCTTTCGTGGCCTGTTATAAGGGAGAATTACTTTTACCCTTAAGCCCATTATTTGGTCTTTACCGCATATAAATATCGAAATTTTCAAACCGATCATCGTAGTACGTGCTGGAATTCATGGACTTACAGTTGGCTTCAGGAAATGTGTCCACATTACACTACAGTAAATGGATACAGAGAGCGACATATTCTTCGGATATATGTAATGTATACTTCTGTTCCATTGCTGTATCTTCTTTGCATGTCTTACACACTGTAGGCCTGTTCTCTAACTTCTCTCTCATTGTAGCTGCATTCTAAGTATCTGCAGTCCCACCCTCAACGGTTTGAACAAATCAGTTTCAATCCCACACGGAAACATGATGTTTTTTTATCCGCACTGTATAATCACTTTAAGTAGCTGTAAACATTGAAGGATGTGGTCATCATTAAACTAACACTGACATTACAAAGCAAATACGTTGATTGATTGATGCTTTCATTTAGGATTGGACACTCCAATAAACCGGAGAGATAACTGTGTAATTTTACAAGCCACACGCTAATTAATTCCGTTTTACAGCGGCGGATTGTTACATTACGTAATTAGTTCCGTTTATGCGTATGTGGTATAGGTTTTCGTCGTATAAACCTAATTCTTGATAAACAATTTATCGTAATTATTATTAATTATATACAACAACCTTAACAATAGAATATAATTTATTTTTCATTTACGAGTGATTAGGTGCTAGTAGTTACGGCTCGCATCTGGTCCATCCTGGAGACGTTTCGGTACAACCTAGAACCGTCCGACTTTTCTGTCAGACCTACTAAAACGGCCACCTTTGTTCAGTCCGTCGTACTGTGGCGTGGAGTAATTATAGGGTGTAGGGGTGACGGACTTCTTTATCTAGTTCACGTGACGGCTCCAGCCATGGCGTAGACTGGCAAATAACCCCGTTTCGACGCCCACCATGCAGTCTGGTATTTGCTCTTATTGATTCTAATTAACGATTCATTTTCAATAACTTGTCAGTCTTTTAGATTTCTGGTGCTATTTCGTGGTCCTGGAATCAACCTGTCCTAGAACCTCCCCAAGATATCAGTGGAGGACTGCAGACATAGACCAATACCTAAGACTCGAGGAATATTTGATCCCGCCTTCATACTGTTCAAGAGTTTGCAGCGCCAGTTCTGTTGTCAGAAAGTACGCACTGTGTAAAATTGTACAACATAAGCAGCAGTACACATCATGGCTTTATGTATTAAAATGGATACCCCACTATCATCATTGTGTGTGGGTCGTTTCGTGTTTAGCATCGGATTTAAACATCTTTCAATTTCTTAAAAATCTTTTCAGAAAATAGTGCACATGTTACTAACAGTAATTTATGAAATTTTAACACCTCTCTTTACTAAGTCCTTATAAACGATGGCTTCAGACCCGTCAGCGGTGCTCTGCAAAAAAAACAACCGTTCCTTGTCTGTAGGAAAACTTTGGGATAATGTCTATAAAAACACCATTCCACGCCACAACAGTTATTTATGTTTCAGTTTAGTTTGTTACTTGGCGTTCACGTAGAATTCAATAGAAAATGTGACAGTAGCGAATTACATGCTGCGCGCGATGGGATTGTGAAGCTGTCAATTATGAGCATTAACGGCCCATACACAATGGCGTAATTGTAAAGTAACAACCATATTCATGTACATAAGTAAAGATCGAATAGTATGCTATCATCACACAACACAGGCAGTTTGTATTTGACACTCAGCAAGTTCCGATGAGGTGTGTGTGTGTGTGTGTGTGCACTCGCGCACGCGTGCATGTGTGTATATATGTACATGTGCACATACACGAACAGATAATTTGTAATAGATATGCTAAAATGGTAAACTTAAATGCCGAGCCCATTGGCCGTACACTCTATGGCGTGGATCTGCGACTGTTTGCTTTCTGGGACTGCGGGTTCGAATCCCGCCGGGGACATGGATGTCTGTCTTGTAAGTGTAGTGTGTTGTCGGGTTCAGATCTCTGTGAGGGGCCCATCACTGGTCCAGAGGAGTCCTACCGAGTGAAGTGTTTTCTGAATGTTATCTCGAAACCTCAACATCGAGACGTCTCTGGCCAACTAGCGCTGTCGAGCCATGGAAAATAAAAGTTAATTTAAGTAAGACTGGAACAGCGTGTGCCAGTGTATGACATAGGCTATGTCACTAGAGTTGTTGTTAATTAACAACAGCGACAGTATCTTCCCAATGCAGTTTATTTTGAAGATGACCGGAAATAAATTTTCTTCTACCCAGAATTCCTCTTTCAGAATTTTGTGTAAAATAAAGAAACTGTGTATCATGTCCATACCAGTGTTTTACGCGACAATTCGTCATTTAGCAAGATGACACACTTTGAATATAATGCAGTAGGCATATGTGGATTTGACTGATACACAGCGAAACAAAATATCTCTGCAAACAAAACACCATAATTAAAAATTTTACCGAAAATATTTAGTTTAAATTAATCACTTCCGCAAAGTGACCTGAGGATCGCAGTTTGTTGTATGTTCTTCATAGTACGATGTGATATATTGATAGTGGGCGAGTTCACACGGTTGAAGTTTGTGGGACAAGTGGAGCAAGGAATCTTGGAACGTGTCAATAGGTGTGAGTTTTTACAGAAGACGAACTTCTTAAGCCATCGGCCAAACAGGAATCAGTTAAATTAGCATAAAATTGTTCCTTTTTAAGTGACTGGTACCGAAATTTGACTGCGCTTGACGTATATACATGTACAATTCTCCTATTATGTATACAACCCGATCGTGCGTTGATGTAGTTACTTGCCTGTAGTTGGTATTGCTCGTAGCTCGTAATATGAAGGATGATATAAATACTTTGAGGAAATCTGAGGAGGTTTTGTTCGAACAGCTGGTGACTCCTGAACGTGCGGAATTATAACGGTGCCTTAGACTTTTGTAACTGAACTGGGTTCGACTCAAGGCTCTTAAAAATAACGCCAAATCGTATACTATGTGACCAAATTCTGAACGTTGGTTTGATCTGTGATAAGCATCTTTCGCTTATACAAAAAAAAATTGCATCTTATTAATTTAAAAAAATATATCAAGATTCGTTTTAGTCCAAATCTCGCTCAAATTCATTCAGTTTTTCAGCCACATCGATAGTTTAAAATATGCGGATTATTTTAGCACAACCCAAATTCTCCCTTTCAACTAGGCGTAATAGACTGGACTAGGATATTTATGTACTTGTGGTGTAAAATTTGAATACGCATAATACATGTAATACTATTTGGCACACGATTATACTTAACAGAGCAGTGGAGGTATTTTTTGCGAAATATGTATGAACGTTCTTCAACATATTCTATAAATGTTTGCGTGGAAAAAAAACATTTCTACAAAATTTAGGTGCAAAAAGCTTCTTACCTGAGAATACTACTCATTGTAACTCAATGGGATTTACACTAGTTTCTACAAGTAATATTAACTCACGTTTCTTACAAAACTTAATAATCCGTGAAAAATTCTAAAATTTCTCTACAATGAATTTGCAACAAACCTTGTGCTAACGCCACGCGCACCGTCAAAGTGTCTGTATATGTATACAAGTTTACCAACCACAATTAGTTTTGTTTTCTAAAAATTCGTTTACAGGTGATCGATCCGCCACGAAACTGAACACAAGACAAGAGAGCGGTTTTACATTCATTGTTCCGTGCATCATTGTAATTGTTTAAAAAATAACCAACACGATGTCACTTGTGGACTATCTTTAATTTTCATGGGTAGTCGTCATTCGTTCTCTACATGTTTCTTGCTTTCGGGAAGCTCGAAACATGTAGAGAACGAATGACGACTACCCATGAAAATTAAAGATAGTCCACAAGTGACATCGTGTTGGTTATTTTTTAAACAAGAGAGCGGGTAGAGCGAGAAAATAACCGTATTGAGAGTGAGAATCTTCTCTGCTTAAGCCCCCCCCTCCCCCCCCAAAAAAAGCTGTTACAATGTTTACGCGGAACTTTAGATGACAACGTTGCATACTTTGTTTTTGTATGGAGCGCAGTGCATACAAGTGGGAGGTCGGATGTGTTGCCTACCATAAAATTCCTCCCTCCCTCATTCACTACTAACCTGTTATTGTTCCGCTGTTCAGATTTACCCGTCTCTCTTATTTGTGTACGTATCCCCAGTCATCACGTCACAACATATTTATATATATATATATATATATAGTACAAATGAAAGTTTGGTCCGCCGTCCCTTACCCTTCCATCGATGTAGTGTTATAGCCTGGAACGATTAAATTATGCACACTGAAAAAGCAACTTGGAAATTTACTTAGAGCACAGCCAACGTGTTCACACCGCATGGGGCTAAGGCGCAGTGGATTAATTGCAAAGTATGCTTCTCCATTCTAATTATAACTGGACGCCAGGTGGAATAAACATATGAGATATTATGACCCTTTCTTTCATTTGGATGCGTTTAATTGTGACTGGATCGTGCCTAAATTTAAGAGCTGATAGTGTACAGCAACACTTAAAGTGACCTTCGACTTCGCGAATTCTGTGTTTGGGAACAGGAAATCAATTTGGTGAAATTGATTTCACACATTGAAAATTACGTCATACGTTAATTTATATATCACTGTATCGGAAAAATATATGTTTTAATAAATTTATACGTAAGTGAAAGGCATTTGAAATAATGACAGAAAATCTTATGTCGAAGCAATTATTTAGGGCCAATAAAAATTAACAGTATCGTTGCCGGTTATTTAGATCGGCTGTGTGTCATTCTGAGAACTACCTGGATTTAGCGAAAACTGTTCTTTGTACAAGTTGATTGAACTGAAGCAAGTCAGGCTTCCATGTCCTATTCTATTCTGTTCTGTCCTACTCTACTCTACTCTGTTCTACTCTCTGTACTCTACTCTACTCCCTTTCCATTCTATTCTAATCTATTCTACTCTATGCTACCCAACTCTACTTTAATCTTCAGTACTGTATTCTAATCTACTCTGTTCTAATCTACTGTGCTCTATTCTGTTTGTTTTATTCACTTAATACAATATTGTATTCTATTTTAAGCTAGTCTTTTCTATTTATTTTGTTACCGAACAATATTCAATAAATACATGGCTCTAACAAACGGCATTAATAAAATACATTATAATAGTTGAAAATTAAATATTTACCCGCCCTTAAATTTTTCTGGGTGGGTGATTTTAGCTTCCTTATTTTTTTATACTTTAAGCAAATAAATCTGTTAACCTGTTTCTTTCCTCGGATTATATGATTATATACCAGTTACACAAAAAATAATTCTTTTTCCCCACTGGGACAGGTCAGTATCAAAGTTGCTGCATTCATTTTCTGATAACTTGGTGTAGAATTCTTCGACTCAACTAGCAAGCTTATACTTGGTTGGGTTTTCCTTGTAAATAATTCTCTCTGTACTAAGATGTAATAGTTGTTTAAGTGAATGTAAGAAAGCTGTGACTTTACGAGGGCCTGTCATGCCTCCATGGCTCTCACGATCACAATATACATCCATTTAAATAGCCAAAAAGGCTGAAGCCTTTCATTTAGCTACAGCGCAAAATGTTGGCCTACTGTGACCGTGGCGGAGCAGCTGTGGTAACTGGACGTGTACGTTTGTTAATGGCGAAAGTAAGAACGTGGGTTGCTATAGCAACAGGTTTAATTTGTAAAACTCAACCAAATTATCAGTGATTTCACACACCATTTAAATTCTTGTTTCTATATTAGAAACAGGATAAAAAATGTCACGCAGTCTAACGATTGAGTGTTATATATATATATATATATATATATATATATATATATGTACCTAATATGATGGCAGGGCAGGCTGAGTTACATACCTTTATGTTGTAATATGCCAAATGTGTCAGCCTTGGTATATTAACATTTGTTCTCTGTGAGTTGTGATACGTAAATGAGAACACCCTTATGTGTGTAGCTTACATGCTAACCTGCATCTGTAGTTCTCTATAGACGATGTACGGCAAAAGGCTTGAATACAAACATGGGCATAGGAAGTAAAAGTCTCTTGATCTCTGCGACTGTAGTTGTATGTTATGAAACACAGGAATAACACGTACAACGTTCTAAATCCGACACCAACACACAACATTGGCTAGTTGATGAAGCCGTGCAATCATTCTGGTGCCTCCGAGCCTTGTTGTACACAAAATGTCCAGTGCAACCGAGCGAAAACTTACGGAGCGTTTACAGCTAACAGTGTGTTACATACAGCTTTGTTCTGACGCTTAGATTTTCCTCTCTGTGGTTTTGCTTGGCTACAGGATGTCGAGAGGTGGCCATGTCAGTCTTCGTGCCTGAACATCAAAAGTTTTAATTCTTCCAGGAGACCTACAAAAGAAGTGTGCGATGTCATTCCATATATTAAAAACAGTGGATGAAGTATCGCACTGTGGGTATATACTAATTAAATCAGTGACCTAAATATCTGATAAATGTTACTCCATTTAAGAATAAAGAAAACTGCAGTGATGACTATTGAAACTGTCCTTTCATTTATAAAGTTTTGAAAACTCGAATAGTAGAACTAACTAGAGAAACTGCTTGTTTTAACTAGGGCAAACATTGGAACGGTCCGTAATTTATTATCATTCCAACCATTTATGAAAGTCCTAATTAAGTTTGTGGAAGACATTTGCGAGATGCGGACAAATAAACCATGTAATTTATATGAGGTGTTGAAAAGGAAATCGGCCATAGCGTACTCCACTTCAAAGCAGCCATTTTTAAAATTCTGATTTCCTAGTTTATTAAATAATACTTTATTTATAATTTTCCACACAATTTATTTTGCATTGCTATTGTTTTTCTGTTGTACCCTCATATGGCAATACTTGTAATTAAGTTTTATGAAACGCCTACCACTGTGTCGTTGAAGTAAAAATTTGTGTTCAAGTATTTACACATTTTTATTAGTTCTTGTAGTTTGTGCAAGGCTTCGGAATACCCCTCGGTTATTTGCGAATGTTTCAATCTTTCGTGTGGAAGATTTTCGACTTAAGTCTAGCTTTAATGCACACGACCCTGTTGTTCCGTTTTCTGACGTTTCAAAATTCAACCCGCTGAGAAGTAAGTACTTCAGGTGAATTATCTCCATATTAGAGTTTTATACAGTTTTTATACATTAATAAAATATATTTGATTTATTACTTACTTGTTTAAATATTTTTAAATGCTTTAACTTGGGCTGAATTTATATGTGTACTTTTTTGTTATTTTCAGGTAAGCAGTCTCCAGAACCGAACTGTCTCTTCTACCGCATTAAGGTGAGACTAAATTCTTGTATGCGCCACATAATTAATTACTTTTAATTAAGAGTGTTATGGAGGGGGGGCTGGTCACTGAGGCATTGCAGGTTGCACTCGACAGTTGCGCTTTAGAACCGTCATTACTTCTTGCGGAAAGCGTGGCTTCGGGGCGGAGCATTGTAGGGCTCAAATTCTTTAAACACATAAACCTGTCATTAGACTGTGTAAAATGTGTTACATTCATAACATGCATCTCGATATTCACTCTGCTTACTCTTAATTTGTTGTGAGATGCTTACGGGACGAGTAGAATCCGTAATTGTGTTAACACTGATTAATTACAAAGAACAGTTTTATGTAAATGAATTAAGTTAATTGAGATTTTTATGGGAGGATGGTGAATCTAAAAGGCATGTAAAGCAAAACACTTTCAAAGTAGTTTATTCGTGGATACAGTTAGACACATTCGTGTTTTGAGACAAAGGATTTAACTGTAATGCAATATTGTTAGCGATGGTTGTTACCGTATGAACTTACCTGGTTCGGTTCCAGGCGTCGGTTCACTGATCATGTAGGTATCAAATGAACACATAGCAAGAAGCAGATAGCAGAACCAGAGATTATACTGGGTCCCAGTAGTGAAAAGCGCTGATTGAATGCTCAGCGGGAATTTCACGAAATGGGAAAGTTCGAACTCGTGGCCATGTGACAAAGCCATGTGTAGCACACTGTGTTCTATACGTGAAAGCATGTACAGGCCTATGCCGAAGTAGTCTGGCGATTGATGCAGTATGTCATATACTGCAAGTAACTGCTTATTATGAAGGAAAATCATACTGAATTTAGTGGGACAGTCCTTCATCTCGCGTTGTTAGACACAAAATCAAGCAAACTGCGAGTCGCGAGACTCCACCTGTCACTCTGTGCATCAGAGGGTTACGTAGGAAATAAGAGCAACCTTGTCTGTTTTGATCATCACGACGAGACCTTTTTGTTTAATTGGTATATCGATGGAGGATAGTGTTTCTTGAGAATGTAGTAGTAACGTAAATCTTTAAATTTTTATGGAATGATAATGTTCTTTATCGTATTTAGAAAAGCATGTTTTAGGCGTATTCACAAAGACATTTCAGAAAAATGACTATTTGCTTCGTCAAATCTATCCGTCCGTCCATCACCACTGCTGCCGTCTTAAGGATTTGCTTGAGTTTTATGCCTGAGGATTTTCGAACACATTTGTTGAAACATTCGCCTGTTGGTTAAAATCTGACACTTTACATCAAGATATAAGTGACGAGGTTTCGCCTTTTCTATGGTACTTTCAGTAAATCCGGCAGAACCAGAATCCTTGAAAACAGTTGACGATCTAAACGCAAAATGTTTCATCATATTACACGATATGAAGAGGGAGAAGTCGTGATTTCTTTTAGACATACTGTAGATCTGTCTAAGGTACAGAAGAAAAGTAATGTGTGTTGTGTGCTTAAAGTGGAAAGGAACATTTAGGATACTCGCATTTCCAGTTCTTTTTTGTTAAAATATTTAAGAATTAAAACTCCACAGAAAGAAACAAATCGAAGTATCTAATGTGTTAGGCTCTACGCACATTTCCCAACACTTTTGTTATTGTATTTAGTCTTAAGAATAGTTCTGCCAAATGAAAAAAAAATTACTGCTTTTATTCTTTAGGCGTGTTTTTCAAATACATCTATTAGACGAAGACCGACATCTTCTAAACCATTTTCAGTTTACCATTTCTCAGTTACATTTGATGGGCTAATCTTGGATAGACTGACAGGCAGAACCCTTAAGTAGCTCCCAACAAGAACGGCTGCTCTTATACTTAGTGCTTACTAATATTCTAACACACAAATTTGTGTTAGGTACTGGCAGATTTTTTTTTTATTGTAAAGTGAACTGGTTTCTTCGGATATGTAATACAAAATCTAATACGTGTCGCGAGATTGTTGCTCGTGTTTAGTTGTTCAGTGGGGGTGTCGTTGGGCGTAAACAAATTTAAATTTTTATGAAGGAAAGCCCTCACGACGCAGCCGAATTAAGGAGAAGGACGGAGAACAGGCCTCCACACAACTACGGAACCTCACACCTGCCGAGCACACCTCCACATATAGCTTTACTTTTGTAAATAAAAAAACAACCCCGTATGTAGAGATCTCTACACCACGTGTGCGCGCGCAATGCATATTGTAAGATCCTAAGCCAGTTCTCTTAAGACAACCTGAAGATGACCAGTACGGGCCGAAATATGTAGTTGTCCATTTAGCCATTAAATACACCTATGTGACACAGTTGTGTTTGACTATATACAATTTCCAAATAATTAAGCTGTAATTGGTTGTATGTAATATGAATACCGTTGTAGCTAGTGATTGATTCATACTTTCTCCTATATTTCGCTGCTAGTTATAAACAATTCCGTCTAGTTTATGCAATATTTGTTACTCACGTATCAGTTGGGGTGCTGCAAAGTGTTTGTTGCACGAAGCATAGCATCACTTATAATGACTACGAAACACAGAAATACGTAGCTTGTGTTAAGTGACCCTTATCCAAAGCACTTGTTACCTTCGTAATGTAAAATATAAATAATGAAAACAAATCGCTATTAGGCCAAAGGCAACTATTAGAATCTCGTTTTAGCCTAGGTTTCATTTCAACTTTCGGTATTAATTAGGAACGAGGAAAATGTGATTGCTTCCGGTACCTGCTGGTTATTAACGTATGCAGTATATAGTTTATATTTCTTCTTGTAAAGAAATGACGAGGAAGTGAAGGCGAAATTGTGTAATACAATGGGGAGTGATAACAACGGCAACGAATTGTTCTTTACACTACAAATTCTCTGTGTCCTGAACTGCCCGGAAGTTAAAAAATACTGCTGCAAAATTATAGACTTTTGATTACAGTGTCTTGCAAACTTGGTGTTTGTCGTTCGTGCAAAGACGGGCTACAAACCATTCCCTGCTGAAGCTCAACATTTATGAGTCTACCAATATCATGTTTTATCTTGAACATTAATTTAAAAGAGATTTTTGCAAAATACTGTTCTCTCATCTGGGTGTCCTTTTCACATTCTTCATTGCAAATTGATTTTAGGTTCTTACCAAACGCGTGCACTTCTGAATGATATCATCGTGACCTTATTTATGTAGTTCCGCAGCAACTTTTCTGTTACTAGACGGTTCTTAAAACCTCGAACCCACAGAATCAAGTCTCCTCCATTTTTGGGGTGTTTACCTTCGAGATAAGCTGCTATCGGTACAGTTTTGGAACCCTCTTCGCCCCTTGCAGTAATTTTCTGGAATCTTGAAATGACTGATACTGTTTACCAGTTAAGTTGCAGTATATCTCAGGGGCAAGACGTAGTAGCAGAATGCAAAGAATTGCATGACTAGGAGCTATCTTGTTTCTACTCCTCACCAAATATTATTGGAGTGATGAAACCAAGGAGGTTGGTATGTGCGGAGCTTGTGGCACGTACGGAGGAGGAAAGTGCATGCCGTTCATTGGTTGGCAAGCGTGAAAGAGAAGGACCGTGCTTGGAAAGCAGTCGTAAATGGTAGGGTAATGTAAAAAGGTTCCTTAAGGAGGGTGGGGCTAGATTTTACTGACTTGGAACAGGGACAGGCCATCTTGATGCCTGTGACGAACTCTCGGGTTTCGTAAAATGCTGGGAATTTGTTGACTAGCCGAGAAATTTCGCGTGTTAGCTTCCCGTCAAACATACCTCTAAATGAAGTTGGTCGGATCGTATCGTTAATTAGTTAAGGTAAGAAACGTAATTTGAAGTACAAACAATTGCGTTCGTAGCCTGCTGAAAATGCAGAATAAAATGTATCATTCTTCTTCAGTATTCCATACGCAAGGACTAACGTAATATAAGGAATGTGGGATATTCCGACCTCCAGTAGGCGGAAGATACATTCTGTTTCCACCACGCAGGACAGAAACGCCTTGCGGGCAGATTGACCTGTCCTTCTTCTGAGAACTGGTTCGATAGCGAAGGTCTTTGTATCACGTTTCTGAGGACCATAAATCTTAAAAGGAACACCTCAGTGATGCGCAACGTCGCACGATGTCTTATACCGGAAAACCAATGAATGTCGAGGCGAGATGAAGTGTATTGGTGGCCAAGGATCAGATGACGTTCCCCGCATATATCGAATTACCACACGGGTAGGTCGACTTGAATTTATGTAGGACGATCGTGGTAGTATGAAGCAAGAATATGCAAACAGCTTTCAAGGAAATATATTGATTAAGCTCATATTTGGTTAGATACTTTTTTATTGATCATGGGCTCGCTACAGTAGTTAATTGACGACAGGAGATGTAAGAATAATAAAGTTCAATACTGTAATTACAGAAGAGTAAAGGGGGTGCTATTATTTTATACTTTTACTTTGAGAATTGAGTGAAACTGCTCACAGCGCTTAAATGGGACTTTGAAATTTGCCGTCTGCAAGCTCGAAATGGTAATCTATAAAACACGGTGACTCTAACGTACTGTCATAAGTAACGCTGCCAACAAGAAAGAACGGTGTAGTACAGAGTCATCAAAAAGTCTCTGTGAACCTGATGATTACAATACAATCGTCAGGTGCACAGAGACTTTTTGATCACTCTGGGAATTAATTCAGTGTACAGTGATACTATTTTATTAATTACTGGAAGGTTTAACATTGTTGGAGAAGGAATCTTAAATTCTGGAAGAGCGTGCACATTACTGTATTCCGTAGCCGATCATAAGTAATAAAAACATACCTCGAACTCCGGTCAGAGGGTAAAATCAATACGTTACAGTCAGCGATACTAACGTCAGTCGGAGGCACTGCCATAACTTGGCATTACTCTGTTTGGTTCGCACGTATGGGGACGCAAGCCCTTACATACTTTCCATTACACAGCACATGTTTTGTCGAATAATTTCCTGTTTTGCTCTTATGTCTCTGTTCACTCAGTTCCTCTGCTTTAAGTTTTTATCCGACCGTGCATTCTGAAAAACTGTAGAAGATCTGAGAAAATAACCAGTAGGAGAGGAGGAGTTTACGAACTGCATTTTTAATAACAATCAATTTACGATTTAATATATTGTCTGGGAGACGTGCTTTTGTGTACCACTCAAAATATGTAGAGAGCTTTCGGATAATAGAGAAAGTATGAAAGGAAGAGTCATAATATTGTGTCATGTGGGATCTGACTGCAGTTACTCTGTGTGTTTACAGAAGCCGAAATCCACTTCGAAGCCGTCGTTAAAACTGAAACAAAGATACAATGATATTTGAGGTTCTTGCTGTTCTGAGTAGATAAATTAAGGTCGTTTGGGACGTGAGTCCTATACACTCGTAGACAGACCACCAACGTTTCGGAGAAACCTGTCGCACGCATTTTGAGTTCAGGAGAGCTGTGTACTCTGTAGGTGGCTCTAGTCTATTCTTCCGAATTGCTGGTGACTCTCTACCTTGCCAGGTGATTTTAATCTTAATAACTGCCGAAATTTCTAAAAGTATCTATGAAATGAAGTATATCAGGAAAAATTAAGGTTTAATGTCCCGAAAGAAATATCTGTTCGGTAAATAAAGTAGCCTGTTAACAAAGAACTTATAAGTGGGTGTGTAGTCAATGACACAACTGTGTATGTCTAATTAGATGTTATATTCTTAGATAAAAAATTACATGTTTCGGCCAGTAGTGGCCATCACCAGGTTTTATCATTCGACTCACTTAAGACTATTCTATACAATTCGAGTGGCGGCGTGTTTGATGAGGAGATCTCAACATCAAAACCCTTGTTGGAGCATAGTACCTCTATATTGGGTCTGTGGGTGAACCACGTAACAATACATAAAAATATATATAACCCTATATTATCGAAAACAAAAAACAAAAATAATAAACTTTAAGGTCCCGTCTTCGGGAAGCCGCCTGTAGTATCATGTAGTTTTTTTTATCTAAGAATATGACATCTAATTAGACATATGCTGTTGTGTCATTGACTACACACCCACTTATTAGTTCATATACACACAACTGGGATGACATACTTCAGAGCTCTTACAAAGCACACAAGTGAATCCGCTGGTCTAGAGCACGGCTGACGAACCTACGGTAGGCATGCCAGAAGTGGCGCACGGAAAGATGTATTTGGCACGCGACATTCACTACTGTCGTATTTTTTTTACTTCTTTTCCCCTGTCTACGTCTCTGTACTGTGAAGAATGTGTGTATATATGCATATTTCTGACAGCGTAGAGGTTGTATAGGAATTACCGTTGCTACCAAACATTACTGCGAGTGAAAGATTTTTACACAAACCGGGAGCGGTGCGAGTTGTTAGCTGGTTGTTTGTCACTGGATCGCCGGCCTGGCGGTGACTGGACGAATACGTGACGTTTGACAGAACTTTTTAAAATATTCTGTTTTTAAACAGAAAGTAGTAGCAATCCCAGTTACTTCTACAATTTATTTCTTTCCACTTTCCTCGAGGAAAATTTTATTAGAAATATGTAATTAAACTACGCATTTGAGATAATAATGCAGTAATTAAAATAATTGTGGGAGTCTCCAAGACCTTACTTTGCTCTTCAAAATCCCCCTGGGTACGCGAAGGTATAGACACTTAAGATACGCACCCAGAAAAAGGTTCGCCAACCCTAACCTAGACAGACAACGATTTTCGATTCATATAGACGTTTAATTTGACTACACATATCTTGAAATGTTGATTTAGAATAGTAAAATAACGAAACTTTGTGCTACAAGTTTCGATAGTTCACTGTCGGCCGCAAACATGTCGTTACTGTTGTGCTAGTCAGTTACACAGGTTTGCTGTGCGTAACATATGTGATAATACTTAAATTAATGTTCTTACGTTTTTTTGCAATAGAACGATCAGCCTCTGTTAGCGACAAACTGCGTGCTTTCCAAAATGTTTGAGAAAATCTTGAAAACAAAAACAAGTACAGACTTTGTTACCAAATGAATTGAGTAATGCCGCAAGAACAGCAATAGGGGTTGTTACCAAACGAAGTCAGTACCGCCACTAGAACAACAACACACTTACTTAGTTACTCTATGGAGCAGAGTCTTTATTGAGAAGCTAACCGGTTTGCAGCTAGTGAAGAAATTCCCCGCATTTTATGGAACCCGAATGTTCATTACCACATTCACAAGTGCCCGCCACCTGTCCCTATCCTGAGCCAGCTCGATCCAGTCCCTACTCCCACATCCCCCTTCCTGAAGGTCCATCTTAATTTTATCCCCCCATCTACGCTTGGTTCCCCCCCCCCCGTGGTCTCTTTCCCTCAGGTTTCCCCACCAAAACCCTGTACATGCCTCTCCCCTCTCCCATACGCGCTATATGCCGCGTCCATCTCATTCTTCTTGATTTTATCACTCACAAAATAGTGGGCGAGCAGTACAGATCACTAAGTTCCTCATTATGTAGTTTTCTCCACTCCCCTGTTACCTCATCTCTCTTAGGCCCAAATATGATCCTCAACATCCTATTCTCAAAGAACCTCAGCCTACTTTCCTCCCCCAATGTCAGCGACCAAGTTTCACAACCGTGTAAAACAACTGGCAAATTATAGTTCGAAAATTAACACACCATGTTACCAATTGAATTCAGCACTGCCGCAAGAACAACAACAAAGGAGAAAGATGAAGAGGAAGAACACAGCAATGACTTCGTCTGGTAACAAAGTCTGTTGTTATTCTTGCGACAGTACCGATTTCATTGGGTAACGTCTGTTTTTCTTGCTGCATTACTGTCTTCTTCATCTTCACCTTCCTTTGCTTCTTCTTCTTCTTCTCCTTCTCCTTTTTTTCCTCCTTATCCTCTTCATCCTCCCTCTCTTCTTCCTTTCCTGCTTCAGCCATCACTGGTTAGGTTCTCGTAGGTTTTCCATTCACCTGGAGTTCTGAAACTGAATGTTTAAGGCATTATGTGGGACTTGACGGGTAGGAAATTGGACCATCGAAGTGCGTCTAAACAAAAGACACCACAATGCTGCATAAAATAAGTCACTTGTGTAAGCTATATCGTTGACTGTGTTCAGAACCTTACGCACTTTGGACGCTGTGACCTTTGCCATAGGCATTACAACATTTATAGTTACTTATATTAGGTCTGACAGAGTACCTTGAAAATGGCAGGTATCCTGCTTTGATGTTCACCGTTTGAACCATATCCTTAAAACTCTCTCTCTCTCACACACACACCCAAGTCAGCGCACACAACCGCAAAACAGACTTAGCTTTGATATGCAATTTATGCAAAGTCTGAAATAATGTAAATATACCTTAGGAATTAAAATAGGTGGAAATATAGGCAAGAACTGTTGCGAATTTAGAGACTTTCAAATGTTAGTCGTTTAATTTTGACACATTGGTTTGATCGTCATGTCATGAGTAAGTGAGTAACGGTCCAGTTTCTTAGAATGACAGTGCTGGACTCAAACCTGTGCCCTGACTTAAGTTTGTTGCTGTTCCAGTTGTTCCTGATGGTGCCTCAAGTTAGGCCATGACCGCATCGCTATACATACATACATACATACATACATACATACATACATACGTACATACACACATACATACATACATACATACGTACGTACATACACACGCACACACACATACATACGTACACATACACACACACATACATACGTACACACACATACATACATACGTAGACACACACACATACAAACACACACATACATACATACACACACATACACATACATACATA
>Ga0123354_10007615_pt1 | contig 16336 bp, 20 predicted proteins | sample TergutLab28metaG_2_FD_97872 | JGI IMG/M metagenome (GOLD analysis project Ga0123354, IMG submission 97872) | Labiotermes labralis P4 segment gut microbial communities from Petit-Saut dam, French Guiana - Lab288 P4 | ecosystem: Host-associated > Arthropoda: Insects > Digestive system > Gut ...
GATGGCTTGCTGAACGAAGCGCCGTTGACATTCAAAAACATTACGGATGTAAAAACGGTCTTTGTCGAACGGCTTTTGTCGGTTTATCATTCGCGGATTGTTTATCCGGAGTTGGAGAAAAAAGGGTGAAAAAAATGATCAAAGTGCAATATTATTGCATTAATTTAACTTACCTTTGTCGTCATTATGATAACAAAGAACGAAGAAATAAGAATGTATTCGGAAATGTATATCTTTGCTTTCGGCAAAGACAGGTCGTTTTTTCATGAGAATGAGTCCACAGCTCTTTACTCTTTTTTATGTAAAAACTATTGGGGAGATAGCTTGGTATTAAGGACAAAGTTGCTTGTGAATCTACTTTCATGCGATTCTTCCGTCCAACCGGATAAAATCAGAAAGGCGCTTATCAAAAAATCCGAAGAGTTAAGCCGATATCTTAATCAACTTCCAAAATAAGTCCTACAGGTTTAACATTCCTGATAGAAATAGAAGCGTCTTTCGACAAATATTTTCTCAATTTAGTGATGAACACATCCAGACTGCGGGATGCAAAAAAACTATCCGTTTTTTCGTCCCAGAAAGTATTTATAATCTCTTCTCTTTTTACAATTTCGCCCTTGTGCTGCAGCAATAATTCAAGTATATTAGATTCTCTTACCGTTAAAATTGTTTTCTCCGAATCATTATAAATCAGAGTTAAATTTTTAGAATCAAGGGTATATTTTCCGATTTTGTAAATTGCGTTCTTTAATCGTAATTTGCTGTTGTCTTTCAAGTTAATCAATTTTTTTATATGAACGTTAAGTTCTTCGGGCGTATAGGGCTTTTTGATATAATTATCGGCGCCGGCTTCATACCCGGCAGTCACATCTTTGGGATTGATTTTGCCCGTTGCTAAAATTACAGGGATTTCCAAATCTGTTTGCCTGATTTTTTGGACTACTTCAAATCCATCCATTTAAGGCATTTCAATGTCCGAAACAATCGCATCCGGCGCGGAAGATTTAAAGTGTTCAAGCCCTTCTTCTCCACTAAAAGCTACATCTACTTCATATCCGCCAATCACATCCTCAAGGATACTTTTCATTATGTAGCTCAAATTCGCATCATCTTCAATCAGCAACAGTTTGATCGTTTTCATCGTTTTATGATTATGTCATTGCGGGCTTATCCCTCTATCCCTCGTTGGTAAGTTAATAATAAATTCACTGTATGAGCCTAATTTACTGTTCACCCATATCGTTCCGCCATGGGCTTTTATCACTTGATATACAAAATTCAATCCCAATCCGAAACCGCTTATTTTTTTCCGGCTGCTTATTACAGACATGGAACGTTCAAATTTTTCAAATATTTTCTCTTGGTCTTTTTTGGAAATGCCGATACCGTTATCTTTAAAAATCAGTTGAGTTTCATTCTCTTTATGAAAACTTGTAATTGTCAGGTCGGCATCTTCATTTTCTTTGGAATACTTTATTGCGTTATCTATCAAATTGTCGAAAGCTTCATATATATAGTGCGGGTCGGCATAAACAGTTTCGACGCCGTTTAAATCAAACCGGAAAGAAACCTTTTTAGCGGCAATGGAACTGTATTTTTTTTTCAACCCTTCTAATAGATCCGGCAGATTGATTGCTTCCTTAGTAAGTATTACACTTTGTTCTTCAAAGTGAGCAATTTCCAATACTTTGTTTGCGAGCTTTAGAATGCGTTCGCCTTCTTGAGAGATAATAGTATAAAAATGCTCTTTCATTTGCGGTTTATCATCAATATCACCGTTTTTCAAGGCGTTAATCCCCACGAGTATTGATGTAACCGGATTTTTCATGTCATGGACCATGGAATCTGTAAAATCCTGCCGCAATTTTGCTATTTTATCCTGCTTTTTAATGATTCTTATCTGAAAAATCAGACAATATATAACAAAAATAACGACAATTAGCGAGCCAATAAGCATCAAAAGCATTTTCCCGAATATGATTTTGTAAGGTGATGCAATAATAATTGTGATGTATTCCGGTGCAATATTTCTTAACTTGATGGTTTCTTTGTGAGCAAAACGTTCGCTAAAGTTTGTTTTAGAACTCAAAAAGTCTATTTTATTATTTAATGAATCGGTTAATAAAATGGAATAATCAAAATGATCAAAACTTTTCTTTGCTTCTTCTTTGAAAATGCTATCTACTTTTGATAATGAGGTAGGATAATTTTCGTTATATAAAAAATCTTGAAAAGCTCTGTTGTTTGTATAACGATCATTTTTCGGATGAAATCCTTCTACTGTTTTTCCCTCCCATTCCTTTATCCTAATAGGATCATCTAATCGTAATCTTACCTCTTTTTCAATAGAAGTAATAAACAAATCATTTATGCTTTTCTTAAACTCTGTTTCTAAAAGTTTATAGATATTGTACAACCACATTCCCTGTAAAAAAAGGATGGAAGCAAGAGCCGCAAAAGTGACTAATCGAATATGATTAATTTTCATTTTAATTGAATTTAATATCAAATGCAAAGATAATAACAATAAATGACATCGAAAAATATTTTATTACTATTTATTTCGATTTCTTGATTGCACAATGCTTTATTGTTGGTATATTACCATATTGCAATTTTATCCGCAAAAAAAATAACAATTCTATAACTATTAATAGCTTTTAAATAACTAAGTTATAACTTTATTAGACATACCTTTGCACAGTGATTAATTAACAAAATCAATTTATAAAATTTTAAAAATATGGAAACTAAATTAAGTGTAGTGGAAAAAGAAAGTAATGTAATGGAAACTAACTTTAAAGGTATTGAATTGTACATTTTGGATAAAAAAGAATTGTATAACATTTATGGTGGAGGACATTTAGAAGTAGTAAATGGAGAATGGAAATGGATAGAATAATATGAACAGATAATTGCGGATCTTCGATTTAGACCTGCAAACTTTTCTCCTTATTAAATAATATAACATTGGTATAACTTTAAATAGCTTTTAAATAACTAATTATTTGATAACTACTTAATAACTTTGCAACGATAATAAAATTTATTAATAACAAATTAAAAAATACAAGAAAATGGAAACGATGACAAAAAAACAATTGAACAGAAAATTATTTAATGATGATTTTTATGCAGAAATTTTTGCACAAAAAATAAATTGTGCTATGGATGAATTTGATCCGGGATTAGATGAGGGCTTACTTTCCGGTCACGACTTGATTGATATGGATGGCGAATGGGAAGAAGAAAGTGTGTGTTTGGACAGTTTTTTAGCTTCTCAAATGCTATCCTTCAATAATTAACTGTAATAATGCAATAAAATTATGAACATTATTCCTTCGGAATTAATTAACGACAGTATTGACTCCTATATTGGTAAATACTCGACTACTTCTCAAAAAATCTATTGGATAGTATTGATTGCTATTGTTGCCTCGCTCATTGCATTGCCTTTTATTTATGTCAATGTTTCGGTACAGGAAACGGGAATCATTCGTCCAATTGCTGAAAAGACAGAAATCCGGGCTAATATCAGCGAATTGGTGGATTCTGTTTTTGTTAAAGAAGGACAATCAGTTAATCAGGGAGATACTATTCTTGTGTTTCGCCAGTCCACTCCCGAATATCAAATCCAATATCAACAAAAACGGATTAATGATTTTCAGGCGCACTTAAGCGATCTCTACACTTTAGCTAAAGGAGAAAAGCCTCAACTTTTCAACTCCGTTACCCGTCAACAAGAATACGCTTATTATATACAGCAAAAAAATGAATGTGAAACCACTTTGGCTAAAACAAAGAAAGATTTAGACCGAACACAACAGCTCTTCGATAAAAAAGTAGTTTCGGAAGAAGAATTTGAAAAATCACAGTATGATTATAACAATGCAAAAAACGCATTAGCCACATTAAAGGATAATCAACTCAGTAAATGGCAAAGCGATTTGAATGCTTATACCAATTCATTGGAAGAAATGCGTATGTCAATGAAGCAGGAAATAAAAAGCAAAGATTTGTATGTGGTTACAAGCCCTGTGAGCGGAACGCTCGATCAGTTCCGGGGAATTTACAAAGGCAGCAGCATCCAGTCGGGAAGTCTTTTGGCAATTATCAGTCCCGATTCCACTCTCTACGCGGAAGTATATGTCACACCCCGTAATATTGGATATATTTTTCTTGGAATGCCTGTTAATATTCAGGTCAGTTCATTCAATTATAATGAATGGGGAACGGTGCAGGGAAAGGTGACCGAAATTTCGTCCGATTTTTTGACCGATAACTCTGGGAATGAAAGTTTTTATAAGGTGAAATGCAATCTTGAAAAATGCCAATTGGTTCGCAAAAACGGAGTGACCGGTAAATTAAAAAAAGGAATGAACGTAACTTCCCATTTTATGATAACCGAAAGGTCGCTGTTCGATCTTATTTACCAAAAGATGGACGATTGGGCTAATCCTTCGCAATACACTCATAATAATCAATTTGCACAAAAATGAAACAGGGAATCAATATAAAACAACACGACATAACCGATTGCGGAGCAGCCTGCCTTTCCTCAATAGCCGCTAACTTCGGACTGAAGTTTCCTATTGCACGTATTCGCCAATATGCTTTTACGGATAAAAAAGGAACCAATGTTCTGGGAATGATTGAAGCTGCCAATAAATTAGGTTTAGAAGCAAAAGGCGTCAAAGGTCCTTTCGAATGTTTGCAAAACATTCCTCTGCCTGCCGTAGCCCATGTGATTGTAAAAGAAACCTTACAACATTTTGTCGTTATTTATAAGGTTACGAAAGATTATGTTTTAGTAATGGATCCGGGGGATGGAAAACTTCACAAGAAAAGCAATGAGGAGTTTAAAAAAGAGTGGACAGGAGTATTGATACTTATTCGCCCAAACGAAACTTTTGAGAAAGGGAATCTGAAAAAAAGTACGTTACGAAGTTTTATCGATTTATTGGCTCCCCATAAAAGCGTAATGACTCAAGCCCTGTTCGGCGCTGTGATATACAGTATTCTGGGACTTTCAACAGCCATTTATGTCGGGAAAATAACCGATTACGTTTTGGTCGATCAGAATATTAATTTGCTCAACTTGATGGGAATAATTATGCTTCTGATTATTATTCTCAGGGCTTTTATAGGAGCCATGAAAAGCATTCTTGCGCTCAAAACCGGACAACGGATAGACGCTTCCCTCATATTGGGCTATTACAAGCATTTACTCACTTTACCACAACAATTCTTTGATACGATGCGAGTTGGGGAAATCATATCCCGCGTGAACGATGCCGTAAAAATAAGGATTTTTATTAACAATGTTTCATTGGATCTGGTCGTCAATTTCTTAATCCTGATTTTTACACTTGGACTGATGCTTGTGTACTCATGGAAATTATCGGTGATTACCTTACTGTCTGCACCGTTGTTCCTTTTGATTTATTATTTGTTCAACCGGCTGAATAAAAAATATCAACGGAAAATCATGGAAAGCAGTGCGGATTTGGAAGCGCATTTGGTTGAATCGTTAAATTCTGTTTCTACAATTAAACGCTTTGGAATAGAACAGTTCGCCAATCTGAAAACAGAAATGCGTTTTGTGCATTTGATAAAAAACACCTATAAAAGTATTTATGGCGCAATTATGGCAAACGGAGGAATTGAGTTTGTATCAACAGGAATTACGATTGCTCTCCTATGGGCGGGTAGCACCTTTGTGATAAACCGAGAAATGACTCCGGGAACGTTGATGCTTTTTTATTCATTAATCGGATATATTTTGGGTCCGGTCGGGAAACTGATTTCTTCCAACCAAACCATACAGGACGCCATGATAGCAGCCGACCGTCTGTTCCAGATTATGGATTTGGAACGTGAAGAAGAAGAAACGAAAAAAATCAATTTGGAACGTGATATGATTGGAGATATTCGGTTTGAGAATGTTGCATTTCGCTACGGTTCCCGTAAACAAGTGTTTGAATCCTTGACTTTAGTCATCCAAAAAGGACAAACAACTGCCATAGTCGGAGAAAGCGGTTCTGGTAAAACGACTTTGGTTTCTTTATTGCAACATCTTTATCCTATTCAAAAGGGAAATATTAATATCGGCACTTACACAATTTCGCAAGTCAGCAATGAAAGCTTGAGGCGGTTGGTCGGTTCTGTTCCTCAACAGATTGAATTATTTGCCGGAACTATTATTGAAAATATAGCTATCGGGAGCTTCGATCCTGATATGAAAAAAATTGCTGAATTGAGTGAAAAATTAGGTATACGGGAATTTATAGAAAACCTTCCAAATTCCTACCTGACACCTATCGGAGAACACGGAGTTTCCCTTTCCGGAGGCGAACGGCAACGAATCGCAATAGCAAGGGCATTATACAAAGATCCTGAAATTTTGATATTTGATGAAGCGACTTCATCGTTAGATTCCATTTCGGAGAAATTTGTAAAACAAACCCTGACTGATTTGGCTCAGCAGGGAAAAACGATCATCATCATTGCGCATCGTTTAAGCACGGTAAAGAATGCAGACAGTATTGTTGTCCTTGATGATGGTAAAATGATGGAATCGGGAACCCATCAGGAATTACTCGAAAAACAGGGAATATATTATCAATTGTGGAAAGAACAGTTTGATCAAATATAAATCGTATGAAAACTATCTATAAATTTGTTTTTTTTTCCTTATTTGCAGTCGTGTGGATTTCAACATCTGCACAAGATAAATGGAATCTCTCAATGTGTATAGAACAGGCATTGAAAAGCAATTCCGATATCAAGCGGCAAGATGTGCAAGTTGCGAAACAGAATATACAGGTTCAAACCGACCGTTTTAGCCGTTTGCCGAATCTGATTGCAAGTGGTACTCAACAGTTAAATTATGGACGTTCTTTGAATCGTGAAAATACGTATGACAATATGAATTCACAAACATCTGCATTTGCAATTGATGCGGAAATTCCATTATTTACCGGTTTTAATATTCCGAATACAATTTTGCAGCATAAATTGGAATTGAAAGCTTATAAGGAAAATTTGGCTAAGACCGAAAATGATATAAAATTGCAGGTTGTGACATACTACTATCAGGTATTACTTAATAAAGAAATCCATTCTATTGCGTCTGAACAAATTAAATTAAGTAAAGAAATGGAAGATATGACTCAAATTTTAGTAGACCACGGAAAAGCTTCCGGCTCCCAATTATTAGAAGCACAAGCGCAGGTTTCCAACGATGAATTGCAGGAAGTAAAAGCTTATAATTCTCTACGTTTGTCAATCATTGATTTAATCCAATTGATGGAATTAAAGCAGTATGATAATTTTGACATTGTTCCTGTTGAACCGGACAGCATATTTCAATTAACTGAACAACCGGATAATGTATTCGAAGTGGCAAGTCAAATCATGCCGGAGGTAAAAAGTGCAACATATATTGTTGAAAGCAGGAAAAAAGCTGTAAAGGTAGCTCAATCGGGATTTTATCCAACAGTATCATTGCAGGCTGAAATCAATAGCGGGTATTATCATTATAGCAATATCAGCAATGTAACATTTAATGATCAACTGAATAATAATCTTCAGAAGATTGTTTATTTGACAGTGCGAATACCATTATTTAACCGGTTCAGTACACGAAATTCAGTTCGGATGGCAAAAAAAGATTTGGACGATAGCCGTTTGATTGCTGAAAATACACAAAAAATATTGTATAAGCAAATCCAAAAAGTATATTATGACGCTATTTCCGCCAAGGAAAATTATGTGTCGACACAAAAGGCAATAGCAGCAAATACAGAGGCTCTCCGATACGCCCAGGAAAAATACAGTGCAGGCCGGAGTACTTCTTACGAGTTTAATGAAGCTAAGATGAAATTAATTAACAGCTTATCAGAACAAGCTCAAGCCAAATATGAATTTATGCTACAAAAATATTTGCTTGATTTTTATTCAGGGAACACTAATGAATAATTATTAACTTATAAAATATATTATATTATGCAACTTCTTGATACAATTGAGCGTGCATATCGTATACACAAACTTATCGAACGGAAAGGGACAGGCAGCCCGGATGAATTTGCTGAAAAACTTCATTTGAAAAAGCGGCAGTTGTACAATATTTTGGATGAATTCAGGGGATATGGAGCAAACATTAAGTACAACCGAATGAGGGAAACATTTTACTATGAAAATGATTTTGAAATTTTGGTAGAAATTAACGTCAATTCGTTATCCAGTCAGGAGCAAAGGGCATTATATGCCGGAAGTTATGAAAATAATTTATTCAATGCAATGCAATTGCACTTTATAACTATTACTTTGTAGATATTTAATGAAACAATTTATTAATTTTTAATTTAAAATAAAAAGAGTTATGAAAACAAGGATTTTAAGTGCTGTATGTTTAGCAGTTTGTGTGTGTTTGTTGAACAGCTTTGTAACAAAAGCGCAGGTACCGTTTTATGAAACAAAATGGGAAGATGGGAAGATGGTTTCAAAAACCAAGTTTGAAATGGGAGGTTACGGTATGTTTGAACCGAAATCAGTAATAAAATATGAGTATAACGAAAAAGGCGATTTTGTGAAAAAAGAAGTGTGCGTGTGGAATCCCAAGTACGATTATAACAATAAAGTAGGCAGGTGGGAACCCGATTACAGTGAGATAAACTGGACGCCAAAATATTGTATTCTTCAAAAGAAAGACGTGATAGATAATTTCGTTTATACAGAGTTGCTTCTTTGGAATAAGAAAGAAAAAGCATATAATACTCCTGCCGAAACAATGATTTTTCAGTTAAAAGACTCCAATCATTTTAATTATCTTGCATTTCAAAAAGGGAACGAATATGATGAAATGGCGAACAATATCAATTATCATAGAGAATTGCTTGCCGGATTAGCGGAATGATATGGAAAATCAGGTATTAGAATCAAAAGAACAATCAATCACAAAATATCTTCTCGACAAAACGGATTTCGAAATAATCCAATCGGAAAACGATGATTATTTGTTCTTGGCAGATTCCCTTCGCTTATTCAAAATAACGAATTCCAAAACTGAAGAATATTTGAAACTTTGCAATGAAAATGACATCGCAGGTACATTTTTATCGGATGAAGAAATTTTCAGTTTTGGAACTTATTTGAAGCAGGATGAAAAACAGGAGCCGGAAAGCGCTCCTGTTTTTGATTATAATTTCTTGATATTGAATATTGTCGGAGGATGTAATTTAGCCTGCAAATACTGTTTTGCAGAAACAACAGGGAATTATAAAAGCATGTCGTTAGAAACGGCTCGAAAAGCAATTGATAACATGCTTTCGCAAAAGAATGAAATAAATGAGTATTCCATTTATTATTTTGGCGGCGAACCATTGCTGAAAAAAGAACTTTTGCGGGAAATTACCGAATATGCTTACAATGAAATTGTATTAAAACGAAACAAAACAATAAATTTTCTAATCAATACAAATGCTACTTTAATAGACGACAAAGCTGTTGAATTGTTCAGAAAATATAAATTCAAGGTAACTGTAAGCATCGACGGACCTATGGAAATACATGATGAAAATAGAGTTTATCACAATGGAAAGGGCAGTTTTAACAAGGTGATAGAAAAAGTCAACGTACTGAAAAGTAACAATATTGCGACTAATTTACGGGCGACATTCAGTCCGAAAATCAAAAATCTGGTATCGGTATTCGTTTTTTTTGAAACTTTGCAATTTCCTTATGCCTATTCATTTACACTTACAAATGATTATAAATCCAACAGAGCTGACACTCATTTTAGTAACAGGCAATTGGAAGAAATTAATCTGGAATTACGAGCTGTAATGGATTATTTCGTCGCTAAAATTATCAATCGTGAAACTGTCTTTTGTACAGGATTGTTTCGGAAAATAGGAACTGTCACTAATAAAGTCAGGCGGACATATTCATGCGAAGCCGGAAGGAGAAGCATAACGGTCGATGAGACCGGAACTTATTTTGCCTGCCAGAATATGATTCCGTATAAACATGCGAATATGGGCGATGTGAATACAAACATCAACTATTGGCAACGCAGGCAGTTTATGGCTAAAAATATTACAACGATTACACAATGCCGGAATTGTTCAATCAGAAACTTATGTCTGGGCGGATGCGAAGTGGAACGAATCAACTCCGGCGATGGATTGGATAAACAAATGTGCGATTTTTTCAAAATGGAATGGAAAAACATTCTATATGCCAATGTCCGGTTGATGGAATTAAAAGGATTTGGGAAAAATTTCTCAAGTAATTGAAAATTCTTTAGTTGGTGCAATGCTATTGCACTCCGGTATCATACCTTTGTCGGTATAAAACAAAAGGTTATCCTGTAACCTAAATCATAGGAACGCGGATGTCGAAAAGCGGGAAAAAGAGTAGGCAAAATAAAATGTATCATTTTTATTATGAAAACAAAAGAACAAGAAATGGATTTGTTGGGATTACAGGAGATCAATGATTCAGAAAGGAATGAGGTTGAAGGCGGCTTGTTGACAAACAATAGAATTATATGCTGTCATGATATACCTCCTATTGAAATGGAGGCTTTATCAAAAATACTATAGTTCAATAATGCAAGCAAAAATAACGAAAGAAGATTGCACAGTGCAATAGTATTGCGCAAATTGACAGTAGCTTTGTCAATATAAAAAAAATAGGTTATTCTGAACCTTAATCAGGAAAGCGTAAGCCGAAAAGCTTGGATAGAGTAGGCAAAAAAGTATTAAAAAAATAATTAGTATGAAAACATTAGGTTTTAAGGAGTTGAGTCAAAGTGAAATGGTTGATGTACAAGGTGGTGTAGATGTTAAAGTGGAATTTAAGTACACTCAGAAAGATGGTTTTTCTGCTACGGCAACGCTATCTTGGAGTTTTTAATTCCTTATGTAAAGGGAACATTAAATTAATGTTCCCTTTGCTATCGCAAAATTGTAGATGTAGAAACGTGTAAACAGAAATAAACTTATTTTTATTATGAAATCAAAAAAACAAAAATTTAATTTACTGGGGTTAGTTATGAAAACATTAAATGTTATCAAATTAACGAAAGGTGAATTGGCAAGCGTACAAGGCGGAATTACACTCGAACCGATGAAATTAGATTTTGATCATGATGGTGGTGTAAAAGAATTTGTGCCAAACGGTACATGCACATAACATTTAATCTATTTTGAAGAAAAAGAACAATCTAACAGTGTTCTTTTTCTTCTTTATATAATTAGAATATAATAATAGTTGTAATAGATAGCTAACAGTATGAAAGCAAAAAAAATAAAACTAATCATTTTTTTCCTATATAGTATAATGACTACAAATGCCCAAATTATCGGGAATAACTCGCTTCCTTCGTCTGAAGAAGACATTAAAAAATTAGAAACGTACGACAAAGGCAATTTCAAATACAAAGCAGAAGATTATTTTTCAAAACCTAAAGCGGACAAGTTTCAACTTTCTCCCGACGGGAAATACATGTCTTATATGGAAAAAGACGAAAATGGTAAACGACATGTTTATGTGAAAGAAATATCAAGTGGAATCGTACAACGGATTATTGAAGAAAAAGATGAGCTTATCCGTACTTATTTTTGGAAAAACAACAAGCGGCTGATTTATGTGATGGATCAAGGTGGTAACGAGAATTACCATATCTATGCCGTAAACATTGATGGAACGAATAATATTAATCTCACACCTTATGACGGTGTGAGAGCCGGTATTTTGGAAATTTTGAAGGAGCAAAAAGATTATATCATCATTATGATGAACAAAACCAATAAACAGGTTTTTGATCCATATAAACTTAATATTGTTACCGGTGAAATAATACAATTATTTGAAAATACTGATTTGGAGAATCCTATAGATAAGTATATTTTCGACAAAGATGGCGAACTGCGTGCCTACACAAAAGTGGTAAACGGAATTGAAACGGAATTATATTATAAAGATTTGGTTACCAACGAATTTAATCTCGTGAAACGTATGAATTGGTATGAAGTATTTTTCATCGCATCTTTCAATTATTCTTCAGAAAATAAAGATGAAGCATACGTTGCGACTAATCTTGACAGCGATAAAGTTCACATCATATTGTACGATTTTAAAAAAAATCAAACTGTGAAAGAAGTTTTTTCAAATCCTGATTATGATGTTTCCGGAATGGCAGTTTCACGAAAACGGAATTATGAAATTGACTATTTTACTTTCGAAGATGAAAAAAACGTAATAATTCCGGTGAGTGACTTTTACAAAGACTTCCACAAACGTATGGAAAAAGAATTTAGAGGGAAAGAATTTGTAATCTATGATTATGATGACGATGAAAATACGTTTCTTATTTTAGTTCAAAGTGATAAACTGTATGGGACTTATTATCAATACGATGCGAAAACAAAGAATTTTTCGTTTTTATACAATTTATTGCCGCAATTGAAAGAAGGAGATATGGCTGAAATGCGTCCGATTACATTCAAGAGTCGTGACGGACTTACCATTCACGGATATATTACATTACCCCAAGCTGCATTGCAAAGTAAAAGAGTCCCTCTAATCGTTTTTCCACATGGAGGTCCACAACAAGTTCGCGATTCGTGGGGCTTTAATTCCACCACACAACTTTTCGCAAGCAGGAGATATGCTACATTACAAGTAAATTTTCGTATTTCTGATGGATATGGAAAAAATTTTATGTGTTCAGGATTTAAACAAGTAGGGCGTAAAATAATGGACGATATTGAAGACGGAGTAAAATACGTTATTGAGCAAGGTTGGGTAGATAAAGATAAAATAGCTATTTACGGGGGAAGTCACGGCGGATATGCTGCGCTGATGGGATTAGTTAAAACACCAGATTTATATGTTTGTGGAGTGGATTATTGCGGAATTTCAAGTATTTTCACTTTATTTGAATCTATCCCAGAGTATTGGAAGCCTTATAAAGACCAGATTAAAGAAATATGGTATGACATTGTTAATCCGGAAGAAGCAAAAATTGCCAAAGAAGTGTCTCCTTTGTTTCAAGTTGATAAAATAAAGAAACCATTGCTTGTGATACAAGGCGCTAACGACCCACGTGTGAATATTAACGAATCTGACCAAATTGTTACGAGTCTGCGAAAAAAAGGATTTGATGTGCCTTATATGGTAAAATACAACGAAGGTCATGGATTCAAACGCGAAGAAAACCAGATAGATGTATATAAATGTATGTTAGGATTTTTTGCAAAGAATTTCTCAAAATAGTTTAAAAAATTACTTATTCTATGCAATTTTTTCGCATTTTGATTTTCTATCTTTGCTAATATAAAAGAATAATGGGTTCCCTGTAACCTAATTTAATCATGGGAAAGCGGAAGCCGAAAAGCTTGGATAGAGTAGGCAAAAAAACAAATGTATTTTTATTATGAAAACAAGAGAACAAGAAATGTTTTTATTGGGATTGCAAGAAATGAATGGTTCCGAAAAAAATGAAGTTGAAGGTGGTATTAGAGTAGTTCCTGATGGAGCCATTTATTGCTGTATTGACATTCCTCCCATGCTAAGTTATGCCACAATAAATTAGCAACTATCTACTCTAAAAGTAAGAAATTGGGAAAAAGTAATTAGGTGCAATGCCTTTGCACAAATCAGCAGTAACTTGGCTGATGAAAAGGTAAAAAATTGAAAAAAGGTTATCCGATGACCTGCAATTTCGGAAAGCGAGGGTCGAAAAGCTTAGAGAGAGTAGATAAAATTAAACTTATTAAATAATGGAAACAATTAAATTTCAAGAGCTAAACGTTGATGAACTGTTAAATATTGAAGGCGGAGCTTATTATCCTCCTATTCTTCCTCCAATAAAAGAAATTTTAAAGTCACCATTCTAAGAATGAATATTAACCCAACTTGCAGCTGCTTTTAATGCTAAAAGTTATAAATAGGGGTGATTTTAGTTAAAAATCATGTTAAACCCAAAGAGGTACCATTCTACAATACTTTGAAATAGGTGTTGTTTTCAAAAATGGCTTTGTGGTGCTCAATTTTTACATATTTTAACTTTTATTTTTCATAACTTTGACAGGTTTTAAAAAAACAGCATTATTAAAATCTGTGGTGCTCAAAATGAATTAAAAAAAACTTAATCCATTGATTAAATAGAAGATATGAATTAACTGCTGCAAGTTGGGTTAACCATTAAGCATCATCATTTGTTAATAAGGAAAGCGGAAGCCGAAAAGCGGGAAATAGAGTAGGCAAAACTATTTAATATAAAAAATATGGAAACATTAAATGTTATCGAATTAACACCAAAAGAATTATCAAGCGTTAATGCCGGTACAAACAGCAATTTATTGGAAAAATCGGGTTTTAATCCATTAGATGGAAAAAATTGGCTTTATATTGATACCTCGCCGACAATATGAAATCATGATTTTATGACTACAGTAAAAAGAGAAACGTAAATACGTTTCTCTTTTTACTTTTAAATATTTTTGCTCAATGCAATACCATTGCACACCGGTGTCATACCTTTGCAGGTATAAAATAAAAAAATAGAAATGGAAACAAATTATTTACTTGATAAGGGTGATTTTCAAATAATTGATTCAGGAAATCAAAAATACCTGTTTTTGGCTGAGTCTTTGCGTTTTTTCAAGATCGTGGAGTCTTCGGTAGATGAATATTTAAAGCATTGTTTGTCTGATGATACCTCACAAGCGTTCTTATCAGAAAAGGAAATGTCACAAATCGGTAATTATTTGATGCAAGATAATAAACCATTGGAAATTGGCACACCTGATTTCAATTATGGCTCTCTAACATTGAATGTTACGAATGGTTGTAATATAGCCTGCAAGTATTGCTTTGAAAACCCAACAAATAAGAATGCCCGAGCAATGACCTTTGACATTGCACAAAAGGCGATTGATAATATGTTAATTCAAAAAAAAGAATTAGACGAATATTCTATTTTTTACTTCGGAGGCGAACCTTTATTGAAATGGGAACTCTTGCGGCAAATTTCTGAATATGCCTATCAGGAAATAGTTATAAAACGCTGCAGAAAACTGATGTTTTTAATTAATACGAATGCAACATTAATAAATGAGCATGTCTTGTCGTTGTTCAAAGACTATTCTTTCAAAGTGACAGTTAGCATTGATGGTCCATTGGAAATACATGATGAAAACAGAATTTACCGCAATGGAAAAGGTAGTTACAGCAAAGTAGAAGAGAGTATTCAACTATTGAAAAAGAATGGAATTGTAACTCAATTGCGTCCAACACTTAGTCCACAGCTTAAAAATTTAACTGCGGTATTTGATTTTTTTGAGAAGCAAGAATTACCATATGGGTACGCCTTTTCGCATACAACAAGTTACCAATCAAATATTAACAACACCTTCTTTAACAAACAACAATTACAGGAAACCAACAAAGAGTTTATGGCGGTAATGGATTATTTTGCAGAAAAGATTAAAAACAAAGAAACCGTTTTTTGTTCGGAATTAATACGTAAATTGAATATTATCCATTTTAAAGCCAGACGGACACATTTGTGTGAAGCGGGGAGGAAAAGCTTGGCTGTAGATGAAAAGGGGCAATATTTTGCTTGTCAGACTATGATTCCTCACCAATACGCCGCTATTGGCGATGTTTATTCGAATCTGAATAATACAAAAAGATATCAATATATGGCAAAAGATATTACCCAAATAACACTATGTAATAACTGTACAATCAGAGGGCTATGTGTGGGCGGATGCGAAGTGGAACGGATGAATTTTGGAAACGACAAGCTATTACATGAACAAATGTGTGATTTATTCCGCTTAGAATGGAATAACATATTATATCTCTATGCTAAAATTATGAATTATTTATAGTTAATTTAAATATAAACTTTTTAAAATTATTTTTATGGAAACGAAAAAAACAAATGAAAGAAAAGTATTTTTGGGATTGGTTGAAATGAATAAATCTCAGAAAAACGAAACTACAGGTGGTTCTGTTGTTGAAACTTCAAAACAAATGCAACCATGTTGTGGATTAGTCATGACTGCTAATCCCTTATCTAATCCGTTAGATTTTTTGAACATCTTTTAATGGAAATTCTCTATTAGGGGAAAATCGTATCAAAATGTAAAAGTTTTGGTACGTTTTTCTTTGTTCTTTGACTACACTTTCTTTACGTCTGATGTCGTTTATCAAAATTTTTTATATATTTTTGCACTATCAAATTAAAATCATTTTATTCATGAAAAAATATTTATTATTCCTCATTGCTATTACTTCAACTGTATTATCCAGC
>Ga0123354_10007616_pt1 | contig 16336 bp, 8 predicted proteins | sample TergutLab28metaG_2_FD_97872 | JGI IMG/M metagenome (GOLD analysis project Ga0123354, IMG submission 97872) | Labiotermes labralis P4 segment gut microbial communities from Petit-Saut dam, French Guiana - Lab288 P4 | ecosystem: Host-associated > Arthropoda: Insects > Digestive system > Gut ...
AAACTGTGCCTCTCAAACTGTGCCTCTCAAACTGTGCCTCTCAAACTGTGCCTCTTAATCTGTGCCTCTCTAACTGTTCCTCTCAAACTGTGCCTCTCGGACTGTGCCCCTCAAATTGTGCCTCTAAAACTGTGCCTCTTAAACTGTGTCTCCCAACTGTTCCTCTCAAACTGTGCCTGTCAAACTGTGCCTCTCGGACTGTGCCCCTCAAACTGTGCCTCTCAAACTGTGCCTCTCGAACTGTGACTCTCGAACTGTGCCACTCAAACTGTGCCTCTCAAACTGTGCCCCTCAAACTGTGCCTCTCACACTGTGCCTGCCAAACTGTGCCTCTCGAACTGTGACTCTCAGACTGTGCCCCTCAAACTGTGCCCCTCAAACTGTGTCCCTCAAACTATGCCCCTCAAACTGTGCCTCTCGAACCGAAACAATCTTATATGAAAAGGAAATTTTATTTCTATTTTCACAAAATGAATATCATTGAATGCCGAGAAATGTAAAATACTTTCTTTCTATTTAAACTTTTCTGTCTCTTTATGTCTACTTCGTACATTATTTAACAAGACGAAATTTATTTTTGCGCATAAAATTTACAATGTCCTGATAGGATAGAGGAAAACACGTGTAACTTTTGAATAGTCCGAAAATTGGATCTGAATTGTCCCATAAACAAAAGTAATGCAGCTAAATATTGCACTGTGACGTTCAAACTGTATGTCTTATTAAGAGCACATGTCTTGGAATATGATAGAGTAAAAATACATTTTCCTCTCTTGTCTTGTGTGGATGTGAAACTTAACTTCTCATTCCCTGGATAGAAGAGAGTATTAATTGTGCATTTAAATGATTTTCTACAAATGAAGAAACAATAAATAAATGTTAAACTGGTACAGAATATTTTATTACTAATAAAAACAATTAAACTTATTACTTCTTTTTTGCCGGTAAATAAAAACAGATAAGTATGAGTTCAGTACGGTAAAAACTAATTCCTTATTTTTTTATTGAAACCAAAAACTCCGGTAGCGTGAATTAAACTGCATTCATTTAATTGAACTTTACACTCTTCTGTGTGGAGTTTCTTTGCTCTGCCTTAGGAGTCTCTGAATTTTAGCAGTGAAAATGGCGGTGTAATCAGTTATCAGTTCGGATTAAATCGCATAAGCGGATTTGTTTTGACTGCAGAAAAGTTCTATCAATTGACGGTCATCGACAAATGAAAGCCACATATTGGGACATTTGTTATACGTCGCGTTCTTCAGTATTGAACTGTGTATGTATGCGATGCACAATTTGCACATGCCAGCCTGAAGTGCCAAGCAACTTAAACGGGAACTCTCGAAGAACACGCAGTGATGGTGAAGTAATCTTGGGGTAAAGCGTGGAAGAACCGGAACAACATCGACAAGCAACTTCGGCTTGGCTGCATGTGACTCCCTTCCCTTGCTGCAACTGAAGAAACATCTGATGACATCAATTGTTAAATGAAGAAGTCAAGACAGCTGTGAAAATGCGAATCCGTCGAGAATATATAAGCCCTACTTTGTCGTACTCATGAAACTACCTGCAATTTGGAGGAAGTGTGTGATCTTATTGGGACAAGATCGTAAAATTATAGAACAAGTTTCGGGGATATTATTCGACTTGAAAACTGTAGAAAGGTGCATTATCTGACCTTTCGGGTTCCACACAATGCGGGGGATTTCTTGCCTAGCTGAAAACCGGTTGGCTTCTCAAAAAGCACTCTTCTGCATAGAGTGAGCAAGCGAGCAAGCAAACAAGCAAGCAAGTAAGCAAGCAAGCGAGCGAGCAAGCAAGCAAGCAAGTAAAGTAAGTAAGTAAGTAAGTGAATAAGTAAGTAAGTTAGTAAGCAATTAATTAATTAAGTGAGTGAGTGGGTAAGTAAGTAAGTGAGTAAGTAAGTTAGTTAGTAAGTAAGTAATTAGGTAACTGAGTGAGTAAGTAAGTAATTAAGTATGTGAGTAAGTAAGTAGTTAAGTACTTGTATGTAATTAAGTGAGTGAGTGAGTGAGTAAGTAAGTAAGTAAACAATTAATTAATTAATTAATTGAGTGAGTGAGTAAGTAAGTTAGTAAGTAAGTAATTAGGTAACTGAGTGAGTGAGTAAGTAAGTAATTAAGTATGTGAGTGAGTAAGTAAGTAGTTAAGTACTTGTACGTAATTAAGTGAGTGAGTGAGTAAGTAAGTAAGTTAGTAAACAATTAATTAATTAAGTGGATAAGTAAGTGAGTAAGTAAGTAAGTTAGTAAACAATTAATTAATTAAGTGAGTGAGTGAGTGAGTAAGTGATTAAGTAAGTAAGCTAGTAAGTATGTAAGTAAGTACGTGAGTAAGTAAGTAATTAAGTAAGTAAGTCAGTAAGTCAGTAAGACAGACATATTATCAGTACCGCTGTGAGGACCACGAATGTGGCAGTGTCACACGTGCCCAAGGTGTTGCCAAGTCGGAAACCTGCATTGACCGCGAACGTTTCTGTTGCAGTCATTTGCAAGTTGGGTAGAATTTAATTTTTGTTTCTCCTTGTTTCGATGAATACCATTACTTTCTCGCTTTCGTTTCTAGGCACGTTCGCACAATTGCGAAATACGACTAGTAGTTTCGTCATGTCTGTCCTTCTGTCCGCATGGAACAACTCGGTTCCTACTGGATGGATTTTAATGAAATCTGATGTTAGAGTATTTTTCCAAAATCTGTTGAAAAAATTTAAGTTTCATTGAAATCGGTCAAGAATAACGTCACTTGACCCGAAGACCAATATACATTTTCGATCATAGCTCGCTCAATTCTTCTTAGAATGGGAAATGTTTCAGACAAAGATTGAAGAGAAAATCAAGGCACGCCTGTTATGTTCAATAACCTTTATCGAAAATTTGTGAGATAATTTGGAAAAATTTTGTAGGGCCGGAGCGGCCATAGAAGAAATATGGCTCATACGCAGTGCATGCTGTATGCCTAAGGCCACAAACACACACTCACAATATGTAATATTTATTGCTTTTCCACGGCAACATTTGTTGCAGGAACGTGGTAAAATGCTATGTTTGTGGGCACATTGCCTGTCTTGTTGGATAGTACTGTAAAACAAGAGCCACAAGTTTTCGTATTCCTGTTCTGCGATAAGATAAATTGATTATCAGTTGCTGTGTAACAATTCCATCGTCAGTTTGCTTGCTTCACTTCGTTTTAGTATGCTACAGTGATCTGTAATAACACGTCTAGCTATAGGTGTTACTTAGGCTATGTCATGGCAGACGCTTGTGTAACACAAGAAAATAAATATTATAAAATCCGGTGCGACGGTATGCGCTAGAATGAACTGGTTCAGTGCAGGTTCCATATGGGGACCCAGTCTAACCAGCAATAAGAACTCACATTTCATAAAGTGCACAACATGTGTGATGACGACATCAGGCGACGCAGTGGACGGAGAGGCGTTTGCTGGTGACTGTAGAGAAATTTCCAGCAACAGTCACTGTGTACGGAGTGTCTGTTGGCGTCAGCGGCTAGGACTCTCCCAAGCGGCTGGGCAACTGGTGTAACCCAGTGTTAAGATAGCATTCACACAAGCATAAGCAGTACCAAAAATGACAACAGGCAGTGTTTTTACCGTGGAAATATTCGTCTTAGAGATTTAGGTCCAGCGTGCAATATCAGATCTAAGCTTATTTTACCAACTCACTTGCATGTCTGTGGTTGAGGCACTAGTGGCTCTTTTATACTTTTGCCAACGTGTAAGCAGCTATGTGACGCGGATGACATTAGGTAATTTGATAACTTTAACTTTAAATAGTATTGGAAGTCTTTACAGGAAGGAACATCCATCATCGCGTTTCTCAGGGAAAGTGTCTGATTCCAAAGGTTCCTGTTTCGAACTCTGGCAGGATATGCAGCCATCTTATACACACCTACATCTAGTGATGAGGCTGAAAGTGAGTGGAGTTATTTATATCCACTTCTCCACATGCCTTGATAGCCTGCAGACTGACTACTTTACTTTTACTTTACCAGACATCCTGTGGCTTCTGTGCCTATGTTTATGCATCTTAGCAGCAGAGGCCACAAGCAGAGAGATTGACATCTATTGTGTTCTGGATTAATGGTATTTGCGCTGGTTATGTCTATCGTGTCCTTACGTAAGTGGAAGACATTATCACGTGTTTGGAATGTCTGCCTGTCCATCCTGTCCATGAATTATTAAAAGTCGCAGACAAATTCTGGTATTGATGTATACACTAAAATTGGTTTATAATTAACTGTGAAAGTATATCAATCTAAAATAAGCAGTAATAAAAGTGAAGCTCAACGCTTACATTTTAGATTTTCTTAACAATATTTGAACACAGAGAGAAGAGAGAAAATAAGAGAGAAAGAGAGAACGTAAGGGACAACAGAAATACAAACGTTAAGATGCCATTATAAATATAACTGAGATTTGTAACTCCTGCTTAATTTATTACGTAGAAAATAAAAAATGGAATGCAAGGACAAGTAACATCCGACTCCATGAAATGCGTAAAAAATTCAGGCAATATTTGGTGTGTTATGATAGTAGGTAGTAGTCGAATAACACCTTGCAGTATATGAAACCATCCTATCGGTCGTGTGGAGCGGATTAAAACACATGAAAGGCTTACTGTATACTCAGTACTCGGAGAGTGCAGTAGCAGACAGATGGCGAGTTCACACTTCGATGTTTGTGATCCGTTATTCTTTAGGTACTTTGTCGTAAATAATTACGCTACTCTTCTTTGACCTCCTATGCAAGAAGAAAGAGTGCCTAATATTGAATTCATGGGACAAAAGGAATCGGGGAGAAATCTATAGCGAGGTAGCAGCAGTTGTTATATTGTGCGTTTTATAGAGTTTGGGTGCTTCGTTATGACTCTTACAGAATTGTAAGTACGGGGCCATTTTCTGTGATTACGATAATTACAAATAGGCCTAGATGGCATGTGAAACCCGGCTGTAACGAGCGACAAGGAGCTTGGCACTATTGCCCGATGTCGACATTACTCTTAGTACCTGTGAAGGTAAACTCGTATGTATTATGCAGAAAAAGTGAATATAAAATTCTACTTAAAAGTACACAATTGGAATTATTAAAATAACCTGTCAACGTACATTGACTAAAGAATTATGAGTGAGCATACCTAAAATCTACGTACATATAATCTACTTCTTTAATCACTTCGTTTCACAAAGATGATTCAAAACCGTGAAATATTTTATAGATACCCTACAATTTATGGTGAGGATTATTGGGATGCAATTTAGAATTCTCTAAGTGAAACTATGAGACAGATAGGGGGACCGAAATTCAAGGTGAATCAACAACCCTAGCATATGCTATCAAGCGGGGTGACACGTCACAGAGGCAGAGACCTGCCCGAAACTGCTACCTCGCGCCGACTCCCGAAGCATTAAGTCGAAGCAGTCTATTTACATTTGCTATCTGGTAATGTAAACTTTTTAACCAAATTTTAAATAACAAGCAGTATAATTCTGCAAAAGAATTATCAGAAACACATCTGTTACATTCATATCATTTCTTGGATAGTAATTTACAATCACATTTATCTTGTAACTTTTATATTACAAAGTGAAGTTAATAAGGAGGACGAACAAGGACAAATAACGTAATGACCCTGGAATGATATTTTACTTATTTTTGTTGTCGGCTAGAGCAAAATGTGACTACGAATTATGTAATCAATGACTACTTATTCAACAAAGACCAAACTGTGCACAAAATCTTTTCTTGTTTTCCGCCTTGATGGATGAGTGTCCGGACCGAAGTCTGTACAGCCTTCGGTCCGGACACTCATCCATCCTACCTGCACTTAACTTCCAACCAGCAGCAACTCGAGAACCAGACGGCCTATGTGGTAACCAACGCTATCGTCGTGAGCTCCTGATGATGGGCATAATGGTGCCCGAAACATGTTGAGCCTAATATAAACATAATAAAGTAATAAGTGGTATCTAGTTGGATTTTATTCTTCAGTTATAAAGCAGTTACTATTGCATTCTACATAGCGTGATTAGTAAATGATGAATTGTAAAAGGCACGATCGAAGCTGTAGGTTGAGGCAATATCCTAGAATTTGTCGCAAGTGCCTGAATAGGCCTAAAAACGCCTTGGCCGCTGTAGCAGACGTTTCGACCGAAGTACGAACCGAATACTGCGGAGTACTAGCCAGAAGAAATACCGTTTGTACCAACATGATAGGTCTATAGCTGTGCTGTTCCGCGACATTCTGTCCATATGGAATCGTAGGCCACAGATGTCAGTATGCTAGATGCACATATGCTGCTCTAGACAGGCTACTAGTTCACACACAACTACAACGTTTGTGTTCATAAACGATAAAAACCTGCAGATACTTTACTAGCTATATAGCAGTAACTACTGCGTCTACACATGTGACGTCACGAACTGAATATCGTGCATGTCAGACGGTCAGAAATGAATACCATAAGAATAAACAAAGCATCGCGTGGTGCTTAGAACTTAGCCGCCAGTTGTTTGACGAATTCAAGGCGAATATTAAGGGGAGTTGTCTAAAATACTCAGTTCACACATCGCAGTGAACACACTTCTTCTCAGAATAAAAACCAGTAAGCTAATATTTTATAGAGGGGAACAACCGCTGTTTGTTCTGAAGTTCCGTGTTCGCTTTTTCGGAACTGGTTGTTTTCACGTCGTTATGCTGCTGATAGTGCAGTACCTCCCCTCCATTCGACCTTCTTCGGACCATCCTTGTTACCAGTCTGCCTTGAAACTTTGGATTTAGGTGTGAGCTCTCGAAGAGAAAGCATCTAAATTTTCATCTAGCCTCTGTGTTTCTAAATATCTTTTTGCTTACCCAAAGGGAGACATGGCGGAACCCCAGTATCTTAGTCATTGTTTCTGTTAAACTGCATTGTCTGTGTTTTCTTCCGTATTTGTTTTCATTTAGCATGATGTCAGTCAGGTTTGTTTGGGGTTTGATGTGACAGGGGCAGGAGCTAGACGTTGGCCGAAATGTGAGTATGCTTTCTTGTACATTTTCAATTACATTTGTGTATTCATTGTTATTATTAAACTCTTTATAAATCCTCACGATGTATTGCGCACCTTTACCACCCCGTACCTTCTCTTTTGAATCCAACAATCAGAACAAGTAGGGTGGTGCACTGAGATCCACGTGTTATACACAAGTGCATTTTATGATCTGTAGAATTTATGGATGTTAAAACTTGGTGGTAAACAACATTTTACGTTTTCACAGCCCTGTTATTGAAAACTGAACAGACGCTGAGTCGTTGGACAACACTTCGAGCGACAGTAGTGACTTCACTTCCACGGCTGAATATTCTTCAGTTACGTCTACGAAACACACAAATATTTAGTTATGTTTGTTGAATTCTACTACAATCTATAATCGACATGCGGCCATTAAAGAGCTGTTCACTAGCTTTGCTTTAATTTCCAACATAAGGCGTCCTAGAATGAATATGAAAAATTCCGACTTTATTGCCTCACAGCTATGTTACTGAGAAGCTAATAGTGTAATAACAGATCTCGAATAAGCAAAACACTTAATACTATAGACAATACTGGAGAACAGTCACAGCCGTCTTTGAGACTTAGATTAATGTTGGGTAAACAGCTGTCCACAGATAGAGTCAAACACAACTGTACATTTATTATAAAACTTCTTCACATTAACCTTCCATCTTCTAGGGTTTTCATTGGTTTATGTACCAAGAGCCTGTAATGTAAAGCCTATATATTTCTTTCATTCTCCATTCTCTTCTCATGTTTAGGAAGCCTAAACCAAACAGACAAAATTCAATATCCTGACATTAGTTGCTTTATATCATACATTTTTCGTAGTTGCTTAATTCACTCATCTTATATAAAAGAAAACCTTTTCCGAGCCCTCTATAGAACCTGTGTTTAAAAAATTCTCGAAATTGCCTAGTTAGAGGCTTTTTGTTTGACTTAGGCATTTGGTTTCAATACCTTTACAAGTGTTATGGTTACAATGCATAAAACCGTAAAAATAAAGAAAATGGCTCAATCTGTATGTTATTGCGATTCCTATAACAAAGGCAACTCTACAGAGCAAGAGACTAAAATCTGAGGGAAAGAAAACGTAAACGAAGAAGAGGTATTTGTTTGTGCATTGTTTTGGGTGTCTGTTGAAATGTGCATAATTCTCTAACGATAAGACTTTATTACAAAAAATGATAAAGGCAACATGTATATGAAATCCCTCTTTGATTGGCTGGCTAAGGTAATAGTTGAATGCCCCTGATGACGTGGTCCGTACGATTTTTTCATTCGACAGAACTTCGCGCCTAACGGCAACGCTTCATTTCTCTGAAGTTTCTTACTGTCAGCATCATTGCAGTGACAGTTCTAAATCTCACAAGCCACGAATGGTTTGAGGTTAAAATAACTTAGGTTGTGAAAAATATAACTTCTGAAAATGATGAGGGATTTAGTAAAAATAAGTGAAAACAGATGAAGTTATGTAATTTCAGATACGGTTCATTTGTATTTTAATTCCAAAATACGGAAATCATATCGGTATGAAAATGTGTCTTATTCTGATGGCAGTTGTCTTAAATCGTATGTGTTCGAGAAAAATGATGAAGAAAATTCGGAGCAAAACCAGACAAACTTGTAGAAAATTTACAAGTACGTAACAAGTAAAAATTTTTTAATTTTGATAGAGCTGTTTTGGTATAATAAGGAAGCACATGCAGAATTTTAAAAGGGGCTACTCGGAAGATAGAATGAACAATACCTTAGAAAAATATGGGCAGGTAATATGGTATGAAAACCAATAAAGTTATCTGAAATGGAAAAACTTCTGAATTCTTTCCGGCACACAGCAGGATCTAACTGCAACCGGCAGACACATTAATACTTCGGGATTTTCTGTGGTTTTCCTTTTTGCCTACAGACGGAGGTCAGAATACTGACAGGTTTTTCAAATTTAAAATTCGCACGATTAAATCCTCTTCTCGTAATTTTCGATGTAAAATAGTCTTTGCAGTGAATACAGCAACAAATGACCTATGAGCCACCATCCAGTAGGAAGTTAAGTGAAAGGCTCAGGAGAAATAATAGTGGTGGTTTCTTCCATTATCTATGTTTAACTTTCGGTTATTTGTAAAAGCGAGGCCGTTAACACTCTTCATCTTTACAAAATGGAAGGCATTGCACGTTATATTTACAATCAACCTCAGTCTCCGCATTCTTCAGGCGCTTAGAACACTTTTGTTATTCTTGTTCAATAACCTTGGACGTGTGAGGCACAGGAATAGAACACAGAAGTCTTTATGACCTCACCGAAACATGATATTTCTATTTATGACAGCATTGTCATTACGTCTGGTGTGAAATAAATACAGCTCATGCAGGGAAAGATAAATCATCAGATGCATAAATCCCAGAAACACGGCTTAATGGGTTGTACTCTTACCGTTCAGGGAGTGACAAAATTTTATTTCACATGACATTAAACAATCAGAGTGTTATTTGTACTAATTTACTACTGTTTTTACTTTAGATGCCGGACTGCTGGCTAGAAGTCAGTACTCGGAAGGTCGTGCGACCGGCCACCTAGACACAGCTTGGTTTCCCTGTGTCTAAAAGCAAATGCTGAGATGGTTCCCAAGATTCCAAGTTGCCACTACATGCTTCTCATATAGCTCTCCCAACTTAAATTTATTAGTAACCAATTTCATATTTTGTATGCATGTAAAATAACCACTGCCACCGGGTGACAACCAAATTGCAGTTAATAAGTACTATTATTATAATTAATTAAATCTGCTACTGCAGATCTCAGTGGCCGCGCGGTCTGTGGCGTGCGTCTGCGGCCTCTCGCTAGCTGGAATTGTGGAATCGAATCCCGCCGGGGGAATAGATGACTGTCTCTTGTGCGTGTGGTGTGTTGTCAACTAGAAGTCTGTGAGTTGGGCCGATCAATCGTCCAGAGGAGTCCTAACGAGTGTCGTGTGTCTGAGTGTGATCATGAATCGTGTATAATGAGGCCCACTAGGGCTGTGGCGCCGTGGTGAAAAAAGTGACACTCGAATTATGCATGATTTTGCTTACGCCTTTAATTTCTTTAAATAGACAATAAAAAAATAAATAATCCAGATTAGGTAATTAGGAAAATAAATTTATGGTTCCTACAAATTAACTTCAAAAACACTTAGATATTAGGTACGTTAATTAAAATATTTTGTTGACGTATGCGAGAGCAATTTAGTCGGAAATAACAAAATTACACATCGTAGCAGCAACATAATAATTACGTGCAATATGGAGGAAGCACCACTGCATAATTCCGGGAGATGGAACTACGGGCGTATAATTATTAAGACCGCTCTATAAGAAATACCATTACTAAATACAAAGATAATTTATACATAAAGTAAATGGCATTTGATAAAAAAAAATGCATTAGCATCTATAGCAAATACGTAGTTTCTTTCGAAACTTTCTGTGTGTTTAGAATTACTGGCTTGGCGGACGGACTTTGTATATTACCTGGTATTCCGAACGGAAGGAAGAGTTTCGTCATTTGCGTCCAAAAGTTGGGTAGGGGCAAGTACACAGTAGTTTTCGGTATGAGGAGCTTCTATTAATCAGTGCAGATTAAATCTTTCTAATTGATCCAGTTAAATAAGCTGCCTATTCACATCTTCACATGACGATAGGCACACATTCCTTATTCCAAACTGTGTATTACATTCGGAATACCGAAATATTAAACGATGGATAAAATACAGAAACTAAATTATTGTGATATCAGAGGAGTACTCTTTCATAACCATTTAGAATTGTCTTACATTGAGTAGAGTTTTATTTTCTTTATCCTATTTGTTGCTTGATGGTTTCGCATTCATGTACAGTTGGATCTACTCTAAACTATATAGAAAAGCAGATCAATAACCTTTTGACTGCGAATGAGAGGGGCAATAGTATGTGAACAGAAGCTCACTAGAAGCAGAACTGAGATAACTGCTTCGAAACGCAGTCCGACCACGTCCTTATAGGATTTCCATTGCTTGCTGTCAGAATTAGAAGGAGCGGCTCTTTATTTTGCGCGTAGCTGTAATCGAAACTCGTCGGCTTATTTTAAAGATCAGTGTCTGGAATGGGACGCAGAATAGAGTACTAATGGGACGCAGAATAGAGTACTAATCTACAACTTATACTTGAAGTATTTTTCCATATGCTGATTAAGTAACACAATACAAGGAATAAGATCTGTAATCTTAATTGAACTGCTGCAGTGTAATTGGCTTGTACCAATATACCTGTATCCCTCAACAAAGAACACAGAATCTCTTTTCTCCCATGTCACCTTATGAAAACCTCATGGAGTATGATTTTTAAAAATTTGTGAGATGCTGATGTTACCCTAATTACTTTGTGAGTAGTTATTTTCCCCTTGGTGTAACAGCCCCTAGTGGGCCAGGGTCTCCTGATTGTAGAAGTTACGAGGTCACACTCCGACATACCTCAATCGATAGCATTCATCTGGATGGGTGATCGGCCCTTTGCAGAAATATCTACCTGACAACACACATGAGACAGACACCCATGCCCCCAGCGAGTTTCGAACCTGAAATCCCAGGAAGCGAACGGCCCATGCCCACGCCTTAAACCGCGCGGCCACTAGGATCGACCTTTGTGGGTAATTATTAGCTAAAAAGATCAACACCATTCCCTCCATAATTGTAATATTAAATAGCGTCATCTTGGTGATTCTTGGAATGAAAGTAGGAGATAAACACAAATTACCTAAAATACTACTAATAATATGAGTATAGCATATTTAAATTTAATCTACAATAGAAAACAACAGTGTAAGAAAATAATTTGACTGCAATGAATGCGTAAAATGCAATTTTGTAGGAATTTGAATTGAAACATACAGAAACACACGCCTCAGTTGTTATATGTTCAAATAAAATTTTCATGACATTGTACGAGTTTATTTTGGTGTAAGTTGGGACGCTGTGTTTATTTACGAAATATAAGGTTGCAGCGTGTTTCGTCCTTCATGTCCTGCACGTTTAGCATAAAAACGTTTTGTATAATACTGCTACCAGAGAAGGTACGGCGTAGCGACATTTAAACTGCCATTTCGAACTTATATGAACATTTTCTCTCAAAACCTCTTAATCCCTCATAGCTTAATTAAATTTTTTATAGCTTAAATTAAATATGAAGGTATTAATTCTTGTTAGTCAGGCATGAAAACGTACTCTTGCATAAAGTGAGTAAACTTGACGTCATTATATACACAACAAATAAACATAAAAGTAAATAATAGATATTTACATACCTTGACAATTAAGTCGTCTAGATCAGGTGATGAGAGATTCCTGAAGCGTTGGTCCCCATGAGTGAAAAACAGTTGGAAGATTTGTTTACTGGTACAACTTCTTTTACTTCTTCTTTTTCTTCTTTTTTATTATTTTATGTTCGTCTTGATGCAATCACTGACGTTTCCAAGATGGGAAAAAAATCACCTACTTTTTATTTTCTAAAAGTAAACCCTGTAACAAAATCTGCTTACACCAGCACAGAGTTATGTCTACACAACTTCACCGCTCAACACAATTTCCACATACATCAACTGCCCAGTTCGTGCACTGTTACTCTACTATTGTTGTGCCTACGGGCTAGGCGCTCCGTATCGCAACGCTTTTCAAGAATATGGCCAATAACAACAAGGATATTTTCGGCAACATTCATGTAACTGACAGATCCTTCTTTTCGCCAACTACGTCGTGTATTTTAATTCTGTACTTTCCATTTCTTTCGATTTGCCTATTTCCCAAGGAAACGTTACTACGAAAACTCCGTATTTTGTCTCCTTCCGCCGTATCAACATTCAGCAAAACACAACACCTAATTCTTGAGCGTTGTGCTCATGCTCTTGTGTCCATTAGTGCTGTACCTCTGCGCACATCGTGTTTGTCTTGCTGTTCAGCGTTCATATCGTAAACAAACTTCGGCTGGAATTCTCCACACTTTACATTTAAACCAATCAATATTTTCACTCTTCATATTATGTAATGGTTTATCACAAAGCTTTCACATATTATTCATCACAGCCGAGGCGTAAAAATTTTGCACTGGAGAAAAAAATTCCGTTTCAAAATATTGCGTCATCTAATGAGTCACTTTTGTATCACAAAAGCGCAGCAAGCACTTTGATGTGTTTATACTACAAACCTTTAACTAACCCTCGAATATAACGCAGATCTTTCACATTCCAATTCCGTTTTGTTTCTGTTACGTCTGAATAAACCCGAAGACAAAATCAGATGCCGCAACCACATACTAATATTGCACAGGGATTTGGTCTAAAGCCCTGCTAGCTGGGTTTGTCGTCGGCAGGAGACACAGGACGTTGGCTAAGTTTCCTCGTGCCAGTGCTGCTCTGTCTATTGATCTGTAACTGAGGTAGCTAGACAGACATACGGCGATGTACTTGGGGGGTTGGGGGGGGGGGTGGGTGGCGCAATTCCGTGGTCACGTACTGGAGATTTTTCCGTGTAAACGTAATTGTTGGTACTCTACTGTACGCGGGCTTTATCTGTTTAGAATTTTACCATTGCGACGACTCAAATGATTGCAGGAATGCCACTTTTAGGGCCGATCCCAAACATGTGACCCCTCCGAGTAGGCTAATAATTTGGCACCCTTCAAATCCATATTATTCAAACTTTTTTTGATCTAAGACAGGGCTGGCGAAATTTTTGGTGGCACTTGTCCAAAATTCGGATAATATTCTGATAAATACTTTCGCCTGCCTTTGTGAATTTTCAGGACAAAAGAAGGTCTCGGAATATTTCATCGTAATTAATTACAATGCACTATAATTATTATATGCTATATTATAATAGGAGAACCATTGTGGACAGCTATATGGAAGAAAACAGGGAAGCAGCTCAAGTTGTTTCAATCTCATATTTCAACAGACTAATGCAATAAATATATGAACTTAAATATTACGAAAAAATATTTTATCATTTTTGTAAAATTTATTACCGAAAAACACAAAATACTTGAAAGCATTCCTGGGAAACCTGTTTAGACAAATAACGCTTCTGAATAATTTTAAATGAGACACATTTACATATTAAGTGTTAGTTATAATTGACACTTACAAACACAAAATTAATTAATTTACTTCAATAATAAGGAACTAATAAAAGTTTTGGAAGATCCCTGCAGTAATTGTCAAGTTTGTTGTTCTTCATTTTATGAATTTATCTACTTATATTTATTTTGTTTTACCAATAAGAATTATAAGACGGAGTAAAATAAATGCACGTCGTTTAGGGAACCTTGGAAATAATTAGTTTACTCAATTTGCATTACTTTAAATTGTGCAATTGAAACAAACATTAGAATTAATGCCTGATAAGAAACCAAAGAAAAGTGACTGTGATTGTAATAAAGTAAACATTATAATGCTTTTTCATATGAAAATGTAAAAGAAAGCAAGGGTGCAATTACAATTATTTTAATATTTGTGAGACTTTTCCTTCTGCACCATGGATCACGTTAAAACCTGCCTGTTTTGGGCGCTATATGCCTGCTGCATTAAATTATTCTTTAAGACTGCTCTAGAGTGAGATTTCATAACTTCATTTTCTAAAAAATCAAATCACGTAAATACGTAGACGGAAGTTTTGATGTTATTGTCATTGCTATACTTCTCAAACAGAATTTCAGAGACGAAATAATTTATTTGTCATCTCTATGTCTTCACTTTTCTATGTCAGCACATTTTAGTTCCTTCTGAAAGCCTATTTCAGCGGTGCGAAACCTGTTGTGACCGCGCGCCGCTCAGTCACGGGTGATTTGGGCAAGGGCTACAAAACTTTTTTCAAATATAACATTAATATATGGAAAACTAAATTTTATTTACTTAATTTATACCTACATTAAATTACGACGAACTGTATGCAGCATTAATTAGTATTACTGAGACTTTTTTCTAAGGAAAGGATTTTTCCTATACTTAGCAAAAGTGCACTCCGAAATCAAATTTCACTTTATACATTTTATGAAATTTTCTGACATACATTTATTTAATAAGTTTGACAAATGTTAATTTTAGTACCTAAAAATGTAATGGAATTTGTGCTGAAAATTCATATGTCAACAAAATGAAATGAAAGCAGGCCCACATCAAGGATTTTCTGATGGCGGATAATTATTAGATAAATTTCCCAGCTGACATTTAAATATTCAGACTTCTTTTTATCTCGAATTTGGCAAATTTTTTTGAGTCTAAGTTGTTAATGTCTGGATTCAAGTTAGCTGTTGCAAGCAGAAGTATCTGGAGATTAAAATTTTTTAATCATATTTTATGCCCGTTTTTGTTTACTTGCATCGCCAAAATGCTGTTCGCAGATTACGTATTTGCGACCCGATACATATATTTGCGACCCGATACATATATTGCTGCGCGACGTTTCACTATTAAAAAAAAAAACTTTCTTCAAACAGGATGGGCCAAAACTGAGTAAGTTCTTTCACACTTGGTAATGCAAATATTTAACCAAGCTTTTTTAAATAAGGAATTTCATTTTAAGTGCGTAATTTAGTACGACATTTATCGTTTGCCCTTTAGCCAGACTCTTGTATTTTTTATCATCTTGCATTTTGGGGTCACATGTTTAAAGAAAGCGCAATAACACGTCAGGCACAGACATTTGAAATTCCACCCCGAAGTACAAAGACATTTTATTTCCCCCTCACTAATAATCTCGCGGTATGTGACACACTCAGTTTCCCTTTCAAGCGATAAGCTAAAACTGATTTAGGAACGTTTTCGCACCACTTATAGGTTAGCCCCCTGGCAGCTGTCCAGTTGGCCCCTCCCTTAATCCGACCCTGACCATTCCATATTGCGAAAATTACATTATTCTGCTATTTTACTTTTTTTGGAGAAATGTTGAATGAATATACTCAGAACCCTACATAAAAAAGCATGTTCTGTCGCAGAAAACTAAACTGCTCATCTTGTATGATTAGGTAAGAGTGTAATATCCGCCATCTCTTTGTTTAGACAGTCGTACAAAAACCATGGATAAACACTGCGCGTTGAAGGTCATATATATATATATATATATATATATATATATGTGTGTGTGTGTGTGTGTTAAGAACATACTGCTATTACTGTGTGTGTGTTAAGAACATACTGCTATTACTGTGTGTGTGTTAAGAACATACTGCTATTACTGTGTGTGTGTTAAGAACATACTGCTATTA
>Ga0123354_10007617_pt1 | contig 16336 bp, 13 predicted proteins | sample TergutLab28metaG_2_FD_97872 | JGI IMG/M metagenome (GOLD analysis project Ga0123354, IMG submission 97872) | Labiotermes labralis P4 segment gut microbial communities from Petit-Saut dam, French Guiana - Lab288 P4 | ecosystem: Host-associated > Arthropoda: Insects > Digestive system > Gut ...
ACAGGTCTTTCTATAAATATTTTTAACATCTTATTTTACTTGTTTTATTTAACGATAATTTTTTTGCCATCCGCTAAGGTTGCTACGCCGTCGCTGACGATGCGGTCGCCTTTCGACAATCCGTTTGTAACCACATAGCTCATTCCATCAGGGGTGGGAACCACCGAGATTAGCGTAGATATGACAGAATCTCCTTGTACTTTATATACGAGATATTTATCCTGACGGGTAAATGTCGCCTTTTGAGGAATGACAATAGCATTGCTTACCGCTTTCGGCAGAATGATGTTTCCGCTGAATCCGCTCCTCAAAGCACCTTGTGCATTAGGAAATTCAGCTCTTAATGTAACTGTGCCTGTGGTAACATCCACTAATCCGGTAATGGTTTTTACTTTTCCTTTTTCATCATAAAGGGAACCGTCAGCCATTTTAAAGCTCACGTCCGGCAAATTATTAATTTTCTCCGCTTGGTTTTTTCCGGGCAGACTATCCAATAAATTGACCAAGTCTTTTTCATTCATTGAAAAATAAGCAAATACGTTGTGAGAGCTGGATACTGTGGTCAGTACGTTTCCATTATTTACCAAACTTCCCAAACGATAAGTAATAGAGCCGACGATACCGTCAACGGGACTTGAAACATTTGTCCAACTCATTTGCGCTTGTGCGTTGGTCAATTGCGCTTTCGCTTGCGCCAGCGCCGCCTGAGCCGATAAGAAAGCATTCTGATAAGTATCTAATTGGACTTGGCTGACAATACCCTGGTCTGCCAAAGGTTTGAATCGATCGACATTTAACTTGGCAGTACTTTCTTGAGCGGTAGCGCTTTCTACGGCAGCTTGCGCCGTCCTCAACGCCTGCTCTGCTGAGGGCGAATTAATTTTGAATAACGCTTGTCCTTTTTTCACGACAGTACCTTCATCCACATAGATTGCTTCAATAAAACCATCGATACGCGGTCGTATCTCCGTATCATCCTGTCCTTTTATGGTTACTGGAAATACCGTTTGCAATTGAACGTTCTGTCCATTCAACGTTTGAATCGGGTACTCTTGCGGCGCAGTATTGGTATTCATTCCAAATCCTGCCCTATTTCCACAAGATGATGTAATAATCATAAGAGCTGTTGCTCCAAATGCAATTTGTTTTAAATTCATATTTATTTAATATTTAACTGTTTACTATTTCTTTTAGTATATTCATTTCCTGTAATAAAATTTGTAATTGAACTTTCAAGGCTTCACAATCAATGTTTTTTAACAACAAAGCCTGACCCTCTTTAATCTTTACGGTAGCTTTTTCAAAAAGATCTGACCCTGCATCGGTTACTTCAACGATGCGTGCTCTTGTATCCGTTTTACTTTCGTGTCGATTGATAAGCCCTTTTTTTTGCAAAGTCCTTAATATCGTTGAAGTAGTCATTGGGTCAATCCCTGTTTTCTGCGAAAGAAGTATTTGAGTTACTTCCATATCTTGCTTCGATATATGATAAATCGCCCCCAGCAATTCAAGTTGAGAGGATGTAAGTCCATATTCTTCAAGCAGTTTATGTTTTGCTCTCTGCAAATATTTAAAAATTCTCCAAATCAAATATTCAATCTCATCGAAATTTTCTGAATGATTACTGCTTTCCTCCATTTATTCCCATTTTTAAAATCGGGTGCAAAGATAATAAGTGTACTTATAATATGTACACTTTTTTTTATTAAAATATATTAATTAACATTTCTTCACGTGAGCTTATATCTAAAAATCATCCAAAATTTCATGTTGAAATTTGTATAACTAAACATTTAGTTTAACATTATATGTGAAATATTACAATTGAGTATTCATTTAAACAAATATTTAGGCGTACTTAGGACGCTCGCAACTGTAAAAAAAGGCGATTTAACATTATTTAACCCCACAAATTATTTTAACAGCGAGGAATATATTACTTTTGTGGATTAATAATCCACGTTAACGAATAAAATAACATGTAATACGTGAATTATTAATTAAAAATTAGAATATTATGAATTTTTTTAAAGATCGAATTTGTTTCTTAACCATATTGGTAATAATTTTGTTTTTCGCCTTGCCAGCGAAGACACAGGTAACTATTGGAAGTCCAAATCCACCTCAGAAGTTCTCGGTGTTGGAGCTTATTTCACAAGAAAGCGGACTTCGTTTGCCTCAACTGACGTCGCAAGAGCGTGATAGTCTTAAACTAAATGAGTTGACCAATCCCGACACAATTCAAGCAGCGAAAGGACTTGTCATCTACAATATCGATACGGACTGTTTAGAGTTTTGGAACGGCGCTAAATGGGTGAGCCTCTGCTCTTCGGTTGTACCTGTTCTCAACGTCAATCCGAACAGTCTGACTTTTGATGCAACAGGCGAACCCGCCCAAAACGTTACTGTGGCTACCAACATACCGGCAGGATGGACGGTAACGAGCATACCGTCGTGGATTACTGTGACTCCCACGAGCGGCACAGGCTCCTCGATCTCCGTAACAGCTTCCGCCAACCCAAATCCTGAACCGCGATCCGACACTATTGTCATCGCTGCCGGCGCTTTGACCGATACGATTACCGTTACGCAATTGGAATTGGTAACCCTTTCGGGAGATGGTTCAAGTACAAACCCCTACATCATTTGTTCTCCCCAACAGTTGGATGCAGTGCGCGATGAACCGAATGCCTACTATCAACTCTGTGGAAATATCGACCTCACAGCCTACCTCGCCACAGGCGGTGAAGGATATGCAAAATGGGGCGTAAACGGATGGATGCCTATCGGAGATTCAACCACTCCATTTACCGGCACTATTGACGGCGCAGGATATACCATTTCCGGATTGCGGATAAGTCGTGCGGGTACAAATGAAATCGGACTGTTTGGCGTGTTATTCAACAGTGGAGCTATAAAAAATCTTACCCTGAATATATCCAACAATATTACCAATAGCACTGGTACATACGTCGGCGGCTTGGTGGGCAGGCTTTCCGGCACCAGTACAATAAGTAAGTGTAGTGTTACCGGTTCGGGGACTATCAGTGGCGGCAGCTATATTGGCGGTGTGGCAGGTCAGATTAATAATGCCAGCATCGTAACCAAATGCTATTCTTCTGTTAATATTAGTGGAAGTAATAGTGTAGGCGGTATAGCAGGTTGGGTTGGCGAAGCCGGTAGAGGCAACGGCACTATAACCAACTGTTACGCTACAGGGTCGGTTACCGGAGGCGGATCGAATATTGGCGGTCTGGTCGGACAACTTTACAACGGTATCATAGACAGTTGCTATGTCACAGGTGCAGTTAGCGGAACCGGGTCAGGCAGCACGGATGTTGTCGGCGGCATTGCGGGCAGAATAACTCTTGCTTCTTGCAGAGTATCCAATTGTGTTGCGCTTAATCCAAGCGTTTCAACTGCCTACGGAACGACTGTCGGACGTGTGGCAGGAATTCTTACCAACGGGACGCTCAACAATAATTGGGGAGCGACCATGACGGTAACCACAGGCAGCGGACCCAAATCTCCTCTCGCAAACACCGGTGACGGATTAGACGGCGCAGACGCTACCACTCTATACAACTCGGCAACTTGGTGGACAACCGCTTCTCCATCCGGTCCCGGATGGGACAGCTCCATTTGGAATTTTGCAGACGGGCAACTGCCAACATTGAAGTGAAACTAAAGATAAAAAAAATGAGGGATTGAAATGAACTTTCAATCCCTCATTTTTTAAATTCGCACAACTATATTTTAAAACCAAGCCAACTTTCCACATAACCAAACAAGGTTATGTATATAAAAAAACGCAAGAATTTACCAATAAGCATAAAAATGCAACATTGGGTAAAATTTATTTTATAAAATCCTAACGCAAGCGCAAATATATCGCCTACGATAGGCAACCAAACAAAGAATGCTAACAGGCTTCCGTATTTTGCAATTTTTGCTTGCTGTTTTTCTATTTTTTCATGAGAAATTTTAAACCATTTTTCTATCCATCCCCATTTTCCAAGCCAGCCGATTCCATACGTCGAAAGACTTCCCAGCCAATTTCCTGCGGTTGCTGCAATGAGAACATTAATAGGAGAAGCGCCCGCTAATAACATGCCGGTAACCAATATTTCCGAACTGAACGGGAGAATCGTCGCCGCTAAAAATGAGCCTAAAAATAGTCCAAAATACCCTAAAGTTAAAAAATATCCCATTCTAAAAACACTTCACATAGATAATCACTTACCTTGTTCGACATATACTCAGCCGCAAAGGTAATATTAATCTTGCATTAATGGAAGAAATGATGTAAGGGCAAAATCGTTATGTAATTCTCAAACACCGCTTCAAACTCTCTTCCCACTGAGGAATAATCAAATGAAAAGTAGCTTTTATCTTGGTTTTATCCAGCACGCTATACTGTGGACGAACGGTTTTAGTGGGATATTCCGCTGTAGAAACCGGATGAACGTTGCAAGTTGTGATGCCGGATAATTCATGAATTTTTAAACAAAAGTCGTACCACGAACATACGCCTTCGTTGCTAAAGTGGTAAATACCGGCTTGAAACGAATCGCTTTTCACGCTTTCTTCGATAATCTGCATAATTGCTTTTGCTAAATCGGCGGCGTAGGTCGGCGTTCCAATCTGGTCGCTGACCACGTTTAAGGATTCTTTCTCTTTTCCAAGTCGAATCATGGTTTTAACGAAGTTATTCCCAAAAGAAGAATACAACCAAGCGGTTCGGATAATTATGCTTTCCGGAACTGTTTTCAATAAAACCTGCTCGCCTTCCAGCTTACTTTTCCCATAAACCGACTGCGGGTTGGTTTTATCCGTTTCCCGCAGAGGTTTTCTGGAAGCGCCATCAAAAACGTAGTCGGTGGAAATGTGAATTATTTTCGCTTTTCCACAAGCAGCTTCCGCCAAATTTTGAACGGCGTCTCGATTGATTCGATAACATAAGGATGAGTCATCTTCCGCTTTATCCACAGCCGTATAAGCAGCGCAGTTGACGATGTAATCGATGCAATTTTCATTCAGAAACGATTCGATAGCTTCCTTATTGCATAAATCAAGCGTGTCAATGTCGGTTGGGAAAAACCGGTATTGCGGATAATGTGAAATTAATTCTTGCAGTTCACAGCCTAACTGCCCTTTTGCACCTGTAATTAATATGGAATGTCGCATAATAATTTATTCCTTATGGTTTGCGTATGTGCCGCTGCGGGCTTGACGCTCTATCTTTCATTGATAGGAACATACGTTTGTTCGTCCAATATATTCCGATATGCGGGACGAATAATTCGTTTACTCTTGAAATTCAATTCTTCGATGCGATGCGCCGTCCAGCCAACAATACGCGACATAGCAAATAACGGCGTATAGATTTCTTCGGGCAACCCAATCATTTCATAAACAAAACCGGAATAAAAGTCGATATTTGAAGATACGCTTTTTTTGTTTCCTTTGAAGTTGTAAAATGCTTGGATAGCTCTTTCTTCCAAGAGTTCAAGGAAAGCAAATTCAGATTGACGTCCTTTTTCCTTTGCCAAATCACGCGCTAATTCTTTCAGTAAAATGGCGCGAGGGTCGGATATGGTATATACTGCATGACCAATACCATAGATCAATCCGGTTTTATTATATACTTCCTTGTTCAAAATCCGTTCGAAATACTTGTCTATTTCTTTGACATTCTTCCAATCAGAAATATTTTGCTTCAAATGATTGAACATATCAACCACCTGAATATTTGCTCCTCCGTGCAAAGGTCCTTTCAAAGAGCCGATGCCTGCTGCAATAGAAGAATAGGTGTCTGTTCCGGTAGAACTTGTTACCCGAACGGAGAACGTAGAATTATTTCCTCCTCCATGTTCAGCTTGCAATACCAAGACCAAATCCAAAGTACGAGCTTCCAATTGCGTATAATTCCGTTTCAACATGTAAAGGAAGTTTTCGGCAATCGAAAGGGATTCCGCCGGATGACGAATATGCAAAGAAAGTCCTTGAGTACTGTGGCGCAGGATATTGTAAGCGTAAGCAATAATCGTCGGAAATTTTGAAATCAGTTGGACGGATTGGCGCATCAGGTTTTCCGGAGAAGTATCATCGGGGTTCGGATCAAAATTATACAATTCCAAAACACTGCGAGCAAGCGTATTCATAATGTTTTGACCTTCCAAATCAATGATATTAATTGTGGTTTTTTGCTCCAAAGGCATATTTTCAGTCAATAATTCTTTGAAATTAGTCAGTTCCTCCGTATCCGGCAATTTTCCGGAAAGCATCAGATAAGCGACTTCTTCAAAACCAAACCGTTTCGTTTTTATTAAATCATGAACAATATCGTCAATATCATATCCTCTATAGAAAAGTTTTCCTGGAATTGCTTTTAAGGCTCCTTCCGGTTGGCGTTCATAACCGACCACATTACCTATCTGAGTCAAACCGACCAGGACGCCCGACCCGTCTTCATTGCGAAGTCCCCGCTTAACATTGAATTTTTCAAACAACTCATTATCAATTTTAGATGTTGTTTTTACCGATTCCGATAATTTGTAAATAAGATACTCTTTCTTCATTTTCATTTTTTTATTCATTAATCGAACTAATTAAATTATCTCCGAACTGTTTAGTCCCAAGCGATTTACCGTTCGGCATAAATCGCGCTAAATCCAAAGTAGCCACCCCTTTCAGGAATGTTTTCTCCATTGCTTTATCAATCAAATCCGCCGCTTCTTTCCATCCCAAGTATTCAAGCATCATCACCAACGATAGAACCAACGACGAAGGATTTGCCAGATTTTTTCCGGCAATGTCGGGAGCTGTCCCGTGCGTCGCCTCAAAAATAGCATGACCGCTTTCGTAATTGATATTAGCTCCGGGAGCAATACCAATACCGCCTACCATTGCAGCCAACTGGTCGGAGATGTAATCTCCATTGAGGTTTAAGGTAGCGATTACCGAATATTTTTCCGGAGTCAATAATGTATTCTGCAAGAAAGCGTCGGCAATAACATCCTGTATAACCAATCTACCTTCAGCAAGTTCTTTCGAAAATTCCCGTTCGGCTAAAGCGTATCCCCAACGCATGAAGCCTCCTTCGGTGAATTTCATAATATTACCTTTATGCACTAATGTCACGCTCGGTAAATTATTTTCCAATGCATAGACAATCGCAGCTCGCACCAATCGTTCGGTTCCTTCGGAGGAAACAGCTTTTACGCCGAAAGATGACGTCTTTTCAAACCGGATTTTTTTCACGTGCATTTCATCTTTTAGAAACTTCAAAAACCTGCGGGCTTCAGGAGTTCCCTGTTGCCATTCGATACCGGCGTAAATATCTTCGGTATTTTCGCGAAAAATGACCATATTCACTTTTTGCGGTTCTTTTAATGGGGAGACAACTCCTTGAAACCATCGTACCGGACGCAAGCAGGCATACAAATCGAGTGTTTGCCGAAGCTCTACGCTCAACGACCGAAAACCTTCGCCCACCGGAGTTCCGAGCGGACCTTTAACGCCTATCCGGTAATTGCGGAAAGCTTCTAATGTTTCTACCGGCAACCGGTTCCCCGTCACATAGAAAGCCTTTTCACCGGCTAATACTTCTTTCCAAGCAATCGCCCGCTTGCCATTATATGCCTTTTTAACAGCGCTATCGACTACGCTTTTCCCAATTGGCGTAATTTCCATACCAATGCCGTCGCCTTCAATATATGGAACGGTCACCTTGTCCGGAATGATTAATCGATCGCCCTGTTTTTTTATCTTCATGCTTTGTTGTTTTTTAGATAGTTTAATGCGCTTCCCGCTTGATACCATCGAATTTGCAAATCATTGAAGGTATGATTTACAGGAAAAGAATCCTGCGTTTTATCGGCATGATAGAGAATAACCGTTAGCGATTCACCCTGTTTGAAATTTCGAATACCGACAATTGAGATATAATCGTCTTCCCGAATCTTATCGTAATCGTTTTTATTTTCAAACGTGAGCGCCAACATGCCTTGTTTCTTCAGATTTGTCTCGTGGATGCGGGCAAAACTTTTAGCTAAAACGGCGCGTACATTCAAAAATCGCGGTTCCATAGCGGCGTGTTCGCGAGAAGAACCTTCGCCGTAGTTTTCTTCAGCCACGACAATCGACGACATCCCTTTTGATTTGTATTGTTTAGCGACAGTCGAAACCGGTTCATATTCGCCGGTTTGTAGGTTCAGCACAGCATTTGTTTTCCCGTTAAATGCGTTCACAGCTCCCATAAGCAGATTGTCCGAAATATTTCCCAAATGACCTCGGAAGCGAAGCCATGGACCTGCCACCGAAATATGGTCGGTAGTGCATTTCCCAGCCGTTTTAATAAGCAAAGGAATATGAATCAGCTCTTCTTCCGTAGGAACCGGAAAAGCCTGCAATCGCTGCAAGCGTTCGGAATGAGGATCTATTCTGACTTCTTCGTTTGTATTGCCGGGGGCGACATAACCTTTGTCTTTCACTTCAAATCCTTCGGGTGGAAAATCGCTTCCTTGCGGTTCGCGAAGCGACACTTCCCGTCCGTCTTTGGTTTTTAATTTATCGGTCAATGGATTGAAGCATAGGTCTCCGGCAATAGTCAAAGCCATTGTCAGTTCGGGAGATGCTACAAATGCGTAAGTATTTGGATTTCCGTCGGCGCGTTTAGCAAAATTACGGTTGAATGAAGTCACAATTGAGTTTTTACGCGTTGAGTCGTCGGTATGCCGTTTCCATTGCCCGATGCAAGGACCGCAAGCATTTGCCATAATCAGTGCGCCTACCTTTTCAAAGTCGCCAATCAGTCCGTCGCGTTCGGCAGTGTAGCGGATTTGTTCGGAACCCGGATTGATAATTAATGCCGCTGCAACCGGAATTTTATCTTCCGCCGCTTGACGGGCAATCGACGCCGCCCGGCTCAAATCTTCGTAGGACGAGTTGGTGCAAGAACCGATTAATCCCACCTCAACGTGTTGCGGATAATCGTTTGCTTTTACTTTAGCAGCCAATTCGGATACAGGAGTCGCCGCATCGGGAGTAAACGGTCCGTTGATATAAGGTTCTAAGGTTGATAAATCGATTTCTATCACCTGATCGAAATATTTCGTTGGATTTTTCAAAACTTCCGGGTCGGGTTGCAAACAGGATGAAATTTTTTGCGCCCATCCCGCTAACTCTTCCCGTCCGGTAACTTTCATATAAGCGCTTGTCTTGTCATCGAAAGGAAAGATAGAAGTTGTTGCGCCGACTTCGGCTCCCATGTTGCATATAGTGGCTCGTCCCGTAGCCGATAGAGAAGAAACGCCTTCTCCGAAATATTCGATAATCGAATTGGTACCGCCTTTGACGGTTAATATTCCGGCTAATTTCAGAATCACATCTTTGGGCGCTGTCCATCCGCTTAGTTTTCCAATCAACCGTACTCCAATCAGACGCGGCATTTTCAATTCCCATTCCATGCCGTTCATAACATCGGAAGCGTCTGCTCCGCCAACTCCTATCGCAATCATGCCTAATCCTCCTGCGTTGGGAGTATGCGAATCAGTGCCAATCATCATTCCGCCGGGGAAAGCATAGTTTTCCAACACCACCTGATGAATAATTCCCGCTCCCGGTTTCCAAAATCCGATGCCATATTTATTCGATACGGTTCGTAGAAATTCATATACTTCTCGATTACTTTCAGTTGCGGCGGCTAAATCGGTTTTCGCTCCCTTATCAGCCATAATCAGATGGTCGCAATGGACTGTAGCCGGAACAGCAGACTTTTCTTTTCCTGCATTCATAAATTGTAAGAGCGCCATTTGAGCTGTCGCATCTTGCATAGCTACGCGGTCGGGACGAAAATTCACATAATCGATTCCTCTCCGGAAATCAATTATTTGTTCCGTCGAATCTAAATGCGCATATAAAATTTTTTCGGCAAGCGTCATCGGACGTTTGAGTCGTTCGCCCGTAACATTCACTTTTACAGCAAAATTGCTATAAAATTGTTGTAACATTTCTACATCATAAATCATAAGATCATCTCCTTTCATTAATATCAAAAAAACTCTTAAATTTAGGTAAAGGTATATAAAGTTTCAAAAAAAACAAAATCTCATGCAACGTTTTGTAAATAATTTTCATCAATATAGTGTAAATAAAAAAATTGCTGTAATAAAAATTTTTACAAAATTAAAAAAAATAATTGTTAGTATGAGAAATTTCATTAAAGTTTTTGGAGTCTTATTTTTGCTCCTTTTCCAATTGACGAGTTGTTTAAATGATGATTATAATAGAAAGCCGTTCTATTATTTCTATGATGAACCGGTTGTCGTTAATCAGTTGGGAGGTTTTCCCATTGTCCAAAATGAATCTTATTTATTTTATGTACCGGGATTGGTTGACGATACGGCTATAGAAGTAGGAAATCTATTGTGGACTTCTTTTACCGTTGATTTAGATAATCAGGAAAGCGCTGACCCAACTCCTAAAACGTATCAGTATTTAGTAAAACATTTTCAGTATAAAAAGGTTGATAGCGCCAACGTGGTTGTTCCTGAGAGCGAAGATGCGTTTAAATCGTATTTGTCGGACGATTATTCAGCGTCGATGAATTTAGCGGTGCTGTATAATTATCGGATTGATAGTCTGTGGTTTTTTGGCTTTAGGAACAAAGACCATTCCAATTATGTTTACGAGCTGATTTTGAATCCGGAAATAGAACAAAACAGCGGCAACTATCCAACGCTTTACATCCGTTCAAAACAGGTAAGCGCTTCAACAGACAATATCGGAAACGCTGAATCAAGGGATGGAAATTTCATTTTCGCATTTGATGTCGCGGATTTTGTTAAACAATATCAGGGAACGACTTCAAATAACGACGGGGTCGTGCGTTTTAATCTTAAATATAAAATCGGCGTTGATGCAAACGGGAATGATATTTACAGACCGTTCATGAGTAATCCCATTGCATGGAATTTCAAAAAATAAAATTCACCCATAGTTAAAAAAAAATAAGGCAGCCTTACGTTACCGGTCTATCCGCTAAAACGTAAGGCTGCCAATTTTTTATATATAAAGACAAATATTAATCTCGTCTCTTTCCTCTAAATCCGCCGTTTTCATAATGGTGCGGACGCTCTTCTCTCTCCGTTCTTTCCGGACGGTAAGGACGTTCTTCCCTCTCCGTTCCCGTTCTTTCCGGACGAGGCAGTAGCGCTTTCCGAGATAATTTGAATTTACCTGTTTTTGGATCAATATCCAACAATTTCACTTCCACCGTATCGCCTTCCTTATAACCGGCTTCTTCGACTGTTTCCAAACGTTTCCAGTCGATTTCGGAAATATGAAGCAAGCCGTCTTTACCCGGAAGAAATTCAACAAAAGCGCCGTAAGGCATAATCGAGCGAATTTTCCCTTCATACACTTCGCCAACTTCGGGTACAGAGGCAATTCCTTTGATTTTAGCAATCGCGGCATCAATAGACGTTTTATTATTGGCAGCGACTTCTACCCGCCCAATACCGTCAATTTCTTCAATCGTGATGGTAGCGCCTGTTTCTTCTTGCATCGCTTGAATAATTTTGCCGCCGGGACCGATAACCGCGCCTATAAATTCTTTAGCAATAATAATAACTTCAATTCTTGGAGCATGCGGTTTCAAATCTTCGCGCGGTTCGGAAATTGTTTCCAGCAGTTTACCCAGAATGTGTTCTCGTCCCTGTTTGGCTTGCGCAAGCGCATTTTCCAGAATTTCGTAGGATAATCCATCGACTTTAATATCCATTTGCGTAGCAGTGATTCCTTTGGTAGTTCCTGTTACTTTAAAATCCATATCGCCCAAGTGATCTTCATCTCCCAAAATATCGGAAAGAACAGCGTAATTCGTCCCCTTATTTTCAGAAATCAATCCCATGGCAATACCGGAAACCGGTCTTTTAATCGGCACACCGGCATCCATCAGCGAAAGCGTACCGGCACAAACGGTTGCCATAGATGAAGAACCATTGGATTCCAAAATATCGGATACAATGCGGATACAATATGGATAATTTTCGGGCAACATAGGTTTCAACGCCCGATGCGCCAAGTTTCCATGACCCACTTCCCGACGTCCGACACCGCGTTGCGGACGCGCTTCTCCGGTTGCAAACGGCGGAAAATTGTAATGCAAAAGGAAGCGTTCTTTATCGTTATTCAATACATCATCAATAATTTTTTCATCCAATTTCGTACCTAAAGTAACGGTTGTTAATGCTTGCGTTTCTCCGCGCGTAAAGATAGCCGAACCATGAGGTCCCGGAACATAATCGACTTCCGACCAGATGGGACGTATTTCCGTCGTCTTACGACCGTCTAACCGAATGCCTTCATCCAGAATGCAACGGCGCATCGCTTCTTTCTCGACAGCATGATAATATTTATCAATCAAAGCTGTTTTTTCGTCCGTTAAATCTTCTTCCGTAAACTGGGTTTTATATTCGTCCACGATAGCTTTGAATGCATCGCTACGTTCTTGTTTTCCCTGTCCGGATTTAGCGACTGCATATACCTTGTCGTATAATTTCGCCTTGATATCATCACATAATGCTACGTCGTTAACTTCATGCGAATACTCGCTTTTAACCGTCGTACCCAATTCTTCCATAAATTCGAATTGCGCCCGACACATCTGCTTGATCGTTTCATGGGCAAATTTAATAGCATCGAGCATTTCGGCTTCGGAAACTTCGTTCATTTCGCCTTCCACCATCATGATGTTGTCGATAGTAGCGCCGACCATAATATCCATATCGGCTTTTTCCAATTCCGAAAAAGTAGGGTTAATTTTGAATTGTCCGTCAATACGGGCGACACGCACTTCAGCCAACGGTCCATTGAAAGGAATTTTGGAAGCGGCTAATGCAGCCGAAGCCGCCAAACCTGCTAAAGCATCGGGAATATCTTCTCCATCGGTGGAAAATAAGATAATATTTACAAAAACTTCTGCGTGGAAATCATCAGGGAATAAAGGGCGTAAAGCTCTGTCAACCAAACGGCAGGTTAAAATTTCGTAATCAGACGCCCTACCCTCGCGCCTCGTAAATCCCCCCGGAAAACGTCCAAAAGCAGAATATTTTTCTTTGTACTCAACTTGTAAGGGCATAAAATCCGTTCCGGGCGCTGCGTCTTTTGCTACACAAACGGTTGCCAGCATCATCGTGTTATTCATCCGCAACTCTACCGCTCCATCAGCCTGCTTGGCTAATTTTCCGGTCTCAAGGGTAATGACTCTTCCATCACCCAAATCAATCTTTTTTACAATAGGATTAATCATAAATAATCTTTCTAAAATATAATTCTCTTCTTTAAAATTGCGCAAAGATAATTAAAAATAAAGGAAATATCGTATATTTGCGCCTAAAAATTCCACAATAATAGAAAATGAAACGAAATATTATCATTCAATTTGCGCTCTTAATTCCGGTTATTGGAATCTTTATTTCCTGCTCCGGTAATAATCAATTTACGGTAAAAGGCGTTGTCAAAGACGGAAACGGAAAAATACTTTATCTGGAAAACGTCGCTACTTCCAAAGTAATCTTGTTGGATTCGGTCAAATTAGATCAAAGCAATTCTTACAAATTCAAGCGTAAACGATCACTACCGTTAGCTCCTGATTTCTATCGTTTGCGGCTAAATCGTCAATTGGTCAATTTCGTAGTTGACAGTGCGGGAACTATCACGATAAATTCGGATACGCTCCAATTTGCACAGAATTACACTGTCGAAGGCTCAACAGAATCGGAACATGTCAAAACATTGACTTTGTTGCAATTGAAAACGAGTGAAACTTATAATCAGCTTCAAGAGCAGTATCATTCTCAATCTATTACAGCTGATGAATATAAGGAAAAAACGAATGCTTGTATTGACGAATACAAAAATGAAGCAAAACAATATATTTACAAAAATCCGGCTTCGGCTTCGGCTTATTTTGCTTTATTTCAGCAAATCAACGGTTTATTAATATTTGATCCATACGATAAAGCCGATTCGAAAGCATACGGAGCAGTAGCAAACAATTGGAATCTGCATTATCCGAAAGCGCCGAGAACTGAAAATTTAGTTCATCTTTTCACTTCCGCTTTAGCCGTTTTGCGTGGAGAACAAGTAAACCCTTTGGATACAAAGACAGTCGAAAGCAAAGAATATTTTGATGTATCGCTTTTATCGGTCGATGATAAAGCTTACCGCCTCTCGGAAATAGGAAAAGACAAGGTGGTTTTGGTGGATTTTACGGCTTACGGAATGCAAAATTCTCCGGCGCATAACCAACAGTTGGCGAAAATATATGAAAAATATCGCAATCAAGGATTTCAGATTTATCAAATATCGCTGGATAACGATGAACATTTTTGGAAAAATGCCGCCGTCAATCTTCCTTGGATTTGTGTGGTGGACCCGCAATCCACTAATTCCGATATTGTTCGCAAATACAATGTAGTCAATCTTCCGACCGGTTTTCTTCTGAATCGAAAAGGAGAAATTGTTAAGCGAATAGAAGATTATACGGCATTGGAAGCCGATGTTCTTACCTACTTGAAATAAAAACATGTTATAAAACATGTTTTAAAATTTGGAATTTCAATAAACAGACACTAATTTTGCATTGCTAATGTAGCATTGGCGTTTTCATAAGCGTAATTTTATTAATTTAGTTGAGAGTTCCGATCTTCAATGATCGGAATTCTTTTTGTTTTTTTATTTTATTAGTTAACAGTAATTTTTAAAGCTATGGCTATACATTATATGACCAAAGAAGGTTATAACAAGTTGATGGACGAAGTGAATTTTCTTGAAACCGAAAGACGTCCCGCAATATCCAAACAAATTGCGGAAGCGCGTGATAAAGGTGATTTGTCGGAAAATGCGGAATATGATGCCGCAAAAGAGATGCAAGGCATTGTAGAAGCAAAAATAGCCCAATTGAAAGGTTTAATTTCCAATGCACGGTTAATTGACGAAAGTCGAATTTCGACTGATAGTGTACAAATTCTGAATAAAGTAACTATCCGGAATACGAAAAACGGACAAAAAATGGTTTACACTTTAGTTTCTGAAAGCGAAGCCAACCTAAAAGAAGGTAAAATCGCCGTAGGCACTCCTATCGGAAAAGGTTTATTGGGCAAAAAAGTAGGAGATATTGCAGAAATTAAAGTGCCAAGTGGTTTAATGACTTTTGAAATAATTAATATTACTTTATGACTATTTTCAGTAAAATAATTGCAGGCGAAATTCCTTGCTACAAGGTCGCAGAAAGTCCGGATTTTTTTGCCTTTCTGGATATTAATCCCATAGCTAAAGGACATGTGCTGGTTGTTCCCAAAAAAGAAGAAGACTACCTCTTCGATTTGGATGATAAAACGTTGGGAGATATGATGATTTTTTCCAAGCGGCTGGCGAAAGCGTTGAAAAAAGCAATTCCCTGCAAACGCATCGGCGTAACCGTTATCGGTCTGGAAGTTCCGCATGCGCATATCCATTTAGTTCCCATTACCAAAGAGTCGGATATTCTTTTCGATAGACCTAAACTAAAATTGACTCCCGAAGAATTTAAGGAGATTGCGACTGCTATTGCAGAAAATTTTTGAAAATGAACACAACAAACCGTAAGTGGTACACTTTTTCCACCGGCGAAATCGTAAACCTGCTGAATACCGATACCGCCGAAGGACTTACGGAACCGGAAGCGGCTAATCGCCTGCAAACTTTCGGTAAAAACTTGTTGCCCGAAAAAAAGAAAGCGAGTAAAATCATCCGTTTTCTGAAGCATTTCAATGACATACTCATATATGTCCTTTTTGTTGCGGCGATTGTCACCTTTTTTCTGCAACACTATATCGATACAGCCGTTATTGTGGTCGTTGCCATCATCAACGCATCAATCGGTTTTTTTCAGGAAAACAAAGCGGAAAAAGCGCTGGAGGACATCAAAAAAATGCTTTCGCTGCGAGCGCAAGTAATACGCGGCGGAAAGCGCATGGAAATCGACGCTTCCGAATTGACCACAGGCGACATTGTGATGTTGAGCCCCGGCGATAAAGTTCCCGCCGATTTGCGGCTTTTCCGGACAGACAATTTGAGAATCGAAGAATCGCCCCTTACCGGCGAATCGGCGCCAAGCGAAAAACAGACCAATGCTTTACCTGAAGATACAATGCTCGGCGACCGCACCAATCTGGCATTTTCCGGCACAACGGTAAGCGCTGGAACAGGCGCAGGCATTGTCATCGCCACAGGCGAAAAGACGGAACTCGGAAGAATCAATCAAATGATGTCCGACGTGGAAGAATTG
>Ga0123354_10007619_pt1 | contig 16336 bp, 13 predicted proteins | sample TergutLab28metaG_2_FD_97872 | JGI IMG/M metagenome (GOLD analysis project Ga0123354, IMG submission 97872) | Labiotermes labralis P4 segment gut microbial communities from Petit-Saut dam, French Guiana - Lab288 P4 | ecosystem: Host-associated > Arthropoda: Insects > Digestive system > Gut ...
GCATGGAGCAGTGTAGGGATCGGGGAGGGGACTACATTGAAGGGGATAACATTTCGATTGTCTGATTTTTTTTCAATAAAGGGTTAGAGCATGAATCCGGTTTCTTTATTGCCACACCTCGTACATAAAAACAAAGCCGTGACCATCTACAGCTCAAAGATGTAGGAATCATGCTTTTATAATGACAGAACAATCTGACACAAGATATGAACATGTAACAGATTCCTGAAGAATTTATGTTTCATCTGTGGATTGATGAAAAGAAGCAGTATCATGGAAATCCTTGTCATGACCTCAAAAATTTCAGAGACTCTCTATTCCGTGTGTATCTTTTTTCTCTAATAACTGAAGTTGGCATTGAAGTGGAGGAGATTTGGTATCATGGTAATTCAAGAATAACTTCAGGCATATTATGCCAGGACTTCTCCAAATGCTTACCATAGTGGCACAACCACTGGGCCCACTGTATCAAGTTGCAAGGGGAAAGCATAGAATAGAGGATCACGTATCGCATATTAAAAATAAAGCATTGTGGAAACTATTTCATCACATCACATTTAGCAGTTGAAACTCTTACTTTATGTTATATGCCTATATCTGGTTTGAATTTTGAGACTGTCTGTCCAGATTACAGTTTTTCCTGGTTTTTTGTCAGTCCCTTACATTGACTTGCAGAACCTTTTAAATGTCACCCATTTTAACTGCATGATACATAGCTTAGTTGTGGAAGTGATAGTTATTTTAGCCAAGAAGTTGGTAGAACCTCTAGGTTCATCACCAAGTTACAACATTCCATCACTGGATCCTATTATGAACCAGTTCACATCCTCATATGCTGTTTCTATAGGAACTGTTTCAGTATTACCCTCTCGTTTGTACATTTAAGGACTCCCATGAGTTGTTATATACATTCGCAAAATTGCAGAAAGTTACTATTAGCTCCTTCTGTCTGTCTGTCCACGTGGAACAAGTTCGTTATCACTGGACAGATTGTTGTGAAATTTTGTATTAAGTATTTTTCAAAAATCTGTCAAGAAAAATTCAAGTTTGATTAGCGTCTTGACAAGAATAATGGGTACTTTACGTGAAGACAATGTACATATATGAAAATATATGGCTGAATTCTGCTTAGAATGAGAAATGTTTCAGTCAGAAGTTTTAGATAAAATAAAAAAGCATCTTATATTCAATAAATTTTTTCCAAAAATCCTACCATTTGTGAGATAATGTGGAAAAAAATGGTACAGCCAGACTGGCCACAGATAACAATATAATACAGCACATGCACTTTGTATGATGGATAAGCAAGGCTGCAGACACTCAAAATAGGTATTGCTTATTGCTTTTCCACAGTAGCAGTGTGTACATAGATGCGCCTCAGTGTTACGATTATATGTACATTTCCTGTCTTGTTTCTGATTCTGATACTGTAGGAAATATCAAATGACAAGAGATAAAACATTAATTAAGAATTCATTGCACAGAGCAGAGTTCTTGTTCAGAAGCTAGTACTCACTTGGGTATTTAAAGGCCCTGATGATTGAACCTCGCAACCAGTTCACTGTAAATTGTGAGTTTGGAAGTTCTCACATGCTGACTGTTAAGAATGCTGTTTTCTGGAATGTGATGCCATGTAGTCTGCTAGAGATTTGCATATGTTTTGGAGGAGCATGCTGCCTCCTACTAGTTGCCAAATTCCTACCAGTACAGTATTCATCACTGTTTGTCTGTGTATGGAACATTGCAGAATTAGGGAATATTTATTTAGATGTGTATTCCTCAGCACATAATATAAAAATGATGTTTCTTGGAGGTAGATAGAATAGATTATGGTGCAGATAAATGGTGATGTTTGAATCTTCTGTTTCAGAGGGTGTCTAGGGACACTTTCAATGCACAAGAAGATACTTAAACCACTGTCTTATCTTCCGGGTAATAAGCAGATTGTCCGGACAAGTTGGTATGATAGAAATGTAAGTAAGGCATATTGACATTGTTCCTGAATTTGTTGTCACTGTTTCCACACCATGTCACATTCTGCACGTGCCAACGGAATGAATGAATGAATTCCTTTCATTTCCCTTCCTTTGAATTGTTTCCTTCCAACGCTTTATGGATTCCTTGTCACCACTGTGTTAACTGTGTCCCTTTTACATCTCTCAGCTGGTGTACTGTAAATTATATGTAGTTATTAGATCATCTGTACTCTCCCAGTCTCTATATCTAATACTATCACAGCTTTTTATTATATGTTCTCTGCTCAGTGTTTCTTTAACATCATTCATTTTGCATACCTACAGTACATCCTGAGTATCCGACCTTCAGTTATCCAAGCCTACTGCTTTACCAACATAGCCATATAGCATGATATGTATAATTTTGTGCTGTGCACACGCACGTATTAAAGGATCCCGCTCTTCTCCCACTGCTGATTTGTCAGTGTGTCTGTTACTGCCATGGATGTAGCTGTGTTTGTTAATTATTGGTAAACTAAATATCATCTGACATTTTGAGGAATCTAGAGATCTGTTGGTCCTGTTTAGGTTGGATAATCAAAACTGATTGTATTCTGTTTCTCGCCTTAACTACATCATCTGTTTTGAACATTTCTGAAAGCTTATTTCTGCTAGTTTCAGATGAGATCATTACCCGTGATTCATTGTTAGTATTTAGAAACTCTGATTTGTACTTATAATATTGTTCAGTGAGCAACTGAAATATGGTTTGCTGTATCTGTTGCCTTGACTCTCTTCATGAAACGTCTGTGTTATAATCGTCTGTTCGTGAGGTGGTGGTAGTTGGACATAGTACAGTGGCAGCATCTTACCCTTCAAATGTAGTAAAAGAATTTAGATTATGATTTGAAATTTAAATACAGGTTCCCTCTGGCTTAATGCAGTAATTGAATATCCACGAGTAATCATGTGTCTTGAAATACTTGTTATTGACTTAGTTTCACTGCCTTTAATTTGCATTGAAGTAATATTTAATCTAGTTAACTTCAATGCCATTTACAAGATTTCTGTTATTTTTAAATAATATTAAGAGTGGATGAACCCTTTTTGCATCAGCTAAGTTGTTGTAAATTCTGTGAACTATTGGACTGTAGTTCCATTATTTCCCACCTAGATGGCATGTAAAGAAGGAAGCCCACCCTAGAACAGGCCATGAAGGCCCAGAGGGGGAGTAGAGGTATAGCTCTACTCTTTCTTTAACCTCAGCGCTATATTGAGGTGGATGGTCAACTCCACACCCTGGCTGCTTTACCCCAGGAATGACCCAGTACCCATTGTATAGGAGGCTGGATGGGCCCCAGGGCTGGTCTGGACAGGTGCAGAAAATCTCACTTCCACTTGGATTCAGTCCTCAGCCCATCCAGCCCAAGATGGCACATAAGATCACATACCTCAAAGTTTTAATGCAGGGCATACCACAGACCACCCATAGACAGTAAGTGCAGTAAGTTTGCTTGTGTCTTTGTCAAATTAAATGAGGGGTGATTTTGTCGATCTTGTTGTCATTCTGGATGCAAATAAATAACTTGGGGGATGGTGAATGATAGTGGTGATAATAGTACTAATGAAAATAGACAACTTGCTGCAGGTTAAAGACATGTTATATTACAAAAATGTGCTGGTGATTATAAGTAGTATAAATGTATTACTAAATGTTCTTAGAACAGTCTTTTCTGCTTATTTCATTTTTTTATTGCTAATTTATTACATTATTCTTTGAACATACTCATAGGATCACTAGATGGATATATTACACACCTCATTTTTCTGCATCATCTGCATCAACTTCAACCACTTTGCACCAGCAAGAAACAAGACATCTATGCTCTTGTACCAATCTGAATTCTGTACTCACAGCCACTTCTTCAGTGACTGTGTCATCATTCCCAAACCTTTCCCCACAGATGGCACCTTTGAGGGCACCAAAGAGGTGGACATTTTAGGCAGCAAGATTTGGGCTATGTGGTGGATGAGGAAGTTTTATGATTGCTTCTAGTGTTTCAGACTTGTGTGTGGTCATGTAATGTCTTTTTGAAGGAGGATTTTGGCAAGGTTTTCGTGAGGTTGAACTCTCCTGAAATGCTTGTGCAAGATGTTACGATTTTGATTCTGCATCCCAAAAAACAGTGACCAGAGCAAGAGACATTGCTCACCTCAGCTTGGTCTTTCTCATAACCTGCAAGCTGTGAAGCTGAACAACTAACAGTGCTTTAAATATAAACCATATATAGTCAAACACAGCTCGTTGATTTTATTGAGGTGTATTTCTTACACTGTTTCATTCAACGACATGTGTCGGCTCTGATTATAGAATAATTTTGAGTACCCACACAACATTCCATGATTATAATACCCTGTAATTTTAATATTCTATATAATTAACTTACAATAACTTAATTTTAATACTGCTATACAGTGGAGTCATTGTTAAAATTTTTATATGTTATACAAGATCTTGTATGTAACAATAACAATAGCATTGCTAATTGTATATTTTACCCTACTAAAAAAGTAATCTACCTGAAGATGTCTTATAACCAGAGCCGAAACATGTCGTCGAACAAAACAATGTAAGAAATACACCTTAATAAAATCATTGAGTTGTGTTTGACTTCATATGTTTTATATTTATAATTCTGTATAACACAACAGGGATGTCTCACCTGAAAACTAATAGTGCTTTTATCAACAGCACTGACTATACATTTTTAACCACTTGTCAGTGTTTGATAATGATCCCTTCTGTGCCACAAGCAGTTCAGTAACAGCACATTGTTTACAGTGCACGTCACCATACCATTCCGTTTTTTTATGACGCACAAAAAAAGTGCTGTTCTACAGTGCTGCAGTAGCAAGCAGGGCCTTAAAATTAACCACAGAAGAAACTGCAGATATTTCCTGTTGATTTTGACTAAAAGTATATACAGTGTTGCAGAACATTTGGGCAACCCTCATACATTAGTGTAGGAGTTATTCATTGTTTTATTCATTCATAATGGATACATTTAACTGTACTGGCAGTAGCTTATGTTATGTACCTTGATTGCTCTGCTTGATGTATCCAGGAGCTGTAATAGTGTGACAATAACTTAGTGGTGTTGAATCTGTTGAGATGAAAGTTTGCGTGTGTGAAAAACGACAGTGATCACCTGTTGCCCAAAGGTATAAGTGGGCCATCCCTTCTCTGGGAGTTATAAATACTAAGGCCTTGTCCTCCAGGTTGGGGGTTGTGCATGGGGCTGTAAACCCAATCCAATAAAAAACATTTTGTTGTGAATTCATGAAAAAATATAGGCCAAGACTCTTACAACTAAAAGTTGTAGTGCCAAAGATGGCGGTGGTGATAATGAAAGTTTACATAAATCGAATTTTTCCCTTCATAATTTTCCTTTGATATTTCATAAGCAGCAAAAGAAATGGTTAAAAATCCAAAACGATTTACTTTCTCTTAAATACTTGAGTTCTTATGTACATGAAGTAGTATTAACTGAAGTGGCAATGCAGCCTAAATGTAACTTACTTGCAGAGCCAGTTGCTTTTAACTGGAGGTGAGGGTGGCCTTCTGTCCTTGTGGAAACCCAGTCATGACTCTGAGGCTGACATCACTGCAAATTTTAAGGTAATGTGCACCGAAGTTCACACTTCATGATCAGTGCTACTCTCCTGAGACCCTGTGTATGAGGCCTACAAATAACTGTACCACTGTTTTTGTGTAAGAATTGGCAACAGTGGTGAGGTGACACATGTTGGATGACATTGCTGTGTTAATTCGGCATTTCATCGAGTACTAACAAGGGTCCAGCTCGTTGTGTACTGACAGTTAAGTGCTGTAGCAGGTGCTAGATTATTAGGCCACATGAAATTGTTACTGAAATACCACACAGAACCTTTCTGGAGAGCTCTAGTGCAGGTTTTTATGTGGGTTAAGTGACCTCAAGAACTGATATAGCTGGGAATAATTTGGCTGAAATGGTGACAAGATTGCTGAATGTCCTCTAACATATTTTGATAATAGTGATGTTAAATCTTCTGATTACTAATGTGAGTAAGTTTCATTTATATATATAAAATTTATATTTACATATATCCTGAAATCAAATAACATGAAAGATAGTTACATTCAGCCTTCCTGCAATAAGGCGTTCCCTTTGCATTAGTATTACCACATTCCCCCTCAAGTTACAAGTTGTATAATGTTCTGGGGTTGTGCACTGAATGATGTCTCCAAAAGATAATGGCTGTAATATTGTAGAATCTCAATTTAAGGTTCCCTTGACCAAAGATTTCCCCACATTATGCTTTCATTTTTCCAATTTTTGTATGCCCAGTCCACGCCTCATATATAGTCATTTTCCCCATATCAGTAATATCTCATTTGAATGTTTTATTCACATTTAAGGAATGACACTTTAATTCCTACATGAGATCTGTATCTAACTTTAGTACTGTTATTTACATGTAGTTGTCATTTTCTCCACGATACATTCAAATATGTAAATCATCTTGTCTGCCTTGAGCAGGTGCATGCAAGGAGAGTGCAATGAAGTAACACACCAGTGTTACACCATGCTGGCATTTGTGTACTCAGTGTGGCTGTACAGTAACATTTGTCACATGCACATCCTTGCAATCAGAAGTTCTTCTGTTTATTGAAATTTGTGTGTAAAATGCATTTACTTGCATAAACACTGTACATATATAAATATGTTGTTAAAATTAGAAAAAAATCATTGGCACGAAGAGGAGGAGGCTGATTTTTAACTAGCAAATTGCACACAATCCACAAAGTAAAAATCAATTCAAAGTGTAGTGCTGTCTTGAATCGCACCATCACATTTGGGTGAAATTGTGCTGTATGAAGACAAAACAGTCCAAGCTAAAATCAAGTGTCACCCCTTCATGATACCTCCCCCATATTGAAGGCATATTTTTGCTGGGTGTGTGGGCATGCATGCATCAGTGAACATGAAAGCTACACCCACAGCTTCACAGCAGCTTGTAGTGTCACCCATGCCAGACTGGTTTCCAACAAGTTGCCAATTAGAGAGATATCCTGGTTCTTCAGGTCTGAGGTTGGGGCTTGGGGCTCATGACCCTCTCCCTGTAAAAAGAACTCATGGCGTGAATCCTCAGACTATGTTAGTCAGGCTGAAGAGCACAGCTTAGGTGGTCAAGGCCTGCATCAGGCTGTTGTACCATAAAGAAGAAGAAATTCAATATAAGGCACATTACAGAAAGTGGCAGAATACATTAGGACAGAAGCAGGTAGCTTCTGAAATGTAGTGTTGGTTTTTTAATATTGGCGATAATGGAAACAGTCCTTGTGAATGTTGGAGATATAACCTAAGTTGTTAGTCTTAACACATTTGAAGTGTTCCTTGTATCTGATAGTTCCCATGCCTGTTGGGACATATTAATTTCTAAATTACCTCACTTTTGGGCTATGAAGAATTGTTTGGAACTTTCATTATTTTAAAATGTAAAACTTGCAGTGGTAAATGTGGATTTACAATGTGCTTTTGCAGATGATCAGAGGTCTCACACATGTTGGGCAAAAATAATTAAAATGATCTGTTGTTGTGTTTGGATAGTTTGTGTCTTAGTAAATACAAAGATCTTGTAACCAAGACAGACCTTAATTCAGGACTTACTTGTAGATGGTGGCTGTGGCATTCATGAAAATTACTCCATGAATATGATTGTTCTGTATTTCAGATGAACGTGAAACAGAAATTCAAGCACCGTCATAAGAAGCCTTATTAAACAGAATTTGACTTTCTGCCATTGTACTGAATGCTGAGAAATGTGTATGTATTTTAAAGTATCATTTACAATTAAATGGACAGAAGTTGTACAGAGTATGTAGTTGTACCTTTTGTATGTATTAATATGGATCTTAATTAAACAGGGACTCATTATGCTTACTGATTCATGCTGAAGTTTATTCCTTGGATAAAACAGTTCGAGGAGGAATCTGATAACTCTTTGTCAGAGTGATAAAACTGCAGTAGGTGTAAATGACAGGAAAAACTCCCAAACAAAACCAACATATTTCATTGTTTTGTGACAAGTGTACAGCAGTGACTCTGACCTAGTGAAGCCATTACTTCAGATATGGGTGGCAGACTTTATTTAAATCTTGGTGCATACATTTAAATAAATAAAAATGCTTTTACAAGTTAGAAGCTGTCTTTTTCAAAATACAGGATTCATACTTGATGAAAATACCAAATACAAAAAGAATTTTTTGTGAAGTCATTGTTCACTGTGCATATAACAACATATACTTGTCATTAATATATGAGTGTATATACATCTGAGAATAAACAAATAACACACGTGTGTTTAATATCACCTATAAAGTATCATAAGCAAGAACACCACGTTCCCTGTCTTTTCAAAACATAGTTAATAGCCTCAGACAACAAAATGTTGTTGCAGGCTGTGAGCACTGTGTTTTGTTATCAACATGATCAATGAAAATGCAAAAGAGTTAACAACAAATTACCACATGCACGTACACAGAAATGACACGTAGCACATGTAATAATCCTGTCTCAAAGCAACAGCTAAAAATTAAGAGAAATCAAAATTAACATAATACACTATTACAAAATTGCACACTACCGAGTTATTAACGTTGTATATTTATTAGTGGAGTATATTTCAGAGTAAAAAAAAAAACATATAAATATAACTTTTCTGCTGACTCAAACAAGTAACTTCTTCAATATGTATAAATAAAATTTATATCTTTGTAGTATTTGATATATATAATAAATGTAAATAAAGATTAACTATTTCCATCGAAAGCCATTTTTCTCTAAGTCTAGTTTGAAAGACACCATCTATCCAAACCATACCAATGGTCTGGAGTGCTTTTTTCTTTAGGCTGGCAGTATACATGAATTAGGACTAATTTAAACCTATTTTCCTTCCTTACAGAAAAAAGATGCCAGTACTATGTACCACAAGGAAAAAAGCATTGATCATCTACATTTTAAAAACATGTAGGTATACAGCTACATAATACAGTACAGTACAGTGAAATAACACAGACACCATCCATATCTGTAATTTAAGTGATTCATACATACTTATAGCCCTGCCTACCAAAGCTAGTTAAATACTACTGGCAAGGTTTTATTTTAAATAAAATGAACCATTTTGTAGTTCCTTTTAAATAACATTTTTGCAGATCTTGCGAAACAACTTTTTTGCCTTTGGTTACAGAGGGCTTTGTATTAAAGCTTACTTCTACAAATAATAATAATAATAATAATTTGTCTACAGTGAATATGTACAACTACTTAAAGCCACACAGTCTACACAAGAAAATTACTACAATTTCTTCTGGTTAGAAGCACTGTCCACAGAGCATACAGTCGTCTACTTTGACGACAGAAACATGATAAGCCTGAAAAGAATACATACAAATGTATGAGAAAATTGTCATAAGATGCTTCACTGTGCCAAAATGCTAGGTAACAATAAGTTATTTTCGTAACATGTTACTCAGTTTGCCATTATATAATGCACTTCTTTCCTCCAAATAGATGAATACACTTAAAATACCTGACATTAATGTTCTGTAATTTTTGGGGATGTATCTGGAGAAAAATTAATTCTTCTTTTGTATAAATGTGAATTTGGTTGTTGCCCCCAGTACATGGACTGAGGGCATTTGACATGGTAATGACCCATCACTTCCATGCAAGGCCACAAATTTGACTAGCTAAGTGAGTGCTTCTCACAAGGATCTCTTCACCATCAGGTTCATATTTGGCCAAAAAAAACTACTAACATTATGCTCAAACAAACAGAGTTAACAGCCAGTTACAAGTAGATTGTATTTTTTAAATTTATTTATGGCTGGATGTGGCAACTGGAAATTCAAATGCTGAAATATCATGATATTGCTATCCTATGGGTATCATGTCCAGTGGAAGTTTCTGCAGACCTCACATCTGTTTTTCTACATCAAAGTACATCTCTTAATCAGCATTTTGCCTTCTGATACAGTTTCATCATTCATGGTTTTCCTTGATTTAGTGCGTAATTTTTGGACTTTTCCTCCTGAGAGATATAGAATGGGAGATTTCACCATAATTAAATTTCTATAAAAAAGATTTAATACATTTCTTTCTTTTGTGGAATATACAATATTCTCTCAGTACTTCTCTGTTTTAGGGCTATTTCCATACAATCGAATCTTTCCAATCTTGCTCTTATGTTGAGTTATACATTTGAGTAGAAATCTGCCATTATAATAAATAATCTCCGTAAAATAATTTCATGACACTAGGTCATTCCCTACATTTTTAGCATCTCCAGCCCTTACATTTCTTTCTTTTGTAGAATATACAAAATTCTCTCAGTACTTCTCTGTTTTAGGGCTATTTCCATACAATTGAATCTTTCCACTCTTCCTCTTATGTTGAGTTATATATTTGAGTAGAAATCTGCCATTATAATAAATAATCTCCGTAAAATAATTTCATGACACTAGGTCACTCCGTACATTTTTAGCATCTCCAGCCCTTTGTAGCATCTCCAGCCCTCATTACAACTAGCACCTAAGGTTTTCATGGCAGTGAGGATTTATATTATATTGACATCATACAGGCTGGTAGGTGGGTATTTACAGTTTAGAACATACTCCTTTCCTGGTACTACTACCCTGAAGATGGATGCAGCATGTTCTTCTGCGTCACAGGTATCCCCCCTTCCAGACTACATGGTGTCATAATCCATCACAAGACCACAATATGTACATTTTAAAGACCTGCATTCATGGATGCAAATGTACGTGTGAAAAGACCCCGAAAATTCATGTTATATATTTAGGCAACAAGGAAATTTACTGCATTTTCAAGACTTCCTGCATAATGTCTGTTTTACACGTAGTTTCCACAAAATGCCGTTCATTTCATACTTCTATCTTTTTCTGTTCAAATTGGTTTTTCATAAATCATGTGCTAAAATTTAAGTACTCACCCGTGTGGGAAAAAAGATTAAGGTTGAAGTTCTCTTTTCAATGCAATTTCTGTTCATTGATATCAAGAAACTTGAGTGTATTTGATCAAAAATACATGGCTCCAATAATAATAAAATCAAGGTATCAGGTACATATTATAATGTAGATGATACAAAAATGATTATGAAATAAAATACTGCAAATTAATTCAGACAGTAAAACCTCTCTGAAACATGAAAGGAAACCACCAACCATAACAGTGGATATATAACCACAATAGTATCAAAGTAGAGTTCAGAATCAACATACCGGAAGTTGATAACTTTTGCTGCCAGCAGGCGGTTACATTCCGCTGTATCAACAAGAGGGAGGTGCACATAAGGACTCTCATTCTCTTGATCAGTAAACTCAAACTTGTGAATCTTTGCATCGACCTTCATATCTCCAAAAGGACCACGTAATACCAAGTAGTGAAGTGCCAGAGGATACGTTGTCTTGGTTTTCAGGATCAACTGCAGTTTAACAATATATAATACCCATAAAGAGGAAGAGGGATGGAAATTTAAGTACACTGCCATTATACAAATGAACCACCCTTCAAACTGTTCAAATTGTGACAATTAACTTAGCATTAGGATAAATTATTTTCATTAATGAAAACAAACATAAAAATCACATTAAATTTAAAAAATATATAATCTATTTACAATTTGTTTATACATACTGGATGTTGCATACAACTAAGATTTGCTAAGCAGGCAATTCCTATTAACAAAACAAGAAAACAGTACAGTAAATAATAATATGTAAATAAACTTGTGGGATTCCAGCAAGACCTTGCCTGTTGTAAAGCTGGCAGAGAACATGGGGGAGTCAGCAAGGAGTTGCTTACCATAAATGTGTGTGTGTGTGTGTGTGTGTGCAGATTCCCCATGTTTTGCCACCTTTTCAACAATTATGCACATGTGCAGGCTGTTCCCTATCTCTTGTTTTAAAATTTACATTTACTTATTCTTCACTCATACATACCCATAGTTGTCATCAGTATGTACCCTGTGTTCAGTAATGAAACAGGTGAAGCTGAGAGGCATGAATCAACTGTCCAGCAACAGTATGAGGTGTCACACAAGTGTCATGTCTTCCTTTAATCACCACCTCACTATCTCTACTCTTTATCTTCTGTTTTCATTCTACATTCTTCTTTCATCAATTCTCTTGATTTTTATTCAGTCTCTTAAATTCTGTTTCTTCTTAACCTGTATTAAGCTGTTAGGAAAGAAAAACATGAACCCTGGAAACGAATAATGAGTGGTAACATTTGCAGTGATCTCAGCCAGTACCACTGCAGCTGTTACACGCCTCCCAAACGTTATGGAAGCGTTTAGTTGATGAACGATGCCAATCTTGACAATGCGCAGCACCATCTTCTGCGTTGCTGAGATGATGAACCTAACTGTTGGATTGAGGGGGTGCAAGGACACTGGATTAAGGACACTTTAAACCCCCAGACTTACCTCAAGTTATGATGTTTGATGCTGCAGAATATTGCAGCCCTACTTCCACTTTACCTGGTAAGTCATGTTGCGCTCAGAGCTCTGTGTTGGATCTCTCTGGCTATTGTTAATGCGCGCCTTCATCACCCATTGATTGTTGAAAGCAGTGAAGCGGCTCGTTTCATAGAACAGCTTGTGTACAAACTCATCTGTGCGATATGGCTTTATCTGTAAATCTACAAGCAGAAATTATACTGTTACCAGAAATAATAGGAAGAACTTTAACACTTCTTTTAAATATTCCAATCTATATGATGAAAACAGCAAGAAGTATAAAGTAGTAATTACACTTATGATGCAGCTCTATGCATACTTTTCACAAGCACGTACCGTATATTCTCGAATCTAATCCACACTAGATTTTGCTGATTTCTTAAACAAACAAAAGTTAGTTCGCGGTTCTAATCCGCACCCTTTATTCGACTGCCCCTTGCCTACAAGGCAGATTGATTGAATAATATTGGATGTTACCAATGCTTTAACCGTTATACAACTAACACGCTGTGTGTGAAGTGGCCACTTAACTGCCAGTGGTACAAACACACCACAGCTGACCCGAAGTTGACATTCTATGGGAGGACGATGATGAAGATAAAGATGATAGTGACTGGGTGACGAATAACAATACAGTTATGAGTGATTACGGCGAGTCTGATGAATAATAAATTATAAATATTATATAATATTATAAATAATAAGTAAAATAATAAATTATTGTATTGTATTGTTCTTATGGCACGTACAGCAGGTCTATCATTTTTCCAAAATCCAGCTCGTAACCACGAATCTAATCCGCATCTGATTTTTTAGCCCTGTGAAACTGTAAAAAGGGTGCGGATTAGATTCGAGAATATACGGTATTTCATGTTAAATTTCTCTGGTATAACATGACAGCTTTACACTGCCCCCATACATGTAATGTGATATGTAAACAGTGGAAGCCAGAATAGTGTAGTCAAAACAATGACTTGCTTCAGGGTGAACAGTCCTGGGGGGGGGGGGATTTTCCATGCCCATTCGGAGCACCCCCAGGGCCCACCCAGCCTCCTGTACAATGGGTATGGGTCTCTTCTGGGAGAATGGCTGGGCTGTGGTGCTGAACATCCACTCCCTTCTAGCACCAAGAGCTGTACCTCCACCTCCATCTGTGCCAACATAGGCATATCATGAGGTGACTTTTATCTTTACCTTTACATAAAGAGTAATTCATGCACAATTTGTGTGTTTGTTAATATAATAGGTAAAGCAATCCCATTACAGGCCTGGACAGGCCCTGAGGGTTCCAGGAGTTTGAGGCTCCCAGATTTCAAGACAATTGGCACATGAAGGTGGTAAGGTTGTCAGCCCTATGCACTGGCTGCCTTTACCCCCAGGAAATATACCTGGTACTCATTTCTGTTAGAGGCTGAGTCAACCCCAGTGCCATAGTGCGGCCGGAAGGATTATGCCAATGAAAAATTTCAGTGACAACATTGGGAATCGAACCCGCGACCTTCCAGCTTTCTAGCGCAGTGCCTCAACCAACTGCACCACGACATACCCCATGTTTGTTAATACACTTCCATTCAAATTTCACTTGTTTGTCTGCAGTTGTTCATCAGTTACTACTGTCAAACTCAAAAGCTGAAGGCCAAGTTTGCCTGACTACAATGTTTTACCTGACCCACCACACACTTTAACCCAACCCATGAAGACATAGTTTATAAACAATACATAAGGACTCTGCAGACCAGATGACATTGCTTGCAATGGCATGATGTGCAGTCACTTATTTAAAGTACAGGATAAATTAATTTTGTGTGCTATGACATGTCACCATATTAAATATTACTGTAATAAAAAATATTGGAACTTGTGAAGTTACTATAATTTTAAATGTAAATTCTGTGTAACTTGCAGGACAGAATTACATGTGCACACTGTGGATTCTGTTGTCCAGCAAACAGTGTAGCCACCTCATCCATGATTGACCTTGTTGCTTAGGTTTGTTAGTGGACCATGAGAGTTGCCAGTTCAATTTGAAATAATCAGAAGAGGTGGTAACATATTTTTTTTTCCATCTGTTGCATGCAGGCTGTGAAGTGTAATATGTCAGGGACAATAAGAGTTGACTGAGTGTCAGGTATCCAAGATCAAAGTTTTGAAAATTTTCTTGAATCATATCTTCATCACGTCCTTGATGGGACTAGTCTGTTGCAGTCACTTACCTCCCCGACCTTGCTTTGTCACACACACACTTGCTTCCCCCATTTCTTCTTAATTAAACTGCCATACCCACCCTCTAACTACGTTTACATCAACACATTTATCCCCATACACTGCCTGGATACAACAATGAATGTCGATGGGAGGAATTTTTTCTGTAGTCAAGAACTCTGTAATGGCACACTGTTGGAACGTCACATCCTCACATCCTTCCATTTGGACTGGCACTGAACCAGAGTTATGAATAGCTGTGGGTTCAAGGTTACAGATGGTGAAGGATGTGTGACTGCATGGAACTGGTTTTATCCAGGTTTCCTTACTCTAATAAAAATATTGCCGAGAAGGCAAAACTTTTCAGCCCTTCCTCATAACAAGACCATGGTAGTTGTGAAAAATTTTAACATTTGAAATTATAAGAGCAGTAACTAATTTAGAGTGTGTGTACTCGTCTAACACACACTCTACATTAATTATTTCACAGAACACAACGGGGATGACGAACCTCATGATTACGACAGTAGACATGCTGAAATGCATTAAATATTCAGAAAGCATCATGCTGATAAACTGGAAGTAATGAAACCCTCTCTGTCCTCACAACAGAGTAGATTCATAAATATAAAAACAAAATGACGCTTTTCGCAACTATGTGAGTGTGCCTAATCAGGGTACAACAAGCTATTTTTCAAATGGTACATGTACTTGCCACGGCAGGACAGCTGTCACAGACAGGGAAATAATTTTTGTCTGCCTGCCACAATTATAATTAATTACACTAGATACCTATGAAGCAATAATTCCTCTGTCCTCCTGCCAGTTTGAAGAAAAACAGGGATTAATATTGATTTTTCCAAGCTGCATGGTCAGGTTCCACAACTAAACAAAGCTGAAGACTGTACTTGGCTTGCACACAAAGGCACTTTGAAGGTACAACGTACTAGTTTGGATTGTCATATTGGCAGGCATCCCCCACTCCCTCCCCATATCGAATTTGCTAAATACTTGGCTATAATATGCAATCATATTGTTAAAATGTGTTACAAGAGCATTTTGTGCTGCAATGACAAGGCAAGCATTTATATGTGGGTTGCTGTTCTTTTGTAATACTGTGACAGCCAAACCAATTGTAGCCAAGTTCTGCTACTTCACATTACAAGTGCCAGGGATTAGAAAAAAGTTCTGGTTCAACCAGTTCATGTGTAGCAGCCTTACACCTAAGTTCCATATGAATTTCCTGTTATGGAGCACCAAATAAACATCCAAGTATTGTTTCAGACTCCATAACACAGCTACAGAAACACACAAAATGCTTGAAACTGTTAAAGAAAATGAAGCTGTATCTCATGCATGTATTGTCATGTGGTTTAAAAGATTCAGAGAAGACCTTTAAAACAGTTGCAGTATATCATAAACTGATGGCAATAGACTATAAAATGACTAGAATGGTGGAGGATCAACTGCACATTAACCTTTTGGCGCCGGAATAATTTTTTTAATTTTAGCACATCCTGTATATAAAATGTGAATAATACAGGAACCAAATATGTTAGAATTATGAAACAAACTGCATTTTGAAGAGAAAAAAA
>Ga0123354_10007620_pt1 | contig 16335 bp, 7 predicted proteins | sample TergutLab28metaG_2_FD_97872 | JGI IMG/M metagenome (GOLD analysis project Ga0123354, IMG submission 97872) | Labiotermes labralis P4 segment gut microbial communities from Petit-Saut dam, French Guiana - Lab288 P4 | ecosystem: Host-associated > Arthropoda: Insects > Digestive system > Gut ...
ATTATAATTCTATATATCTTGATCTTTAAATTTTTGGATAGCAACCTGGAAGACAAAAGATTCTGCACCGAATGATAGCAAGCATTTCCTGACCTCAATCTGCTCTTAATTTCTTCCGCAATATAATTTTGATTTGATAAAGCTGTTCCCAAATATTAACACTCTTCCACCCTCTCGAAAGTATCATTATCAGTCCTCACGCTGTGATTTCGTCCTGCATTCTCCACAACATACTGTCCAGAAACGTTGTTGGAAGGGGTCACAAACATTAGTGCGTGGTTAGTGACCTGCTGTCGGTCTACCTCTCTTCAAGCGCTACTTCATCCGGTTGTCACGTCTTTGCTATACAACCATGAGACATCAGACAGTATGAAACGCGGTACATTTAAGGTGGAAATAAGAAATAAGGATCAAGTCGTAATACACTGTTGCTGAAGGAAATTTGCTTGTTGCTGAGCGAAAAGACTCCTGCTTGTCTTGCCCCGTTTGACTCTTCTCCTGTTTTGGGTTTTGAACAGTCTCCAGTATTCACGTTTCAGCGTGGTTAGATATTGTGGTGGCTGGACGAAATAAACTTGTCAATATAATCCTATGGCTAGACTGCCGGATGGATGACCAGCGAATCAGATTTCAATTCCCGACAAGGGCAGATCTTTTCTCTTCTTCTCCTGCACCCATGTTAGATATGGGACTCCCTCCGCCGAAGATTCTGTAAAATGCACTTAATTGGCCGTTTAATGCCTAGTGGTAAGTGTAAGTGCCATGTGCCATATGCCAATAACTTCAAGGAATTATGCACTTTGCCACAGAACCTCCTTACGTGTTTCGAAAGATTCTCACAGTAAACACAGATTATTTCCTTAAACAACTGATTGGTTTTTGTAATGGAGATAAGTTTCTTTCTGTGTGACGAGGAAATTTAGTTTTGCGTGCACTTTTTAGATGAACGTCAGCCTTGAATGTGATCAGTTTAATTAATTAGATTTTAATGCACGATACAGAACATCTCTTTGGACGCCTTTTCACCTTTCTTTTCTAGAAGAATTCCAACATACAACAAACTTAAAAGCACTTTGATGTGACGTATCAGAATTACATCACGTAACCAGCCAAGCTTTTTGTAATCATTTTAAAATATGACTGAAACAAAAAAGAACTTGCCGAGATCCTCTTTATGTTCATACATTCCGAATATTTTGAAAATTAAGTTGTGTTGACAAAATTAGGCCGTGCAATGCAAAAACAAAGATGAGAGGTAAATCACCATTTAGTGGCACGGTTGGGGAATCTTTCTGTGCGATTAGAAAAAGTCGAAGAACAGAATAAACTAAATTAAATTTCACTTGACTGTTTTAACTTCTATGGCCTTTATTGTTGGATAACCAAATTCCATGTTGTCTTCCTTAGCTACAACCGAATATTCCCTTTTTCATTAGCTCTGTGTTTTATTCTTCTCTGCTAAGTTCTACCATTCCTTATTTTATTCGTTTTCCATCTTTCTTATCCGCTGCCTTCTCGTCATACAGTTTTCGGCTTAACATCTTTCTTTTTATGTAGTTCACACACCAACGAATTCATTGTTTATTAAACTTGGGAAAGTTTTAAAATTCACACTAAAATACACATTAATATCGCTCCTACATGTTTCGGTCTACGACTATCATCAGAGAGCATGTACAGCACCTGGCTAAAGTTATATTTATGTTAAAACACTCGGTAAAATTATATCATTGCATATTACGTGGTGATGTGGCAGCATGCTGCAAAATCACCACGTAAATGTAAATTTTAAAACCTTTCCACGTTCAATAAGCAGGGCATTTGTTGGTGTGTGAACTGCATAGATTTTAGAATGCACGTTGCAACGACTAAAACCTTTCTTTTTATTTCCTAAGTTTGTTTTATTTGCTGCCGCGTTGGAGCAGCCAATATTGCGAATGGGTTAAGACAGGGACAGCCAAAGGATTGTCGTTCGTTTCCCAGTAAAGTCAAGTAATTTTTCTCTCTTCGAAACTTCCAGAACATTTCTGATGCCCACGCAGCCTCCTATTCGAAGCTCACCAAGCTCAATTTTCCAGATCTACACCGGCTGTAGGTGAATCTGCTCTTTACCCTCAAACTAGCGCTTAGATTGAGAACGCATGAAACTACAAACTTAATACTGCACATCTTCTCTACAATTAACTGCTTGAAAACAAGTTTATAACTAACAAATAGGACATATTGAAAATGGAGAGCAATCCTACATATTTTGTCTTCATCCATTTCCAGGGAGTATCAACACTAAAAGACATATACAGCTTTGCTATACAGCTTTGTCATATGTAGATAGTAAAATGTAAAGAGGCAGCAGACTATTAAAACATCTGTTTACAGTGTTACGTAAAAATTATTTTAATTATAATTATTATTAATTATTAAGTAGTTTATTGCAAGACAGTTATTGAAATTTTCTGCATAGAAGTCTTTTGCGGTAGTATAATCTCTTCGAAAGAAATCATGTGGTAAATTCTGTACATTGCCATGCTATGTTCTGTTCCATGCAGGATCACTCCGTACTCTGTTGTACCGACTACATATGAAAAAGCTGTATAACACAGCTTTATCAACTTCTAGTGTTGACACTCTGCCTGAAGAGGCAGAAGACAATAGCTGAAATATGCAGGAGTGTTTTCTATCTTTAATATGTGCAATTTGCTGGTCCTGAACCCTGTTTTATGCTTAGAACTGTATCTCCATTCTCTCAAAAATCATTCACTGCTTGTACAAGGAAAAGTTTACTTAGCTTTATTTTATTTACCACTTTTCTGTCTTCGTTCTGCAGTTCCTTAATCTTTTAATGCCTAGTGGTTAGAATATTCGCCGCCAGGTTTGAGGCAAAATTTTCCGCATTTTGCCTACACAGTTCATTCATGTGTACACTGTAATTCCACAACAAATTACCATTATTTCCTACACAGTATTAACTAATCGCTTTCTCTGATGAACGCATTCTCTGTTCTGTGTGATTTACGGGCTGAATTTTGCAACATAATCCATTTTGTTTCGAGATGAATATTACTAAATGAAATAATTAGTCATACGTCTGTAAGGTTTATCCAAATTTGCTGCTGTTTAGTGCACACACACACACCCACACACACTTGATGTTCCATTTGAACAGATTTCCTTCAGATTTCTGTGCCGAAATAAAAGAAGAAGAATAAGCCTTGATCCGAGGAACCCCTGTTCTTGAGATTCAAACGCCAGCAGCAAGCTGTAGGCGGTGCCCTCACGTCAGAAACTTGAGTGGACGTACGTGGGCTTGACAGCCAGCTTGCGGTAGGCGTGTGTCATTTGTCTCCAGAATAAATGCAGGCGTCCGTCAGAGGTCAGTGAGATACGTGACATCTCAGCTTGAATACAAAGTCTTGACATTCTGGGGCCATTCTAGCACGAAAAGTCATCTTAGATTCCCCACAAGATTGCTCCTTTTTTTTTTTTTTACACACGTTAACATCTATATCAGCACATACGAACAAAGGCAAATATATGGGCACTAATAGGAACACGTTCACTGCGACGTACATGTCTTTGTAGATGCCAGAAACGCATCTCACCGTACCTTTTGCCATTACTGTATGATTCATGTCAGGATTTTGAACATTCATCCTGAAAAGCGGAAGGACATTTGCGCCATAATGTCGTAAATCATTGGGCAAAAGCAAGTTTTTAAATTGTTTGCAATTGGAAAAAAATATATATATATATATATATATATGTACCATCACAGATAATATAAAATTAGCGCGCTTTGTTAACTGACTAACAACGCTATAGAGAAAAATTCTTTTATTGAAGGTAATAGATTCTCAGCTAGTCAAGAAATTCCGTACATTATATGGAACAGGAAAATTCGTTACCCTATTCACGACAGCCCGCCCACCGCTTGTTCCTATACCGAGTCATATGAAACTAATTCGTACGCCTGACATCACATCCCCCCCCCAAATACATTTTAATCTTATCATCCCCTCTACACCTAGGTCTTCAAGGCGATCTTTTTTCTCGCGATAGGAAGGGTGTTTACCACTTCGAAGAATGTTTTGAACAACAGCGTTGTAGACATTATGGAGGAGTTTTTACCCAACTATCTTTATTAGAAATTCCATGGGACATAATTTATGCCTTGTGAAATAGGGTTCTATCTAAAATTAAAACTGACCAGTAGGCAAATGGAATTGAATTCTACCACAAAAACATCGTATGTATTTCGCCATCCCAGATTCAAACGAAACTAGTCGAGTAGTTTTAAAGACCAAAACTATGAACAGACAAACACGGCCTTCTCATTACACGTTTAACTTCCTGCACACTGGCACACTTTCGTTTGCGGCTTAGACATTTTTTAAAGTTAATCACATGATTTGTCGAATCGATGGTATGTAACGATTCGTGTGAAAGAACCCGACGTATTTAGCCTCTCACACATAGGTCTAACGTCTTTTTAGTTTTCTGTAATCTGATTTCACACTGTAATACTAGGAAAAATTATACAACACAAACCAACGAAATGCACAATTTTCTAAATTAATATTTAATTTTGAATTTTTGTTGTCTTCTACGTGTTTCGAAACTTTTGGGCTCATCCTCAGTAAGCAGTATGGTTTGTTTTACAGGCATCAGTGTGAGCAGTCTGGTGGATAAGGGCGTGTGTTCGAGACTCCTATTCACCAGACTGCTCACAACGCTGCATGTAAAACATACCATACTGTATGTACAACTGTCTGCCTGAGGATGAACCCAAGAGGTTCGAAACACGTAGGAGCCAACGGAAACTGAAAATTAATTATAAGTTTATAAAATTGTGTAGTTCGTTGGTTTGTGTTGTGTAATTATATCGCAATGCACTGTGCAAAAAACATTTAAAAATTAGGACAAATTTGACTTTGACTCACATAGCTTAGTTTGCAAAAACGGTTGTGTGTTTTCTAGTCCAGTTTTAATTTAACCTACAAGTTTGAGAAATGTCATTGCTATTCCGAACTTTGCGTCCTTTGTTTGTTTGAAAGTTGTTTTGCTCTTTTACATCACAGTCAGATTCGTAACAGATTCAAGTCACTTTACAAGTCGTTAAAAAGGGGACCGCGATGCACAGTGGTTAAGGCGCTGTGCTACAATTTCGAAGGTCGCTGGTTCAATCCCAGCTGGTGTCATTGGAATTTTTCATTGACATAAAGTCCTTCCGATCGCACTATGATCCTGGAGGTCGACTCAGCCTCTAACAGAAATGAGCACCAGGAGCATTTCCTGGGGGTAAAGGCGGTCGGTGCGTAAGGCTGAAAACCCTACCACTATCCTGTGCCGTTGTCATGAAATCTGGGAACCTTAACTTCCTGGAATCCTCTGGGCCACTCCAGGCCTGTAACGGGACTGCTTTACCTTTACAAGTAGTTAAAATATACAAAGTGTTTTTTAACTACGTACTGAATAGTCCATGCTATAGAAGGGAAGTTGTCAGATCTGTTTTGTGTCACATTCGGCATTTCAAAGACAGAGGGAGTCGTATAAGTACTGTCAGAGCGCAAAATGCCATGTCTATATGCCCGCTCGTACGTTGCAGACGTACAGGCCCATACTGGCAGTGAGCTCAGTGCGGTGACTGAAGTTGCCGACAATGGGGTCCACATGTGAGGAGACAGAGCCAGTGCATGCAGTTCCGATGGAGCGGAGAGACTAGCCCGCGCTGGATTAACATTCCTGCAAATTGTTCCAAGGGCATCCACTTGCCCCGCACTGCAAGGCAGCCGGTATTAAAGGATTCGATTTAGGGTTGACCAAAGACCAGGGCTCTTTTCATGAAGTATTTTCGCATAATTCTTACAGCACCTCAGAATTAATCTTTGTATGGCAGGCGGTTGTGGCATGTCTCATACTCGTCGGCCTGTCATCGCGAAGACACAGGTTCAATCCCAGACCAGTCTATGTTGGATCTGTAGTGAATAAAGTGGCACCGGGCAGACTTTCTTAGAATACTTCGGTTTCCCCCTATTTTTATTATCCCATCATCACTCTATAATAATATTTCCTTCATCAACAATGGATGCTATGTAATCTTATTAACTAACAGTCTCTAAATTAAAGAATTCCCTCCCTTCTTACCTCCATGCTATTCATAAAATTTCACACTTACAAGAAATGCCCTTTCTGGTTAAAATGGATTTAGCGTTTGAAAACATCAGTGAAGAAGACATCTCTCAACAGCTACAGGCGTTAGAATAGTTGAAATTTTACACTACCATGAACGATTCTGGACAGCTATAAGTAACAACACTGTTTGAAGTTCAAAGGGCCGTACATCGTAATACATTTTCTATAGTAAGACAAGCGACATGTTTCGACTTTGTAAACAATCTTCAGGCTGAACGCACAATTGTGGTATGAACTGTACGTTACAGTGCTGTTAAGTGCCTTGCTTAAGAACTGTAAAAACCAGTCAAACACACGTCGGCCCAATACCAAACCGTGAAGAGGAAACTGTATAATTGCAATGCCATCATACATTTCGATACACTTACAGTTTTAAAATTTATAGTTCATACCACAATTGTGTATTTGGCCTGAAGATGCCTTACAAAGCCGAAACATGTCGCTGATGATAAATTATCAATAAAGTTGTGTCTAGACTTGTTCTTTATAAGTTTCATTTATAGCATATTCCCACACAACGGGGATGTCTTGCTTCAAAAAAGGGTGGGGGGGGAGCGGAAATTATTGTGTTTAAACACAGTGTTGTTATTTTCTATAGTAAGACCAACTTGATACACCAATGTATCAAATTTATATTATTTTTGAATGACACTCAGCATGTTTCGGACGGAAACACCGTCCGAAACAGCATTGTAACGTACAGTTCATACCACAATTGTGCGTTCAGCCTGAAGATTGTTTACAAAGTCGAAACATGTCGCTGGTGATAAATTATTAATAAAGTTGCGTCAAGACTTGTTTATAAGTTTTATTAATAACATATTCGCTCTCTTTATTGCCACTTAAAATTCTGCGTATCGCAGCCGTTCCTCATCCCCTAAACGTTAAAGGATTTGATCCGCGCACTTTAGGAACTTGGCAAGACCCACATGAATCTAGATTTTATCGCGAATTGAAACAGCTTGTGAGAGAATTTTCAGGTGTGATACATTCCCATTGTGTGCCATAATATAAAGAATGAATAAGAAATGACCGTCGAACAAAACAGAATTTTTATAATATCAATATAGCTACATGTATCGACCTCGCGAAGTCTTCATCAGGCTAGCGTTAGAACATTTTTAAAGAGAATATGCGTATTGCATTTGCTAGGAATTGGCAATTTTATGTAAAATACAATTTATATATTCTTTTTATAAAGTTCCAACGCTAGCCTGATGACGACCTCGGGAAGTAGAAACATGTATCTATATTGATGGTATAACAATTTTGTTGGGTTAGACGTTCATTAGTTTATTCAATGTGTGTGATAGAGCTGTTCTTTCCCTCTACCAAATATTCATTGAAATTAATTACAGGCAGTTTCATGTCTACTTCAGCCAACCAATCACCTGCATTAAGTGGACCCTAACTATAGAATTAAAATGTTATATCATTGTTAGAAGTGGGGATACTTCAGTCGGTATAGAGACTGGGCTGCAGTCTAGAAAAAGAGGAGCCGTGGTTAGATTCCTGACAGGAGCAGGAAAGTCTTCCCTCTCTAAAGCTATCAGAGCAGCTGTGGGGTCCATCCAGCTTCCTGTTTAATAGGCACCCGAGGCTCTTTCTCCGGGGTAAAGGGGGAGGAGCGTGAGGCTGACCACTCGCTTTCACCTAATGCTGCGGTTAAAACTGCTTGGCGCTATACATCTGCTTCCCCTTTGTTCCTTCACGGTGTGCACAGGGACATCAAGCCTTTCTACGCCAGGCTGCATTGGCTCTGTCTTAAGTAACTGTCGCCTCACCACGTTGTTGATTTCTTGGGTTAAGGATGATTTTTGCAGAACTCGCTTCCCTGTTTCTTCAACGACAGGCGATCTTCCTGAACGTCTGTCTCCATGAAGGGCACTTAACGGTCATTAAACTGGAAAGCTTAATGGTGGGTCTCTTCCATACTTAGGTCAAAACCGTCTCTCATCTTCCGTCGCTGTCTTCCTTTCTTCAACCCACAGGCTGAAGCTCTCTTACAGCATCAGCACTGCAATTATTGCTACCAAGTCTGTAACACAAAGTGCAAGATCATATTGTTGTTCTGTTGTAAGCTAAGATGTCGATTGTAATAGATTTTCAACAATATAGTGGTACCAATGTTAGTTTATTGATTCTCCGATTAGTACAGTTCTGTAAATAACTGTACCTTCTGTACCACCCCCTACCCCCACTCCAACGGAGAGCTCCAAAAGCAGAAGAACAAAGGACACAAGTAGTTTCGCACACGCCACACACTTAACCCTATTTATAATAGCACAGTAAAAATAAGTCACATTCTGTATAAAAAACCGCAGCAAAAACACTGTAAGCCACATGGGATCCCAAATACGCATAACCACCCTGTAAAACAATAACGGTTCTTAGCTTATCCTGAAGATGACTATTGTAAGTCGAAACATGTTGCAGTAGTATTATATTCTCTTATAGTTGTGTTGACGGCAATATATAGTAATAAAATGATTACTTTCATCTGTTCTTCACATTCATTACGACATGTTTCGGCCGGCAATTTCGGCCATCATCAGGTAGTGCTACAACAATATAAAACGGCAGAATTGAGTTACAGGCCTCTCCTTCATAATTACAATACAAGCACATAATTTGTAATTTATAATTTTTTTTGTTAAACCATACTTCGAAGCTCATACATATGCGCCGCCCACAAAGGAAAAAAATTCTTTAAATAAAAGCAGCGTGCGAATTTTTAACACCGCGATGAATATTCTTTTTGTTTCAGAAAACACAAAATCCTGCAAGCGAAATTACAACACTGAAATGCGTGCTGACTGAATATTGTCGATTTTTTGTTTAAATGAAAAACAGCAACAAGAGGTGATGGTGGTGTGGTTTGTTGTAGTGGTGCTGGTAATGGTAATGGTAACGGTAATGGTGGTTTTGGTGACGGTGGTGGTGAATGCAGTACTGAGAGGTTGTAAAATATTTCATATATCCATTTTATATGCGTTTTTTTTTAATTTGTCCACACAAAAAAATATATCCCTAGCTCCAATGGCCCATTGATTATTGCTTTCAAACTGAAAGCTAAATCTACGACCGTCGAATTGTTTTAGATTTAATCATACATCACCTTCATAAAAGTTGCATGTTTTCCGAAGCTCTGTCATCACACAAAATTCAGGATTTCATACGTGCACCGGAGTATTGCAAATGTCGCTGTAACCTCATAAGGTTGTGCCTCCACCTTGTTGTTCCTTTTCTTTGTAAACTGTGTAATGACTGTGTGAATATCTCAGAAACTGAAGAGTCAAATTTTGGGATTATTTATAAATGGTGATTTGGAAGTAGATGTTAGAATTTCGTCACGCTACAATATGATGTATACTGCTGGCAGTTGCCTAGAGGGACTGTGGAATACTACGAAAATCCTTACTCAGGGTAGTCTGTGTCCCGTCCGAGATTCGAAAAGGAAAACTTCTTACTTCCGTTCTTGTAAGAACTGAACAGAAATTAAAACCAGTACAGATGCTACAGTGAACTGGATATAAATTGTTAATCGTAGTTAATATGTGTATATACCAATGTGTATGCGGAAGGAGACTCGACGTAAAATTCTGTTTAAAATTTTAATTTCGCTGAAAAAAAAAAGTAATTTTTAATACAACGTTCCTTGTGGTTCCTGAATATTGATTGAATGGAGTAGGTCAGTTTGAATAATGACACAACAGCTGGCTTGGTGATAAGAGAAATTGGATTTCTGATCCATGAGTTTTATCATCCATCACTCTCAGTTCCCTCAGACACAAACCAGAACAGTATCTGCAACAAACAATTTGAAGTTCAGGTGACCGTGCATCGTGATAATTTCTTATAATAAAACCAACTAGATGCACTAATTTCTCAAATTTATTTTTCTAATAAAGCTCTACATGTTTCGGACAGTTTCTCTGTCCGAAACGTGTAGAGTTTTATCCCAAAAATAAATTTGAGAAATTCGTGCATCTAGTTGGTTGTATTGTAAGAATATGCAAGAAACATTTTTACGTACTCTTCATTCTTATCTTGGTTTCAACATCGTCGATAAATAACACATAAAAGTAACAGTAGCACAGTGGTTAAGGTGCTGTGCTACAAATCGGAAGGTCGCTGGTTCAATCCCAGATGGTGTCAGTGGAACATTCATTGACGTAAAATCCTTCCGATCGCACTATGGCCCTGGGGTCGACTCAGTCTCGAACAGAAATGAGTACCAGGAGTATTTCCTGGGGGTAAAGGCGGCCGGTGCGTAAGGCTGACAACTTACCACCTTCCTGTGCCGTTGTCATGAAATCTGGGAACCTTAACTTCCTGGAACCCTCTGGGCCTGTCCAGGCCTGTAATGGGACTGATTTTAACAGCACTGTAAACTTAAAAAAAAAGTTGTTTCCATCTCACCAAACAGAGAATAATTTACGGCTCCGTCCATTACCATCTTTACCTGAACTAACGCTCAGAAAAATACTGTAATTTGCAAGTAACCAAAAAATTTTCTATTTCGGTGCAGTAATATTGTTGTCTTTGATGTTAGAGGCCGATCGCGATCGCTGAATTTGTGAACGTTAGAATAAATCATATGAAGATGTGTTTACATAAAAACTGTTCGTCATTTTTTTAATCGATAAATATAGGCCTGCGTACGATTTACACGCTGCTGGGGATGAAGGAGGTTGCAAAGGCATGACTGTCCTATAGATGTTTTATGATTTTGGTGAAATAATGGTAAAAATTTATCGATATCTTGTCAATTTGTGTCTTTAAAATATGACTACTACAGTTTTGATTACCTGTCAGATTTGTGACTGACATTTGATTCCCAGGCTGCGTGATATTGCTGTACACAAACAATTGTTTCACTGTTTGGGATCATGATGGGACCATTAGCAGTATTGCTGCAACAAAACTATGTAACAACCTCCTGATCAATGTAATCGTTTTCTACCAGCCGACAGCCGCGTAGCCACGGTTAGGTTTGGAAAATAAGACTAGCTAGTTGAATAAAGATAGGCCACTTCATGTTCCTTGCTTTATTATTTCATTATTTACTGCTCAACATATTTCGAATGTTAATACATCCATCCTCAGGAGCTTGCGACTTATTTGTTGAGTTATTTCATGGGTTGTATTGTTCTGGTTCGATGCGTATGCAAGCTGAAGCACTGCTTCAGCTTGCATACGGATACCACACCACCCCAGCCGAACCACACCGTAACATCAACACACATCGACAGAGCAATACAACCCATGAAATAACTAAATAAATAAGTCGCAAGCTCCTGAGGATAGATGTACTAACATTCGAAACATGTTGAGCATTAAATAATGAAATAATAAAGCAAGTGACATGAATTTGGTCCATCTTTATTCAACTGTCAATATGATGCACGGTCCAATAAACATAAGATAAAACTAGCTAGTTCGTGACAAACTGTATGTGCGCTACAAAGGGTGGTGAGAGGATGACTATGAGCACACAGTACAGAAGATCTTGCAAGGATGCTGCTATGGATTATTAATGTCTTAAATATAATTTTACAGAGTGTGAGGAAAAACTACAAAGATCTGGCAAAAACGCTGAATGTCATACAAAATTATTTGTTAGTTTGGTAAGAAATGCCAAGTTCGTGCAGGTTCAAATTGAACATGGTAGAGTGACTAAATGACGAGCTAGCAAGGTTGTGTTAAGAAACTGTACAGGCCTATCTTAAGGTACTCGTACTGGCTTCGAAGTCGCAGCCCTCTCCATAATGTAATTACCATATAACAAAAGTGAGGATTCCACTCCAGTGACAGTGATATTTTCAAAATCCGTATGTTTATGTACTTTCTCCTGTTGCTCATTGATTTTAGATGTATATCTACTGTTGAAAAGTTACTCTCACTATACATACCACAATAGACGCTGTCAGAAAATATTTCACCTTTAAATGTGTTAAATATTTACAATATCGAATAATATTTCAAAAAAGTTAGACCTTCACTTTACCGAAATGTTTATTGTATGACGTGTATGTACGGCATTCATTTTCGTGGTTTCCTTCAGAAATACTTAATGGAATTACGTTTTGGAATAGGGCGCAGCAAAATTAAATTCCCTGGACGATTTTTATTGTCGAATCCCACCACCAAATTTCCTGTAAGTACCGAGGATTCAGTCTTCTGCAATGTCACGCCGTCTCGTTCTGTAAATATCTCCTTACTTTCCGAAGGCAGGAGCTGCTTTAATCTTCAAGGTTTCAACGTCCGTGAAGAATGCTTATATCTAAGTATGTAGATTCGCTTCAGAACTTAAATATAGATATAGGCACAAAATGTGTACTTTTATTATGCGAAGGATGTATAAAAGTACAAATACATTGTACAAACTTTCTTTCTTATGTGGGGGACCGCGGTAGCACAGTGGTTAAGGTGCCGTGCTACAAATCGGAATGTCGCTGGTTCGATCCCAGCCGGTATCAGTGGATTTTTCATGGACATCAAATCTTTCCGATCACACTGTGGCCCTGGGGTCGACTCAGCCTCTAACAGAAATGAACACCAGGGGTATTTCTTGGGGGTAAAGGCGGCCGGTTCTTAAGGCTGACAACCTACCACCATCCTGTACCGTTGTCACGAAATCTGGAAAACTTAACTTCCTGGAATCTTCTGGGCCTGTTCAGGCCTGTAACGGGACTGCTTTACCTTTTCTTCGCTGTGTATGCTGCGTGCTTACTGTGAGTGTCACGTGGTGTGTGTGACCTTAAATCTGACAATGCTCTTTATAAGTCTGATAATGATGGTGATGGTTATGATGATGATAATTATATTAGTTTTGGTGGTTGTGGTGATGACGATTGACGACACAAACACACTTACATCCACATCTTGACCGATTCTGTAGCTACTGTCCACCCTTATGCCGACGTATGTCCCTATTGTCTTGAACAAGCTGGTATCGCTGGTTTCGAGTATCTGCAATAAACGTACAGCTAACTGCCACAGGTTAGGAGACGTTAATGCTCATGACAAAACAAATGGCAGCACTTGTTCACTAATGCTCCTGTTAATCAGCTGATCTTCGTACAGGCACCATTCATTTAAATGAACGCACTGTGGGGCTTTTATTTTAATTGGGTTCTGTTTTCTTCGCAGAAACACAACTACCAATTTCCAAAATTAGAAGGCAGCATGCTGGGGCTGATGAACGCACCCCAATGATTACAGGCTTCCCTAGTGTAAAACCAATTTTTCAACCAACAGCAGGCAGATGTTTAGGGGTTGCCTTCGGTTGCTGTTAACTTGAAGCACGAAGGTCGCGGATGCAGAGAAAAAGAACTTTGATATTAAGTGCTTTTTCAGTTTCTTACAGGAAATTTCGAATTATTGTCTGATACCACATAACGCTTTTCATTTTCTTATACTTACACTATACACCTTAAGAAGCATAAACCTTGATACTAATATCAATGTGTGGAATAGAAGAATTACAACAAATTTTGTCACATCTTTTGTATATGCGTGCATCTTAGGATCACGGAGAAATACGGTTCCACGCAACCTCGATTTTGTTATTAAAAAAGTAGATTGGTCAACTTCAAGCTACGGCAGCCTTACCGACGGTGAAACAGCACCTAGTGTTTAGTAGTTCAGTTGCTGAAAGTTTGGGACCCAATGGTAACGAGGAGATACGTCCATATCTGTAAGGATCTGACGATGGTGTATAGTATGTAAGATCACATAATCTTTGGACTTTCCATCTTCTAGAATTTAAAATATATTCCACGATCCAGATTTGCTTCAGTCGTCAGGTCAAACGAGGGGAGGCCCCTCCTCAGTAAGACCCACTGTATAGGACTCTTCTCCATCTGAGTGCAAGAAGTCAAAACCCTGAGTGATTCTAAGATAAATAGAAATCCCCGTTTCTGCTGGGAATCGAATTTATGTTGTCCAATCACTACACCGAATAAGATTGTAAGGCTCTTGACTGCGAATAATGTCTTCAAGCTGCTGTTCATGATGGCAGATTCTGAATGAACAGAACTTAAAAAGATTAGGAAATTAATATTAAAGGATTCATTTCTTTAAAGTAAATTGATTGCTGTTATTCCGATAAATGCGACAGATTTTTAGAACGGTGTCTCCAGTATTTGTACAGCTGACTGTAGAGCTGCCATCAGTTTCCGAACGGCGATTTTAAGGAATAGGTAGGCACATTCCCCCAACCGTCGTGAAAGATTGCCCCATAGAAATCTTGGAAAACTGCCGTGAGGAACACGAAGCGTATATAAATTGCTATGAACGAATATGTGACACCGTTAAAATCTTTGTGACATATGAGAAAGAAATACTTATGATGATTCAAATACTTTATGTTGACGTGAGAGGTAAAAGAAGCGAAAGCGGCGTAGACAGTAATTTGCTTATTTTAATTTGCTTATTTTTTTGTCAGTGCGTCACAAGATAGCTTCATTAATGAAAATAATCTTGAAAGAAGCAGTCTATCATAATTTAAGATACTGAGAAAAATCGTGAAATATCTCAGTAAAATTAATATGCAATTTTCTAGGTTAAGACCTCGTATAGTTACATGAATATTTACCAAAGTTTCAAAGAAATTTGTTGTCTCCAGCTTCAGAGCATAATTCAGGATAACTAATCCCCCGACCCGAAATTTGCAGCCAGAAAACAATTAATATGGGAGATGGGTGTTAAACAGGGAGCCTCTCTCGGTTTGTAGAGAGCAAAACATTCAAGAACCATTAGACCTTTCTTTCACAGTGTTTATATTGTGTTGGCACAGTAAACCACACCACTGTCACTGAATACAACAGCTCTCGTTGCTGAAAGTTAGCCTGCTCACTGACGCAGAGTAATGAGTGAAACACACTTAAAAAACACAACACATTTTTATTTATCAATACTGTATCAAAATTCTGCAGATTTCGACTTAAGTACTGAAACATCATCATGTTTGTTTATTATACAGATAGATTAGAAAATCAACATTATACCGAACTTCAGTATTTATGTCTAAATATTTAGAACATAACATAAGCTCTGTTCCTTACCCATACTTTGTAACATTATTCAGTTTAGGTACAATAAAAGATAAATATGGCGAAACAGTTTTTTTTTGTTTTCTAAGACATTTATGCGTATACCTACAATAATACTAATAATTGTTCTGTGTTATATCGTATCTATATAGCTTCTCTGACAAACTGTATCCAACCTGATGATGGCCACAGCAGCATTGGCCGAAACGTGTAGTTGATAAGTTAAATAAACCTGATAACTGCTATATCCTTAAATAATTATTACCTTAGGATCTAACAAACACAACGGGGATGACGCCCCTTGAAAATGCGTGTGACAAATAATACATCCAATACAAACTGCAATTATAGATACAATATAATAATGCAAATTCCAGTACTTAGACTCGATGATAAGAACTACGTCACAGGTCAAACGAGACACAGTTTCTTTGCAACTTTTGTGATTGAATTATAGAGACAAAACGTAACAATAATAGTGCTGTGTTTTAGCACGAAGAATCTTATCATTCGTCATTCCGTAAAAAATTTAATGCACATTTTTATACAGTAATATGGATACACATCCAGTAATGTCAAATTGTATCAAGCAAAATCTTAATTTCATTAATAAAGACTACATATGTGTATGTAATGGTCCTTAGTATATTCTTATTTATCTGTGCCAGCCTCGATGTTGCTTCAGTATTTCATCCTGAAACATGAAACATTTTCTTATAACATTAATATATAATCATATTTCGTGTCTTTTATTGTGTGAAAATTACGGTTTTCTTTATTTACTCACTTGGTAAAAGTAACACCCTTAAAACATAGAATAATCTGGTTTCCGGTACATAGTCAGTCCCTCAAAAGAAACTCTTTTCATACAGAAATGTTAGCTGATAAAACTTGTATGTGACGAACTGCGAGAAAGTTTGACCAGTTATTATTAATTTTTTGCATAGCTAGGACTGTGGGGCATGGCATGTGGCGCGTATGGGTGAGGAGAGGGGGGTGTATATGGTCTTGGTGGGGAAACCGGAGGGAAAGAGACTACTGGGGAGACCTAGGCGTAGATGGGTGGATAATATTAGGATGGATCTCC
>Ga0123354_10007621_pt1 | contig 16334 bp, 8 predicted proteins | sample TergutLab28metaG_2_FD_97872 | JGI IMG/M metagenome (GOLD analysis project Ga0123354, IMG submission 97872) | Labiotermes labralis P4 segment gut microbial communities from Petit-Saut dam, French Guiana - Lab288 P4 | ecosystem: Host-associated > Arthropoda: Insects > Digestive system > Gut ...
AAAATCAGAATCCCATGGTCCAGAGGTAAAGGTGAAGGCTCAGAAAATAAGATTAATCTTAAACAAACTGCAGCCAAGACACTGTTGACATTGAAGTATGATGATTCAGCTGAACTGTGACATGTGATAAACAAAATTATGAACTTAAATAACTGCAATGGGTTTTTAATATTTTCACATGTGAGTCAGATTTTGAAGATGTCTGAAGATTTGCTCCAAATTTGATTATTTGTCAGAAGCAACATCCAAACTCCATCATTTGAAACACAATGCAGCTGCTTCCTTTTACAGCATTTACACAGAAATACACAAGAGATATTCACAGAAGTGCCAAGGTATGTTTCTTTTGCTTATTTAATGATGCTGCAAGTATCCAAGGCTGTACAGCATCAAGGACAGATTAACTGGTGAACTGGAAATGATTTGGAACTAAGCTGTCACTACCTAATATAGGCACTAGTGTGTTACTTGCATGGACATGCTGAGAAAAACCATGAAAAATCTCAAGCCAGTATATCCATTCTCACAGCCAGTGCTTGATCCTTGTAAATTCTGAGTACATGTGTAGAACATGAACTCTACACCACACTGTCCGGTTTTTTAAGCATGTTGTTTAACAGTGCCACTGATTCCTAATATTGTATAGTGTCAGTGGCAGACGAACGAATCTGGAGCATTGGTGGAATGATACTGACAAGAACACTGATTGTTTGTCCACCAAAAATCTCACATGGAATGGGCTGGTATTGACCCTAGGTCTCTCTAGCAACGGACTGACCACTACATACCCGAGCCATGGCACAGACTCAACCTGCTTGATGCCTCAGTATGATGACATGAAACCAAAACTGAGAAGGAATAAATCAATCATTAGGGAATGTTTGGGAGTTGTGCTTATGGCTCGTGTTTTAAATGTGAAAGGTCGCAGGGTTAAATCACAGTCCAGAAACTGGCTATCATGGCACCATTTTGTGTTCTGCAGTCCACCAATGCAAGTGCATTAGAACGTACCAGGTTCAGGAGAGTTAACCTGCTCTTCATCATAACACGACTGCTTCACCCCTGAAGGTGGGATCAATAGGTTGCCCTAAAACATCAGTAACCAACTACCATACTATGTCACATAACATTTCCAGAATCGTGAAAGGCTCAACTAATGTCAGATGTTCCACTGTAACAGTGCATCATAATCTGAAGAGACTGAAACATGTAGACAATTGTAAAAAACTCATAACAAAGCATTCTCCCTTTCCCATCTTTTTTTGTGGAAGGGTGGGGGGGGGGCATAAACCAGTTGTGTCAAAGGGAGACGAGAGAGAAGAGATAAGAGATAGCCAGTAGGGAGTGAGTTACTGAAAAAATAATGGATTTTCAAATAGCCCAGAATGAGTTCATGCCAAGTCAGATCACACAAATTCTCAGCAGGCTAAGTCTAGACATGACCACCTGGATCAAAGCTTTTTATTCACCAATGAATGCACAAGTGATTGTCTTAAAAACAGTATTAAAAGTTACATTAAAATAACTAAAAACATATTTTGGTGCAGTCACACTATCCTCAGGGAGTGCAATATTTGTGCCTGCTAAAGTTGCACTTGTTAAAGTAGCCAATTATGATACATCAGTGTATGATTAACCCTTAGCCACTGAACGACATATATATGTCGTGCAGTGAGCCCCTTTAAATAGCCGAATGGCCACTAAAGTGGCCGGGGGGTGGGGATTTAATTCCGGCGTCAAAGACTTAATTCTGGCGTCAAAGGGTTAAACTGGTGGTGATGTGGTTGCATATATTGGTAGTGTCTGCAATGAATAACAGTGTATCAGGTACTGTATTAATATAATTTTCAAATTAAACTGTATCGAAATTTAATTTGAGAATTATATTAATACAGTACCTGATACACTGTTATTCAGTACAGACACTACCAATATATGCAGCCACATCACCACCGATTTAATCATACACTGATGAACCATAACTGACTATTTTAACAAGGTGTAACTTTAGCAAGCATGAATATTGCACTCCCTGAGGATAGTGTGACTGCACCGAAACTTGTCGGAGCTATTTTAATGTAACTTTTAATACTGCTTTGAAGACACTCACTTGTGCATTCGTTGGTGAATAAAAAACTTTGAGAGAAAATGTCTGTTAACCCTTTCCCTGGAAAAGTCAAGGTAGAATGCTGAAGCAACTTTCAAAACTCATGAGCTGTTTATTTATTGGGACCTGCATTACATTAACAATTCACTTAATAAAAATGTACTGAAAATGTGTGAGGTGTCATTTTTATTAACTTTTATATTATTATTATTATTGTATTTTTATTGCGCATAATGTATAGAAACATGCATATGTAAAATTATTTGTATAATTATATTTAAACTTAATCATTCCTTATTCTGTGTACCGAATTTCATACTGCCTGCATGCAGGCCAAATTTTGCCGAATTAGCCCAGACCATGTAACAGGTTGAATGGGTCTGGTCTATGAGGAGGGTATGCAACATATGTGCAGATCATTAGTGGAGGAGTGTGTAGAGAAGTGCAGTGTCACACATGCTCTTCAGCAACGAATGTGACACACTACTCAGTAACACAGCCTACAAGCTGCTTCACAAAGATATAACAAGCAAGACGGAAAGAAAACTGTAACCATCACAAAAAGATCAGAAATAGCAGAAAATGCTGCCAAACAGAATAGATAATGCTGTTGTTGCTGCCCTCAAAGTTTATACAGGGTGTCAGGGATCCACAAAAAGAAGTCGGTTGCAATGGCCCACCAACCTACACCCTTGTAATTACCTCACCTGAGTGATGAACCACCATTGTAACTATTGAAATATATAAAAAATATTATTCAATCCAAGATTACAGACATCCCATCTACACACTCCTCATACATTGTTCACTCTCAGTGTGGCATTCATATTTACCAAAGTTCATGGAAAAGACACCATACAGATAACTTTGACAGCAATATAATAGATATCGTGCAACATTTCTGAATGACTTATGTCCTCTTTCAAGGGAAATACATGTTCTGAGGCCATGAGGTAACCACTGGCACTAGAAGTGCCAAGAAATGTTTTGAACAGAGCACTCAGGACTCCTCCACACAAGTTGACTCATTAGGTCAGACATATGTGTAGTATGGCCAGATGGAATCCTGGACCACAAGGTAGCCAGAAAACCAAATACTGACTGGTGAAATGCCACTTGCATGACATTAATTACCACATCAGGTCTGTTTGAAATTCAAGACATTCTAAAGTAGGAAATACATAACTCAGAGATGACAATACTCAGGATTGGACTGCAGAGGTCTGTTAGAAGTTACGGAATACATATTCAGGACATGAATTAAATGTAACCAAGCTTTAGTACAATAGATTTTCATGCTGTTCAACACAACTCTGACATCCCAGGTTCTAGGTGTGAAAAACATAACACAAGAAAATTAAGGAAAACATTGGTATAGCCAAAAGCCAGCCACTTTGTGACATTTTAAACATCCATAAAACATGAATAGGACATCATAATACGAAGTATATCTAACCACCCCACTAAATATAAAAGGGCAGCATTCAGGCACATGACCTACATTTTTCTGCTTTCACAGCACCTGTCAATAAGATGACTGTATTTGGGAGTTTTCATCATGTAGTGGGCATGTGGCATGTATGGGTGAGGAAAGGGGGGTGTAAAGGGTCTTGCTGGGGAAACTGGAGGGAAGGAGACCACTGGGGAGACCTAGGCGTACACGGGTGGATAATATTAGGATGGATATCCAGGAGGTGGGATGTGGGTATATGGACTGGATTGGGCTGGCCCAGGATAGAGACAGGTGGCGGTGCGAGTGCGGTAATGAACCTTCGGGTTCCGTGAAATGTGGGGAATTTCTTGACTAGCTGCAAACCAGTTAGCTTCTCAAGAAGGACTCTGCACCATGGAGTAAGTAAGTAAGTAAGTGGTTAAATATTTCTCCTAAACATCACAACATTTTGCAACTACATTGCAAAAAAGCCCAAAACAAGACCATCATCTGACATGATCAACAGAACAACACAGCTGCTCATCACAGCTAAGGCAGGGCATAAAGAATACAAGAAGATAGCACTAAGAAAAAGGAAAAATGGATGTGACCTATGAAAACAACCATGAGGAAAACAATATGCCAAGACAACACAGTGAAAATAAACACACAGACAGATACAAGCAATGTTCATGTAGTAATACATCAACGAATAAGTGCACTTAAGTGCAGGGATGAGTAATACACAATTTGCAAAATTACTTTTGTCTGTAACCACGTAACGATATTGACAAAAATATTCAGAAACTCCATTCTGAGAATAACATACAAATGTGGAAACATGTGACACATACCAGAATCATACCACTGCAAACTAAAGGCTGTCTGCTCAGTATCTATGAAAAATTCCACATACACACACACAAGAATAAGGCAGTATCCTAAAGGAGCAAAATACTCTAAAATCCAAAGGACCTTTTGATTTATTGCTAGAAGAAGGGAATGCTGGGAGTAAACAATACATCAGAACAACAACACAGGACAGTACAGGTGACCTCAACAGAATAAGGTAGCAACCACACAGGAAAAAGTTAATCAAAACCTGACAGGACAAATAAGTGTAGCAAAATCATAAAACCGCATGTGCAGGTGGTGAAAGAAAACAATAAAAAGGAACCATTAGTATATCCACTGCAACAAACCAAGACAGGGACCCTTACAATATACAGAAAAGACCATGGTATAAACCATAAACATTACTAGGTTAGGAAACACTTGACAAAGCTGTAGCATCAAAATGAATTTGTCATTTAATGCAACATAACAGTTGTAGGATGTTGGAACACCATTGTGCCATGCCTAGGGATTGAGACTTCTAGTGTCCCAAAGGGACTTCTCACCATTTCAAAGCAAGGAAAGTCACCACTATGCACAAAGTGTCAGGCAACTCCATTGCACTTAGAACTTGTTTGTAACACAATGTATAAATTATTTCCACTTCAGCTGTGGAAACTGCTGGTGTGCAGCAAATACAGGATGAGATAATAGTAGTAAAGGATGGATGATATGGGCATATAAGGGAACTCCACAAAGTCCAGCAAGCAGTTCCACAAAAAATGAATATAAAAGTTTTGTCAGCAAGCTAGCTTTCCTGTACACAGCAAAAACTAAGCTGTATGTATCAATGTTAATAATTCATAAATGCAATTAGAGGATTTTTTCAGTCAAGGAGGTGAAAGATAGACTTGATAGTTTAAAAATCCCACTTTCCAACCAAGGAGGACTTATTTGGTCTTCTTTGTACACCCATGATATATATAGTTGCAGGCAAGTACAGAAAGTTACACGAGTATGACAAAATGTTAAACTTATAGGTTAAAACAATGCTACAAATGCTGATAATTTTAATTATTCTTTGTTACTTTCATACTTACATGATAACAATCATGGGCACAGAGTGTGTATTTTATTCTCATCTGCAACTTTCATTTTCACTCCAGTACTTAGCAAGTTAAGCCCCACCTTTTTATGCTCAAGATGTGCACAGAAGTGTATGTGAGCCTCCTAGTAAAGTGGGTGTTATTCTTGACTTGTTTTATAAAACTCAAAATAAGACTGTGTGATAGAGTTTGGCCAAGTTCCCCCCACCATAATTTGCATAATTATTAGTTAGGGGACAGACATGGCTACATATTTCCTGACTTTCTGATATTATGAGTACCTATTGTAACAAGTATTGTATTAGCATGACACCAAGGATACATACGATATACGTCACTAAACACAATGATAAACAGAATGTTAAGCAACCTTAATAAGTTTATGTTGTGCATGAAATGGATCTTAAAGAAATGGATGGGAGATTGTGTGCTGGATTAATCTGGCTCAGGACAGGTGGGCTTCTGTGAACACAGTAAAGAACCTTCCGATTCCATACCATACCGAGGATTTCTTGACTAGATGAAGAACAACTAGATTCTCACAAACATAACTCTACCATGGAATTAGTTATTTTGTACACCAGGACCTTTTAAAGATACAATTTCCCTGCACCTGTGCGGATTTAGAATTCAGTATTATTGCCTTCTTCCCCACACGTTGTATCATGGAAGACTACACTGCAACAATGGAGTTGTGAATACAGCTTCACTTCTTCACGACCTGAATTACATCTTCATCATGCATAACATGATGTACACCCACTCGCTGTGGTGAGTACTTGGTACTAGTTCCCTGCACAAGGAAAGAAAATATAAAAATCACTGTGAAAAAATCTATTTTCAAAACATCCACTGTGAAATTCCTCTACTTAATGATACACAATAACTACTAAATTTAAATGTTCTTGTGCAGCAACTGGCAACATAGGTAAGCTAGCACATTGTAGCATACAACTAAAAGCTTCATTAGTTTTGTGTTAAATAGCCTTTTGAGAAACGTAGTTTGTACAGAACCTTCAGCAAGACTGCTGGAAGAACCTGTTGTTAATTACACCTACTTATTCAACAAGTGTTAATTATGCAACTTTATATTATATTGTATTATTTTAACCATTAATATCACACCCATTAATACTAGTATGTTTTTTATGTACCTATAATTTGATGAAAATGAGAATGGCTTAGTTGAGGTGAAACATGTGTGCTATAAATGTATATAATACATTGAATACAGGCTACAGTTGGTCAACATGTATTTGTTATATTATTTCACCAACTTCCTACTTCCAGACATTCTTTGTGTCCAGGTGTTTGATTTTATCTCTCCCCATTCATATCGTGATCCTGAAAATACTTAAAGAGTTTATCTTTTCTGCTTGAAATTTCCTTACATCTCTCGTAAACCTTTGGAGCCAGAAATGAATGCCCACACTGATCTGCAGAGAACCATAGCTGAAATGGGGGCTGCATAACAGCAGACATATTTATATGACATTCATCATTTTGAACATCACACTGCATGTTCCATATATGTTTGTGTGTGTGTGTGTACACACAAACACACACACACACACACACACAAAACGTTTATGCGAAAGCGTTAATCCACGTCTATCCTTCTGCTCCTTGGAAAACAACAGGCAAGTAATACATAATTTATGTACAAAACAACATTAAAATTCTTCTTTCCCAAATGATATTAATTAACAATCTAACATACTTTTCCAATCTTAAACATTCCCTCTGTAATTTCTTCCAAGATTTTCTATTACGTGCAATATTATTACTACAACATGGAAAACTTTCACCTCTTTCAAAGACCTATTACAATGAATAATTTTCATGCCCCTACCTATTCCACCAGTTTTCAAAATTACACTTCTAACCAGCTCATCTACTTTCGCTATCTAATGTTCATTTACTTTAAGAATGAATTTTATATCAGTTCAGCAAAACTTGCCCAGCTAACATGAGTTCTTCAGTTCTTCCCTTCAACAGTGCAATGTACAGAGAGAAAATGAATGGTAATAGTGCCATGATATCAAAGACTATATGGTGATATGCCATCCAAACTTCTTGTGGATCAGTTATTTATATTCATACAGTACACAGATGATTTCCCCTTGTAACATTTGATATTACTTATTAACTTTCTGAAACAACACAGAGTGATGTCAGTCATTCCTTATACTCAGTCCACTAATGTGCATGATCATTAATCAATATAAACTGATGTGATATACACACATACCGTTCATGTCGTTGCAGAATTGGTGCACATGTATTTCACTCAATGGAGGTTAAAGAACATACACAACTGAATCTAAGTCACATCTGTGATGTAATTTACCTTATCTTTAAACCCTGATATTTTTCTTCATTAGACTAGCACTGTATTTTGTACTGCCCACCAATGTCAGCATTTTGTTAATAATTTACAGAATTCTGATGAGGCCTAATTCACTACATACAAACAACCATCAGTCTTTTCACTCTCCATTTTACCATTTTCTGCTGTTTAAAGAATCTATCAATTCCATGCACACAAGAATAATCCTCACTGGTTCCATCACAGTAATGTGGCATACTGCCAACTAGCTCAAAATTTAGTGACCAAAGAAATTCTCCCCAGACTTCACTCCCTATTTATAATTCTCCCCCAGTACTAAAATGTCATTTCTCAGATACTAGCTTTGCTTGCTTGAATGTTCTACAATGTGCTTATTCCTTAATGGTGCAGCACACTTATGCAATTACACTTTACAACAACTACCACACATTCTTTTCTTTTTCTACCTTAGACATCCCATTCTGTTAAATGTAATATTACAAATTACTACTTAATTGCCATAAATGCAACTATTTATTGGTATGTCTATCAGATCCAATTACAGTGCAACATGTTTTGGACATCTGGTCATTAGACCATATCAGTACATGTTAAAATATAGTCTGGTGATGAAAAGATCCTGGTTCAAACATGTTGTCCTATAATATGTTTGATCTGATAGAAATATTAAAAAAAATAGTTGTGTTGATGATAATCAAGTACTACTTTATAATACCACATATGTAATACAACAACTGAGTTATTAAATACTCAAACAAACCTAAATTATAAATTACATTATTGTATAATGATGTAACTTACATTCTAAATCAAATTATTCAATTCAAATTGAAGTCAAATTTGCATAGTCAAAAATTTTTATTCAAACCTATTGTAAGTCTGACTTTTCTAAACTCTGAAGGCAACACACACACTGTATTTCCCAGTGTTTCCTCACTGGTCTGCCACAGAAATTGCAGAACATCTCTGCATATTCTAAGGTCATTATTGATTGGTTATTTCTTGTTATTACTATTTTGTGTAGCATGATGTTAAGCAGCAAAATTACACAGTACAAATAAACTGCCTTTTCTCATCCAGTGTTTTAAAAGTCTGGTGTGTATGTATGGAATAATCATGAAAATAAAATAGTCTTTGGACTTAAGATTCCTCAGAAGTTACCAGAACCTTTGTTGAACCCTCCAAATATTTCTCCCAAAGTTCTGAAATATCTTTTCATCATATAGTAGTACATTATCAGCATGCAAATATTCTCCAGTTGCTAAAGCACAAGAAAAGGTACACACATTACTCTAGAAATTATCCTCAAATATTTGCTAATTCAACCACTCTTAAAAACTCACCCATACAAGTGCATACTTAAATGCAGCAGCAAGTGTGCGATGGATAGCATGGCATACATGTTCTACTGTTACACCACAACGCAAAATGAGGCCATCTTCAAAATCTGGAGGCTGGCCTGGTTTCTTAGTGTATACTCTAATAAGAGCCAGGTACTCCCAGAGTTGTTCCAGTAAGTAGTCCAAATTCAGCTTCATGTTACAACTATGAACAGACAATCAAAACTGTACAGTTTATAGTTATACTACACATTTACATCATAACTGGGAGATAATCAAATAGTTTGGAACTCAATGACATATTCACATTCCCCATTAAAATGTTTCACAAGTTGGTTAACACACACAGAACAAACTACATTAATGTAAAGACTTCTAAACACTGTTCACTTCCATGCAATGTACTAGCGTTCAATTTCACACAATTTGTTTACACCAATAGTGGAGTACACAAATTATTTGTGTTGTATGTTGTATTTATCATACTGTAACAGATGGCAACAGTGCCTAGTGATGTGGTGATTTGCATAGCCTGACATCAAGGCTGCCAGTATGCCAGTGCCTTTGAGAGAAAGAAACAGAGTGCCAGATGCTTCCAGAAGACTGAATTCAGTTGTGTCATGATGAGGAAGTGTGTTGCACATAGCAAAGCAAGGAGTGTGGACAACAGAGTCAAGGGAGATCATAACTGCAGAACTGCATAATGCGTTGCATAGTGGAGAAGCGAATTTGTGAAGTACTGTGTTCGAGACTGGTGTCAGTGCTGTGAGCATCAGTAAAAAGAATTAAGCAAACTGTAGATACAGCTGTGAGCCTGGAGTACTGAATGTTTCAGTACAAGGTAATCTCATGTGAGTGATTCTTGAAATTCTTGTAAGTGTTCTGTTTTAATTACTGACTGTTTCAATTGTTGTAACTGTAGTGTCAATAAATGCTGTTATTTGTTCAACCCACAGGCCCATCTGTAACAGTATGTTGCTCATACATGTTTCAGTCCATATGACAATCCTCACAATGTTCATTTACTATTATTCAAACCAACGAATGCACACAATTTTATTAAAGTAACAATATTAAACACACCAGCTCCTACACGTTCCAGGTATCAATGGCCCATCCTCAGGGAGCACACAATTGTATGCAACAGTTGCCTAATTTTTCTGCATGTAGCTGCCAAAAACCCCTTACTATGTAATATTTATGTAGCAGATCGAGTTGTGCATTGAAAACTACACACCATTTTACAGTAACATCATGAATTACAGGGAACCAGTACCTTCACATAATGTGCTTCTCACATTTCCCTGATAGTACCAAGAATTCAGACATCACTGGTAAAATCTATGAGAGACTATGAAAGCTAAGGACACTTCATGCAATGCTGAATGATTTAGTTGCTAAGTCCAGATGTTTGGGCAGTGAGCGAAGTTACTGTCAAATTCAATGGTCAGGTAATTTTCAGACACTATAGCACTAAGGAACATAACTGTTTGGCATAAAATCTGCAAACTTACTAATATTATATGCTACACACATAGCATGAGGGTTAATTTTGGTAAAGAAACTGGAATGGAGGAAATGACACCAGAACACACAACCAGTAGGTTGGAAGGGTTGAACATAAGTTGCTTATGGACAATTTCTTCTCTTATCCTTCTTTATTTGAATATCTGACTACTCTAGAAATACAATGTTGGGGCGCAGTCCATCCAAACCGCAACGGCATGTCACATGACTCTGGACATAAAATACTAAAAGTGAAATGGAGTAACACACAACCCTAACAGGAAACTTGACTTTAGTGGTATAAAATGCCATGAGAAATGTACACATAATAATGAACACCAACTGCTAGAAGTAGGCAACTTCAAGGACGAACATCGCATCACCATCAATCCAGGAATTGTTGGAAGTTACAAAACACTGACACGGAAGACGGAGCAGCAAACAGTTGTTCAATGAATCAGTGTGCTTACACATGGATGAAAGCAATGTTTCTTCACCTGCTGGACCTATCCATTCTATAACAGCTAGATTCTGTTGTCATTTTAAGGGGCTAAGATTTCCCATAGATTTTTTCAGTGTACACTTAGTGAGCAATGTTACAGATGAAGCATGTAATAATGTACATTGCCTAGTACTGATGAAAAATGATCACTGGCTTGTGTAGAGCAACAGGTCAAGCTGTCTTGTGTGTTCTGCTCAAGGAGTGTATACATGGACAGTATATGCATTAATGTGAAGTGGACTGTGTGTTCTACATGCTCAAGAATACCATACTGTGAACACTTCAGAGCATAAGCAATACAGATACAAATCTGGCAAGTTTTACAGTGAACACAAGTAGAAAATATATGCCACACACCTTCATTTTTATAAATTAAAGTTTCAGTTTTTGTTGCATCTATTAAGACATTACAAAATAGGACCTGATTTGTTAAATTCTCCAGTCTTTCTTATATGATATGATTCTTGTTTCATCAAATTCTTTTGAGTATTTCCTCAGGTAATGTTACAAAAAAGCTTAGAGTATTTTTTTAAAAGTCTGAAATTAACTCTATCCAGTGGAACTTTACACATTCCATCTCCAAAGAGTTCATTTCCATTACCCTTTTCTAATTATTTAATGTAACAAAATACGTTTGAAATAAAACTTTACATTACCTGTCATTTAGTTATTTTCTTTATAATGAACTATCATAAGGATTTCAATAAAACTCAGCTCAAGGTCTGTGCAAGCCAGGGTTATATTTGACTGACAAATCAAGATCAAGCTCTCCAACTGATACATGTATACACTGTAACACTATATTTCATCAAAATCCACTCAGTAATTTTGGAGATACAACAAACACAATGCTGCCCCTGTGAGCATTCACTTCCTTTGTGCAAAGAATGCACAAGATTCTAGGGGTTTAAATTTTTATTCCAATTGGACTCAATTCTTTTCATCTGTTAAGCAGAAGACATACATCAAAAGCATCTGTGATAACACCAACGTAAAATATTCAAATCTATGCACCAATTTTGTAGACATCCAGCAGCAGAAGACTGCAGTTAATGCTACTTACCTTACTACTACACTATTTGACTGACGAGCAATTCTGTCCACTTCTTCTATCGATATTTGGTCAATTTTGTTGTACACATATAGGCATGGGAGGTAAACACGATTTGCAGAAATTACATCAATCAATTCATCAGCGGTGCAATCTTCACGAAACAAAACCTTAAGGGACAAAATACATTAAATAAGAAAGGCATACACATGATATCTACAAATGTCAAATATAGCAAGAACAATCATGTTTTATAACATGTAAAGACAGTTACATTGGTTTAAATAATACTAAAAACATTTATACATATATAGTACGGATAAAATGCTCATGAATTTTGCCCATGTGGACTGACCTATCATGGCAAGTTTCACTGCTCACTGCTTTCAAAGTAACCAATTCACTTCAGCTGTCAAACATTTCAACCACTGGCCATACTACTGCTAGACACTTTCCTGCACACCACTCTAACAGCACTAATTTCCCTTTAACTGTCACACATTCCTACCAGCGGCCATACCAGTGTCACATGCCTTCCCGCACTCTACTCTCAAAGTACTTCGTTCCCTTCAACTGTCACACATTTGAACCAGTGAGCATTCGACTACTAAATGTGATCCTGCACATTATTCTCAAAACACCCCATTCCCTTCAGTGGCCATACCACTCTCTAAGTGCACAGTTCCCTTCAGCTGTCATACAGTCCTGTGTCCATACCAGTGCCACATACATTCCCACACACCAATCTAAATATATGCAGTTTCTTTCCATTGTCACACATTGCTATCAATGGCCATATCATTTGCAGATGCATTCCTACACTCCCCTCTCAGAGTGCACAGTTCCTTTCTGATGTCACAGCCTGTCTCACTCCTTTCTGCTCATTGAAATATGAACCCCTTTAAAAGGCTCATGTTAACAGTACTGGTTCACAAGAGAAGTAAGGCTGTGGAAGCACAACGCCACAATTCTTACACATTCCAGTACCAAAAGAGACTAAGTAGTCGGTGCATTGTCAAGGTGGATTAATAGTTTACAGACCCCAGGCGCAGTGGATATCATCCAACAAACAGTGGGCAATGTCTTTGTACATATTATTGTTGATGACATGCTTTCCTGTTCTGTTGAATGATGGCCCAGCTATCAAATAACATGCATTTCAACAACAACGTCACGTTAAGAGACGTCTGCATTCTAACTGATGAGGGCAAATTCCACTACACCTGGGTTCAAATTAAAGGCATATTCTTTTTGTGAAATGTGCTGCCTAGTCATACGCAAAACTTGTAACTAATTCTTCAAATTGGAACATTCTGGTACAAATTACAAACCAAACAGGCTCTGGTGCTTTCGCCATACACATATGCATTCTGGCATTAAGAATTTAATAAGTTCTGCATCATTCACCAGTTGTTAGAAACGTTCATAAACTACATTACTCTGCATATAAAGGCAAAAATATTATTACACTTGATTATCTTTACTTTAATGACTGAATACAAGGTACAGTTATTTCTGTGCTAAAGCATCACACCTATTGAAGGAGCATCAAGAATGGCCAAAAAGTGGTGACGATCTGGCTTTTGGTATAGACCAGGCAGTAACAGCTCCTTGTCATATTAACCTATACAACACTTCATAAAGCTAAAGCTTCAGACCTGGACTGATCCACTAGAACTATGTGAGCAACAGAAAATGGACAAGATTAGAACTTGAATGAAGACATCACGAAGTGCTTGGATACGTACTGTAATACTAATTTGTACGTCAGCACAACTGTTTTTATTACACAAGGTAATATGTAGGCAGTTTGAGACATTGTTGATTAAAATAAATGTCTGCACAGTACCTCTGCACTTTAACTCTTAAGTTCTTATATAAATAGATGCATTAGCTTGACTTGCTGCGAATTTGAATGAAGACATCATGAAGTGCTTGGATACATATTGTAATACTAATTTGTACGTCAGCACAACTGTTTTTATTACACAAGGTAATATGTAGCTGTGCTGACGTACAAATTAGTATTACAATAAGATTAGAACTGCTGAACATGAAGAGCCTGTATAGGCCATTGTCAATGAAGACAGTGGCCACAGAATTAGCAACTTATAGATTATTTTAGAGGGAGTACAGGAGGTCAGCTGAGACAGAGAAGGCATTGATGGAGCAGAAAGTTTTACTTTCTCTATGAAAAAGGGAATGAAAATCGGTTAGAGATGGAATTTTTTGTGCATAAAAGTATCATAACATCAGTTAAGACAGCAAAATTTGTGTGTGATAGGACATCACATATAGTGTTAGGAGGTTAGTGATGTGATATTTTTGTTCTGAATGCATATGTCCCACCTCAGTAAAAAAGTGATGATTCAAATGAGTTTCTATGAGGAATTAGAAAAAGTACTTGATCAGTTCCTAACTACTGAAAGAAAATTATGCTAGGAGATTGTAATGCAAAACTGGGGAGGAAGACAGTTCAGGCCAACAACTGAATGTAGATTTTACAAAAAAATAGTAACAACAGTGGTGTTACAGCTGTCAACTTCACCACATAAGAAAATCTAATTCTCAAAAGCAGCATGTTCCCACACTGAAATATTCATAAGTATACTGAGTCCACTCCCAACAGTCACACTGATCACCACTTGGTAAACAGGAAATGACATTCAAGTATACCTGATGTACAACTTTCAGTGATACTGACTGTGCTACTGATCACTACTTGGTGGTTGCAAAAGTTCGGGAGAAACTGTCAGTACACAAAAGGGCAGCACAGAAGTTTGGTGCAAAGAAAGTAAATATATGGAAGTGCAATAATAATAATAATAATAATAATAATACTTTATTATTGCAATTGGGTTGTCACCCAGTGGCAGTAGTTATTTTACATGTACACATAATATGAAATTTGTTACTACTGATTTTAAGTCAGGAGGGCTACACTTTAGAAGCTACGGTATCAATTTCATATCTTAAACAGGTTTGCAACCCAGATGACAGTGGGGACATAAATAGAGCTTGGGAAAATACTACACAGAATATCAAAATTTCAGCTAAACACAGTCTATGTCAGCATGAACAGAAGCATGGTTTTATGTAGAATGTTAAAAATTCATAGATCGAAGAAAACAAGGTAAATTATAGTGGTTTCAAGATCCAAGCCAAATTAATGCAGATGATCTGAACAATGCAGGAACAAAAAAGAGGACATGTTTGAAACAAAGAACTAATGAACTTGCAACAAACAGAAAGAAATCTGAGACATGTATAGAGGTAGGGACAATTTTAAAATGGTCACCAGCCCAAAGCTAACACAGTAAGGATAAGAAGGTGATCACCTCGCATATCCTACAGCATTTTCAATATATGGAACCATAATTTATGCCAGTTATTGAATGTATATGGGGTTAAAGATGTTAGTCAGACTGAAATATACACAGCTGGGCCACGAGTGTCTAAGCCTAGTGCCTTCGAGGTTGACATGGGTATTGAAAGGCTGAAAGATATAAATCACAAGGGATGAATCAAACTCCTGCAGCACTGATTCAAGCATTACGTAAGGCAGTATATTCTGTGATATAAACTTACTAATTCTGTTTAGAATAATGAATAATTGCCTTTACAGTCGAAGGTGTCACTAACTGTACCCATTTATAAGAAGGGTGATACAACAGCTTGTAGTAATTATTGATGCACAACACTGTTATCAACTACACACAAAATTTTATCCAACATTCTTCTGTCCAGGCTAACTCAATATAATATGTATTTTGCAATACTGGACACAACAGCGTGGATTTCAAAGTAACAGATCAGGTTCTGCATTCATCAAATACTTGAAAAAAAAAAGGGGGAATACAATGGGGCCAATGCATCAACTACTACTGCACTTCAAGAAAGCCTATGATTTAGTTAAGAGAGAGGTTTTGCATAATATTCTAATCAAGTTTGGTATCCCAATGAAACCTGTTAGGCTAACAGAAATGTGTTTAAATAAAACCTGCAGTGAAGTCCACAGAGACACATGTTTGCCATGACAAATTTCCAATTAGGAATGTGTATGTGTGTGTGTGTGTGGGGGGGGGGGGGGGGGGGGGGGGGGGTGT
>Ga0123354_10007624_pt1 | contig 16330 bp, 9 predicted proteins | sample TergutLab28metaG_2_FD_97872 | JGI IMG/M metagenome (GOLD analysis project Ga0123354, IMG submission 97872) | Labiotermes labralis P4 segment gut microbial communities from Petit-Saut dam, French Guiana - Lab288 P4 | ecosystem: Host-associated > Arthropoda: Insects > Digestive system > Gut ...
AAAGCTGCTCCAAGGGACATGTTAAGGCGATATGCGAGTTCTTCAGGTGTTATGTCAGGTTTTTCTTTAAGTATAGTGTCTTTTGTGTAAGCCTTATGAGAGGGATACATTATAGAGACATGAACAGTATCTACTAGCAACTGCCAAAGGTGTTCTTTACTGTAATTATCTAAATTCAAAGCGTATCAACCGTTAAACAATATAAATCATAATACAACAAGCTTAATACGTATTATCACACAACAACGTAAAAAAATCCATAGTCCAGTTTTTGTTAAATGAAATGGATATAAAAGAAGGGTGTGTGAGGAAAATTATGTTAGGGTTATAACACCGTCTTTAAGGGTTAGTTTTCTTTCGCGTATGAGTCGTTTTAAGATTTCGTTAAAGTATTCTTTTGATTTGTCTGTTGAGTGGGTAAATCCGAAGACTTTTGCGGTTTCAGCTACTAATGATTCATCGCTTATGCCTAAAGCGTATTGAGCGATAAGTTTTATGACTGCTTCTATTTCTTCAGGTGGAAGGTGTTCTAGTTTGCGTTTGGTTTCAGGGATGCCTTCAACGGGTATGCGTATTTGTATGTCTTTTATATGTGGTGGCCATAGGAAACTGCCTTTTATGGTAACTTTTTGATCTCTAAGTAAGGTGTTAAGTGCTTCTTGTACTGCATAGCTAATGTTGGTTGTTATGCGTTTAATTCCCCAAGCGTCTGCAAGGCGTTCAACAGCGTAGTCAAAGTGTATTGGGCCTTCTTTTTCTACTAGTTCGCCGAGAAGTTGTGTTTGGATGTCGCGGTTTTCGGGGTAGTGGAATTCGTTTTTTTGTTTTGAAGTGTGTGCAGATGTTTCTGTTTGGATTTTAATGTAGGGGTTAAATGCTGCTTTTAGAGGATATATTTTGTAGGGTACACCGATTTTTTCTATACCGGCGAATTTGACTTTACGTACTTCAGTTTCTACTATACCGTCTTCTTTTAGATCAACTGAGGGTTTTAAGGAGTCTTGGTCTAATTGTAGTTTTTGTGCTTGTTCGAGTGCTTCTTTTAAGCGTTTAATTTCGGAGTCACGGCGGGCGACCCAAGAGGGGGCCCAAACACGGTGAATACGCCAACCTAAGCCTTTTAGGACTTGTTCGCGGAGACGGTCGCGGTCTCTGGCGCTGTTGCTTGAACGATATGTTGTTCCATCACATTCAACACCTAAAAGATAGCATCCTGGATTAACTGGGTCAAGAACGCCTATGTCAATTTTGTAGCCACTACAGCCTACTTGAGGTGTAACTTCGTAACCTAATTTTTGGATTTCTAAGGCTATGTCTTCGTCAAGATAAGACTCATAAATGCCTGTTCGTTTATATGGTGTAGTAAGACTGTTAGGTCCTTTTTCTGCATAGTCAAGATAGTTGCGTAATGTTTGAACTCCTTCAGCTTTGGTTTCAGAGTTAATATCGGCAGACTTAATGGATGTAACGATAACAACTTTTTCGCGAGCACGAGTTACAGCAACATTTAAACGACGCTCGCCACCAGGCTTGTTTAGAGGCCCGAAATTCATAGTCAACAATCCACTCTGATCACGACCATAGCCAACACTGAAAAATATGACGTCACGTTCATCACCTTGAACATTTTCGAGGTTTTTAACAAAGAATCCTTCAAGACGGTCTTCTATGAAGAATTTTTCAAACTCTGGTTGTTCTTTTAAGCGTCGGTCAATGGCTTCAGCAATGGTTTCCATTTGAGTTACACTAAAAGTGACTACTCCAAGAGTTTTTTTAGGATATTTGGTAAAATGTTCAAACACCAAGTTTACAACTTTTTCAGCTTCAATTGGATTATCACGTCTTCCACCTCTATCATAGAGTCCATTTGGAACATATACCATTTTTACGCCTAAACTATCATGTTGTGCTTTTGCTGCGGGGAAAGTAATGAGACGATCGTCATAGAATTTGTTGTTGGAGAAAGCTATTAGGTCTTCATGTTTGCTGCGGTAGTGCCATCTTAATGTTTTGACGGGTAAACCAATACCGAGGCATTCGTCAAGTATGCTATCAAAGACTTCAAAGTCTTCATCATTTATTTGGCTCCAGTCAAGGTTGTCAATTAATGATTTTTGGAAGAAGCTAGTTGGGGGTAACTGTTTATTGTCGCCTGCGACTACAAGGGTTTTGCCGCGGTAAATTGAGCCTATTGCGTCTTCGGGTACAATTTGTGATGCTTCATCAAATAAGACAAGATCAAAGTGTGCTGCTTCTGGGGAGAGGAATTGGCTTACGCTAATAGGGCTCATAAGTAGGCAGGGTTTTAGTTTGACAAGTAAGTTGGGAATTTTTTGCATTAGAGTTCGTATGGGCATTATTCGACGTTTTTTTGCTGCTTCTCTCATAAGGATAGCTGTTTCAGAGTCATTTGCTTGAATTAGGATGTCTTGGGGTTTTCGGCTATTTGCTGCGTCAATAACCATACTGGAGGTTAAATGGATAAGTTCTTTGTCGAGTTGTTTGAAGTCATTTATTAGTTGTTCATGGTTTTCGCGTCGGAATCGGCCTAAGCGGGAGTCTTCATTGTAGAGGTTATTTATCCATTCTTGATAGGCACCTCTGCGGAAGGAGTCAAGTAGTTGGTTTGCAGGTGTTTTTTGTTCAACAAGTCTTTCAAAGAAGCCATTTAAGTCTCTGAGGGCAAAACGGTTTCTAAGGTCTTTAAAGTCGATCCAAATCTGTAGTTCGTCAACTCGTTCACGTAAAATCGTTAGTCGTTCATAAATAGTATGAAGGGGTATGTCGCGAAGTTTTTGGTTTTGATATTTAAGATCTGTTTCAAAGCGTGCTTCAAAAACAGCAATTGATTGTAGAGCAGTTTCATAATATCTAGTTAGTTTTGCATCAGATGGTGCATTAGAGGATCCAGCAGCTGCAAGAAGAGCAAATGCTTCTGGAATGGTAGTATCACCAAAAACTGTTTGAGCTCTTTTTACCCATTCAAGCACGTAAATAATGTCGGTCCAGTTTGTTTCAAGCTCATTGAAGCGGGAGCCGTATTTAATTTGAAGCTGAGATTTTTCGCCAGTTATAGTAGCTTCTTTTCGTCGTACTTCTTCAGCATTTACTAGATCCTCGAGGAGTTGTTTGTATGCTTTTGGTGAAGATATAGCTGTAGAGAGAGTTTCCTTTGTTAATATACTTAGAGGGGCGAGCTGTTTTTCAACATCAGCAGCCCATTCGTCAATTCGTTGTAGAGCAGCCTGTTTAAAGGTTACATTGGCGTATGGTAAACTTTCAGGGATTAATTCAGAGACATCTTTAGCTTGTTGTTCCCACATATTTATTGAATCTTCAAGTTCGCTGCCTAAGTGTTTAATCATAGGTGAAGGAGTGGAAGAGTTTGTAATTAGTTTGATCAAGTTTTCAGATAGGGGATTTGCCCATGGAACCGTTTTAAGTTCTTTAATTATGTTAATGGCTTTTTCTACTCTTAAGAAATCAGTATCATAGCCTTGATAGAATCGTCCTAACAAGTTTCTAACGTTTTCAGCTTGGGCATCAATTTCAGCACTAAGTACCTTGACTTTGCGAGCGTCAATTAGATCCTCTAATATATTTTTAGAAACTTTACCATCTATGCTAACGCGTGCAATTTGTTTTTGGTCATTACGAAAACTGGAACTAAACATTCGAGATAAGCCTTGATAACTATTATTATAGCGAACAACAAGTTCGTCAAGATCTAAATTGTAAATTCCTGCTGTATAAGACTTACATAACTTTTCCTTTAACAGATTGTGTTGTTGATAGGTGTCTTTTGCTTTTGAAATGGTACTATAGACTTGCTGAAAAATTACAGGGTCAAACCATTGTGGTTCAGGTTTATTTTCATTAAAGCAGAATAAAGCTAACTTGGAAAGATGTGTAACAGTTTGCGCGTTTAATGTGTCAATGGATATGCCAAAAAGATCAGAGAGGGCTTGGGCATTTTCACGCCATTTCTTAGCAGCTTGTTGTGTGTTTCGGATGTATGTTAAGAGTTTTTCCTGTTTGTCTAAAAATTCTGATTCTTGCAAGTTTGCGCCTGGAAACAGTTTTTCAAGAATAAGTAAATTCTTCTTTAACTCGCTAGATCTATCAAAGGCGAGATTAAAGAGGGCTGTTGTGTAATGTTCCATTAGGTTTTTTCTTGTGGTTTTAATCCATTGGCAAGTTTCATTGTAACCTTTTGCTTCAGTTATTAATGTGCCAATATCTCGGTTAAGTAGCCAGTGGGCTTCTGGTTTTGGACTTTCATATAATAGTTTACTGATGGTGATTAGCCATTTTGTTTGGTCAAGGGTTGTAGGGGGACTTAAACCTAATTGGTTGGCATAGTTTGTGTTTTCTAATTGTAAATCTTCAATGGTATGAGCGAGAACTTCTATAGAGGTTAATAGTTCAGAACGTACTTCTAGATTGTATAGACTAGCGCGATAACCTGCCCAAGGGAAGTCAGGTTCTTGGACTACTTGCCAGACTTTGCTTAACTCAGATGTTAAGCCTTCGAGTTCGCTTATTTTTTGGGGGGTTAGAGTGCTAAGACCTGTTAAACCTACAGTAACATATGGAACGTGTTCAAGACTGGCAATTACGCTAAGAGTGTCATAGGCACTTGTTTGCATGTATTGACGTTTTTCGTGTAATGCTGTAACGTAATTATTCAAGCTGTCACGGTAGGTTTTCATTGTTTCAAATTCGTGTGCTGAAGGTAGTTTACGGGGTATGAGCTGTTCGTCTAGGCTACGTTTAAGTTCAGCTACAACTTCTTGTTTGTTAGCTTTGCTGCTGTGAAGTTCTAAACAGAAATGTTTCAAACCTACGGCGTCAAGACGATTGTAAACTACGTCAAGGGCGGCCATTTTATCGCTGACAAATAGTACAGATTTTCCATGAGCTATACATTCAGCAATTATGTTTGCTATTGTTTGACTTTTACCTGTTCCAGGTGGACCTTGCATTACAAAACTTTGACCACGAAGAGCATATTCAATGCTAATGCGTTGACTACTATCAGCATCTAAAACTTGATAGGTTTTTTCAGGTAATTGTATTTTATCCACGTCTTTTTCGTCTGGAAGTTGATCAAGGATTAAATTTTCATCTTTTATGCCAACAATAGCCCGTATTATAGGATGCTGAGTAACAAGTTCAACATTAGACTCAAGATCCTTATAGATAACAAGCTTATGGAATGAAAAAAGCCCTAAATCCACTGTAGACTCAACAGTCCAACCGAATTCCGAAACAGCCTGAGTTACAGCGTCAAAATAGTTTGCAAGAGTCTCAGTTTCCCAATCCTCGGGTGGAGACGGTAAATCGATTTTGAAATCAGTTTTCAATTTTACCTGCAATGCAGGATTTACAACCGCTTCTTCTTCAACAGGAGGCACAAAAACCTCAAACGGTTTACGAACAGACTCTTTTACCAACTCTAAAGGCACTAAAATCAGAGGCGAATGCACAGTCTCCCTAGTCTCACTATCAACCCAATTCAAACGACCAAAAGCAGCATAAAGAATTCTAACACCCCGTTCACGATAATCAAGCAAAGAACGCCGCTGTAAATTCTTAAGAGTCCGTTCAAGATCAATACGCGCCATATTATTGTTAACAATCTGCTGCTTTGAACCAGACTTTTTAGACCCATCCGCAACATCTAAATCATCAAAAGGTACATCAGTTTGACTTTCATTCTCAGCAGGAGGCATCCAAAACTCAATACGCTTCTTTTTTATCACCAATTCTTTAAATACAGTTTCTGCATCCGGTTCATTTATCGATAAATTCCCACGCTTAGAAGCATGAAAATAAAGCAAGTTATTTCTTCTTGTTAAATCAATTAAACGCGACTTCCAGTCATAAACACGCCGCATAGACGGAGAAGAGTTAATTTGTGCCAAATAGACCACCCTCAAACAACATTATTAAGTAATTTATTACACAGTTACTTCTTTAATATTTATGGTTAAATATAACAAATAAAACCCTAAAAAAAGCCCAAATACACCACCAAAACTTATAAAAATACTAAAAATAAAAAATAGAAAAAATAAATTAGCGTTTTACTTTCAAAACAGTAAATAAAAAGACACAGAAAAACATAAAAAAACGCAAAAATAACAAACACAAACGCGGCTCAGTTAATAAAAAAGAAATATCACCACATAAATTCAAGCCTGAGCGTATATACAGACATCATTTTACTGTTTGATGGATTTTTCTATAGCGTCTAAAACTACTGCACGAACATTTTCAGTGCCAATTTTACGCGTTTCAATAATTTTGACACCTGTGTTTAATTTTTCAAGTTCACGTCTGCATTCTGCGGGTGTATCAACTGTGTCAAGAATGACAAAGCCCTCAACGCTGCTAAACATTTGTTTAAAAGCAGCTTCATCCACACCTTGTGTAGTTAATTGGGTTTTCATATTTTTGAAAAAGTCAATCATGCCTATGCTCATAAACATCAACTTGTGCTCAGGGTCAGCGGCTTCTGATTTGCCTTTTCCTCCAAGTTGACAGTCGATGCAATTTAGAGCATTAATTTTAACTACTCCGTATTCCTTGGCGAGTTGATTCATCTCGTTATTTGGTCCCAAACAAAGATCGCCATAAACAAGCACTACTTGTCCTGAATAGTGTTTTAAAGTAGTCTCAAGTGTTTTGCGCACATTTTTGTCAATAAGGGAGTAGTCTACATGAAAGTTTTTGTTGACAAAAACAAGGTCAGCGTCAAGTTTGCCCTCTTTAACAAGTCGCTGAAGCTCAGGTTCAAGGACGCTGCAGGAAATGAGACAGGTTTTCTCGTTTTTATTCAAAGTTATCTGCCTTTATGGTTTTATGCAGTATTTTGGCCATTTTGGCCAATTTTGTGGTATATCACAGGTGCTAAAATCGACAGTTAGGGTCATGCCAATTTTAAGTTTCTCTTGAGATACGTCTTGTATTATTCCTGGAAGTTTTAGACCGCCCTCTAACTCTATAATGCCTATGGTGTAGGGTGCTAAGTTTTGAAATTGTGTGGGTGCTATGTGTATTATGGTGTAAGTTAAAAGGTGGCCTTTGTTTGGAATTTGTGTCCATTCAAATTGTGTGGTATAGCAAGTATCGCATAATGGGCGTGGGGGTAGGTGGATTTTGCCGCATTTTAGGCATTTACCAGCCATTAGCTTTCCTTGTGTTAGGAGTTGGTAAAATTGTTCTATAGAGAAGAAGGTTTCTGGGGTGTTGCTCATGTTATTGTGCACTCCTATAAATGTGAATTGCAGCAGTTGCGCCTGAGCCGCCGACGTTGTGTGTTAAACCGGTTTTTGCGTCTTTGACTTGGCGGCGTTCTGCTTGTCCGGTGAGTTGGAGGTAAATTTCGTATGTTTGGGCGGTGCCTGTTGCGCCAACTGGGTGGCCTTTGGCTTTTAGGCCGCCACTGGTGTTAACGGGGATGGATCCGCCTATTTTTGTTTGGTTGTTTTCTAATAGTTTACCGCTTTCGCCTGGTTTGCAGAAGCCTAAATCTTCATAGGCTATGAGCTCAGCGCTGGTAAAGCAGTCGTGTACTTCTGCAAGGTCTATGTCTTGGGGGGAAAGCTTAGCCATTTCATAAGCGTTTTTGGCTGCGGTTTTTGTTGAGTTAAGTGAGGTAAAGTCTTGGCGTTCATATAGGCCAATGGAGTCACTGGCTTGTCCACTGCCGATAATATGTACTGGATTGTCAGTGTATTTGGCGGCTATTTCGGGTTTTGTTAGGATTATGCAGCTTGCGCCGTCGGTTACAAGGGAGCAGTCATATAGTTTGAGGGGCCATGCTACATATCTGGATTGCATAGCGGTTTCTATGGTGATTTCTTTTTGCATGTGTGCTTTAGGGTTAAGGCTTGCGTGGTAATGGTTTTTAACGGCGGCCATTGCAAAATGTTCTTCTTTTGTGCCATAATCATGCATATGTCTAGTAGCCATTAGGGCGTATAAACCGGGAAATGTTATACCGTGGTATTGTTCAAAGGGATAGTCAGATGCCATGGCAAGATACTCGGTAACTTCAGCTGTTGTGCGGTGTGACATTTTTTCTACTCCACCTACCATTACAACATCGGCAAGGCCAGACATTACAGCGTAAATGCCTGTTCTCAGAGCTGCTCCAGATGAACCACAAGCAGCTTCGCAACGAGTGGCGGGAATACCAAGTAATCCTATCCAATCAGCAATAATTGCTCCCATGTGACCCTGATGCTCATATGCTTCACCCATATGTCCAATAAACATGGACTTAATATCACGTTTTGGCTCAAGTTTTGGACAACGTGCAAACGCTTCTTGAGCGGCTATTGTGAAAATTTCGCGTGCAAGTAAACCGTCATGTTTTTGAAATTTTGACAGACCAGCGCTAACTATACTAACAAGGGGTTTTCCATTCAACACTGCTTCCTCACTAAATAATAAACATAGATTGCACAAATAAAAACATACCAGCAAACGTTAATGAAACAACATCAAAAAAAAGCAGACAATGTTAAATTGAGATTTTACTAACACCATCCTCTTTTTCCAACATAATTACATGCTCAGCTTTATCTGCAAAAACTTCACTATGAGTTACTGCTATTATTTGTTCTATAGCTTTAAATCGACTAATAGCCTCAGCTAAATGCTCAATACTCCCATCTTCGCTTCCAAGATTTTCCGTAGGTTCATCTAACATCAAAAGACTTAACCCATGACCCGTTTTAGACTGCATAATTAATTGCCCCAGACCCAATCGGTAAGCAAACGCCAAAAGAGTACGCTCACCACCTGAAAGATTACCAACCTCACGATCTATACTAAAGTCACTTTTCACATAAGGAGTATAAGATTCATCAATAACTATATTCATTAAAGGAGTTTCACCACTGACTAAACTGTCAAGTATCTGCTGGATAAAATTACGTAGCGCCTTTACAAATTCCATACGAAGCTTAGGTTGGATACTACGATACGCATCTCGAATAGCACTAAGAAGTTCAAGTATACGTCCGAGTTTTTCAATTTTCTCAGCTTTCTCTTGGGCAGCATCAATACGCATTTTTATCTCATCTATACGACGCATGAGATCTTTTTTACGACTCTCTTTAAGGCGAACATCAGAGTCTAAAACATAGTATTGTTTAAACGTTTGTTCTCGACGCATACGAGCAGCGTCTAAGTCAGATATATCAGCGTTAGTAATTTCAGTCTGAAGCAGTTTATACTGTGCTGTTTGGTTAAACTCTAACTGTTGAGCGTTTTCAAGTTCAACTATTAATTTTGTGAGGGTATCTTCTTCTTCACTTATACGAATTTTTAGGTCAGTTTCACGGGTTAAGCACGTTTGCAGATCTGAGTAAGCGGTTGAAGCAGTGGTTTTAGCTTTCTGTAAATCAGCAATTTCAAGACGTAGATGATTAATGATTCTTTGTCGTTCAACATTTTCCTGCTCAATACGTGTGAGAAGATCAGTTTTGTATTGACCTGTTAAAGTTTGAATACATAGTGGACATTTATCTTCTTGAGATAATTGACTAAGTCGTTTTTGGTCGGTCAATATACCTTTAGAGGCAGCTTCCTGTTCTCCACGTAGACTACTAATTTTATCATCAAAAGAAGCTAAAAAGATTGCTAATTGTTCAAAAGGCTGATTTATTGGTAACCCTGCCTGTTCGAGCTTAGTTAAAGACAATTCTTTTTGTAAATTTATAGAACTTTGCCGCTGGTACAAGTTGTCAACAAGAGTTTTTTTGTCTTCAATTCTTTGATTAAGAGCAGTAATCGAGTTAGTTACATTCTGCAAACTAGTATGGAGCTGAACTTCTTTTCGTTTAAGTTCTTCGACTTGACATTTTTTTTCTTCAAGGGCTTTTAGATTCTGTTCTGCCTCTTCAAGAAAACGTTTTGCGATTACCAATTTTTGGGTTATAGTTTCAAAATCTATTTCTAAAAGCGTAAAGTCCTCACTAGCACGATTATAATCATTGCTTAAAGCTTCAAGATTGTTAACGTCTGAGTCTTTGGCGTAGATACGTTTTTCTGTTTCATAATCACGCTGATACTGCGCTATACTACTCCAAGCAGTTTCATAATCTGATATACCAAACAATTCGTCAAGACGTTTCTGTCTATCACGAGGAGCTACATCGAGCAACTCTTTAAGATGCTCTTGTCGAAACCAAACAATTTCACGATAAAGATCACGATCTAAACCCGTTATAGCTTTAATTTGCTCAGCTATAGCATCATTTTTAATACTAGCAATTAAAGTATCCTCTTCATACAAACAAAGCTGAGAAGAATCCTGAGTTATACTATTACCCTTACGATGGAGCCCACGAATTATTTTATAAGTTTTACCACCATGAGAAAACTGCACAGACACCCTACCACACTCCGCACCTTCCCTAAGCAGATATTCAAAACCTCGAACCACAGAACCACCAAACAGAGCAAAATCAACAGCATACATAATACTAGATTTCCCACAACCCACACCACCTACAACACAGTTAAAACCGTGCGTGAAAGGCACAGTTGACTTAACATGACTACGAATGTTTTCCAGTTGGACAACTTCAATTTTCATTTAGATAACTCCTCAAGAATTTGTCTAACTTTTTCATCCTGCTTGCAGACAAGAGGCTCAATCAAAGTTAAGGCTAACTTGGCAATCTGATCAGTATCTTCCTTGCTATAACGTTCGCCAAAAATTTGTGTAAAATACTCATAAGATTTAGTCGATAGGTCTTTAAAATTATCTTCAAAAATATTTCGCACAACCTCATCTAAAACCACAGATTCTTTAAGCAAAACTACGGGATGAACAAATAGGGCTTTTTTGTTTGCTGCACGAATTTGAGCTATATCAAGTTCAGTTCGACTTGCCTCCATAGGCAAAGTACCTCTCAACACAGGAATCACAACAGCACCGGCTATATCTACCTCTTGAACCATTTGCGTTGCGATCTGAGCTATTTTAGCAGGAGTCATACCTGAAAAATCAATTTCGTCTAAAACAACAAATTGACGCGGCGAATTAAGAGCCATTTGCTCAATTTGCAGCTCACCCATTTCATTTACCTGCACATAATTAAAACCCTTAGAATACCTAGCCTCATCATAACCTGCTGTTTCAGTGCAACCACTATAGACTAAGAAACCATCTTTGAATTTGACGCTAGACCGTTCATGTATATGCCCAGCGGCATAATAACAAAAACCTGACGGCAACATATCAGGTGTCAATTCTGCTTCAATATAAGGCGGCTTAACACCCGATACATCCACAGCCCCATGCAAAACAAAAATGTTACAAACACCCTCTATAGGAAGGGCAGGTTTTTCCATCATAAATTTAGGCAAAGCCTCTTGAGTTTTATGACGAGTATGATAATTTGGTATACCATAAACATAACAACACCCGGGTTTATACCAACATGCACCCTCATGACGAGGAAGATAATAAATTAAACCAGCACTATCAAGAGGATAGAGAATTGTTCCAGTTATAATGTTAGGGGCAGAGTCATGAGAACCATCAACAGCAAGCACAGGGATTTGAGCATCTTTTAACCGTTTAAAATTTCGTATAGTATTTTCAAGGGTAATATTTGAGGGCCTTGGCTGATGAAATAAATCACCTGCTATAATCATAAAATCAGGCTTAAGCTCCAATACCCGATCCACAAGTTCAGCAAAAGCATCATCGAAATCTTGACGCCTCACCTCAAGACCATACTGTGAGTAACCCAAATGCAAATCGGAAGCATGAACAAAACTGAAAGCTCTCAAATTCTAACCTCAAAGTGATTAAAATAGTGGAGTGTAATTTTTAAGGGCTTTGGTGTACGACCCTTTTACAACATCAGAAACTTGCATAGCAAAACACATACTAAAAACTACATTTTTGGGGAAAAATATTAAACCATTGAACACACTTCTAGTTAAAGGTAAAAATAATGAAATGTCAAATTTGCGGAATAGATGTTGCTATGCCATATAGTTGTCCTCACTGTGGAGGGCAATTTTGTAGTCAACACCGTTTACCAGAAAACCATACCTGTCCGCAAATCAGTAGAGCACGCATCCAAAGACAAAACACTGTAGAAGAGACAATAACCCAAACAAACAATAGTGGCTATAACTATAGTTACAATTTTAATCCGCAACCAACTAGAACTCAGCGTCGTAATTTTTCTAGTTTTAAAGAATTAAAACATTTGGGAATAGCCGCTCTATTGGTAATTGGTATTGGTTTTTCAATAGGCTTATATAGTAACATGGGCAGTAGTGCATCTATCTGGACTTTAGGTATGATGTCTGTTTTCTCTGTTTGTTTGATGGCATCGTTTTTAATTCATGAGTTGGCACACAAATTTACTGCGCAAAAACGGGGGATGTGGGCAGAATTTCGTTTGACCCTATGGGGGGCACTATTTACGCTCGCTTCAGTAATTCTACCGATGAAACTTATAGCTCCAGGGGCAATGATGATAAAAGGAACCACAGATAGGAGAGGTATATTAAAAATTTCAATCGCGGGACCAATTACAAACATAATCTTTGCTTTAGCCTTCTTTGCGTTAATAGTTATTTTACCATATACAGTTACAGTTTCATCATCAATTTTGCAATATAGCTTTGTTTTTGCGTTTGTCGGCTACATTAATGCATTTATGGCAGTTTTCAATTTGATTCCCTTTGGTGTTTTTGACGGCTATAAAATCTTTAGTGTAGACAAAAAAGTGTGGGCAGCAGTATTCGTTCCAAGTTTGATACTATTAATCTATTATGGGTATTGGCTATTTTGGTAAACATTTAATCAGATTATATACGTTATAGGTATGTTAATGGTGAGTTCTTGATCATTAGCATATACTATGTAGTTGTAACCTGAATTCTCGTCAAAATTGTAATATACGTGGCTGAAAAATGTTCATAGTATCGCCACACATGTTGTTTATTATACTTCATTACAATTATTTTTTATGTGTAAGTATTTGTTTCTTATGTAGCAACTGTATCATTAATTTTTACTTGTGAGGCATAGTACAATTATGTTATACGACAAAAATGTGAGTTGTAACCTAAAATCTGCGTGGTTTTTTGCACATACAGGTTTGTATGGTGAAATTGATGGATTTACATGATTATTTTTCTTTGTATGTGCACAAACTTAATAAGAATTTAGGTTGTAAAAAATAATGTTTGCTATGCAACATATTTTAATTGAAATGATGTCTGCGAATATAAATCGAACTTAATACAAATGACTGTATAGTACAAAAACATGCAGAGTTCAGGTTGTAATCACTGACAAGGGTTTTTGAAAGTATTGGATATCACAGGGTGTATAATTAAGGAAAGAGTAGTTTTGGGTTGTATGGTGGGTGTTATGTTGGTGGGATGACGCCCATGCGGCTGCATTCTTCTTTTAGGCTGTCTCTTATTTGTTTGAGGTTTTGGCGTTTTTGTACGTATTCGTCGCCGTTGATTTTGTCTGTGCGGAAGTCACTGTCTATTTGGGTTAGTTGTGTGTTGATTTCCATGATGCGTTCTTTTATTTGGTCTACGTAGGATACTGTTTTTTCTTGTCCTATGGCTTCTGAAGGGGTGAGTGCTGTTTTTATTATGCCGTCTTCTATGCGTAGTATTCTGTTGGAGATACGGGCGATGCTGGGGTCGTGGGTTACCATGATGATGGTTTTTCCTAGGTCTTTGTTGATTTTTAGCAGGTATTCTGCGATGAGTCGGGCGTTTGCGGTGTCTAATTCGCCTGTGGGTTCATCGGCTAATATGACGGGTGCGTCATTAGCTATTGCTGAGGCTATGGCTATGCGTTGTTGTTCTCCTCCGCTTAACTCTTCGGGTCTGTGTTGGGCGCGTGTTTCTAGTCCTACGGTTTTTAGGAGTTCTTGTACGCGTTCTTTGCGTTTGTTTCGTTTGACACCTGAGGCTACCAGGGAGAATTCAACGTTTTCTTGTGCTGTAAGTGTTGGGATTAGGTTGAGGTTTTGGAAGATGTGTCCTACCATTTTTCGGCGGAAGTCGACTAGTTGTCGTACTGAGAGATTTGTAACAATTTGGTCTCCAACGGTGACTGCGCCGGCTGTGGCTTTGTCTAGGCCGCCTATGATGTTTAGTAGGGAGGATTTGCCGCTACCGCTTGGTCCTATGATGGAGACGAGTTCGCCTGCGGATATTTCTAGGTTTAAGCCTCTTAGGGCTTGTACTTCGATTTTTCCGGTGTGGTGAATTTTTATTAAATCTCTTACGTTTACGTTAAGTCCGCTCATCTTGTTCTAACCATCTTTTCTAGTTTAGTAACATATTGACTGGTCATAATCAGAATTGCACCTATTGTAGATGTATATATAAGAGCAATGTAGGTTCCGATAATGGCTATGGCGTTAGGTGGGAAGATTAATCGTTGAGTTACAAGGTTGTATATAGCAATAGGTGTGTTAGCTGTGGATATGGTGCCATATGCTATTATGATGCCTACTATTGTGCCTAGTATTACTGCGAATGTTATAATGGCTATGGATTCCATAAGGAACATCCATACGAGTTGTCTATATGATAGACCTCGTACGCTCATTAGTGTTGCTTCGCGGCTGCGTTCTTTTAGACCTACTATGGCTATTAAGGCGGTTCCTACGGAAGCTGAGAGTACTGCAAATATGAGTCCAAAGCTTTGTAGTTCTAAATTTTTAAGGTCGCTATATGTGTTTAGATTGTCCATGTTAACGGATAGTTGCCATTGTGTATCAAATGAGTTAATGCCATACACGTCTAAGTCAAGTTCATATATTTGGTTTGCGACCTCGGTGCCGTTAACATCTGGTTCTAGGCTTATAAGAATTTTAGTTAAAGGATACTCTATATTGTAAATGTCGCTGCCTTCAGTCATGTTAAAGAGCTGCCGGGGTACATATGAGTAAAATGAGCCACCAAAGGAGTAGCTAAAAACAGATATGCTACCAAAATTACTGCTGCGGCCTATGGGATAAAAGTTGTTACCGTTGTCTTCTGGGGGGTCAGGGCCAAAGAAGCCTACTACTTTTAGTTGTTGTGGTCCTGAGGCGAAATATATTGTTATAGTGTCATAGAGGGAGAGATCAAAGTTTTTGGCAATACTTTTTTCAAGGATTATAGTGTTATTATTGTTTTTTAGGTCAGTAATCATTTGTTCTACACTAGAACCTGTAAACCAGTTGTCTTCATAATAGGCAGAAACAGCCCATGCTTCAGGTTCTATAGTTCTCACCTGCATCGTGCCCCATTGATTAGTTAATGAGGGCGCATTAATACTGCATTCTATACTTGCGTTGCGAATACCAGATACACTTTGGGTAATGTTATTTAGAATTTCTTGGCTTCTTGAGGCATTAGCTACAGTTAAGGATATGTCAGCGCCGACACTATTTCGGACGTTGCGAACGATATAGTCTTCTTGACTAGCCATTTGTACGGTAACTTGAACACTAAGGCCTATAATTAGTGCAATCAAAAATGCGATAGCTGCTAATCGTGCAGGGTTTCGTCTAACATTTTTTGCCGCTAAAGCGCCTAACTCACCCATAACTGAGGCAATCTTTGTTGCTACCTTTTGAAATATAGATGAATCCCGTATAAGAAGAGCTGTAAAACCCCAGAAAAACAACAAAGGACCTATGTAGGTCATAATAGAGTCAAAAAGAATCACTCCACTAGAAGCAACAGATAAGAACATATTACCATAGACATAATTCCATTGATTAAATAATTGAGAAATGTTTACCCCTAAAAGAAATACAACAATTTTGTAGCCACCCAAAATAAGGGCAATTATAGGAAATATTTTTCGAGACTGTTTTTCAGGTGGCATATAATCACGAAGGGCATCAATAGCTGGCAATTGTGAGGCTCTACGAGATGATAAATACACTGAAGTAACAGCTAAAATAATAGCAAAAACAAGTGTAGATATAGCAACAATAGGATTTAGTATACCTGAACTAAAAAGATTATTCAAATTAACTGCGCCAGCATAATACTGGTTCAAAATTAAGCCACCAACTATGCCAAATAATCCACCAATTACACCTATTACGAAAGCTTCTGCTAAAAACATCAACTGTATTTGCCTACTAGAAAGACCCTTAGTTAAGAGAAGACCAATTTCTCGCCGTCGGATATTAAACCGTAACTTTCGGTCTCTAGGTAATATGTGATTTTGAGCTTTTGCATATTATTACCATATATCTCAGTTAAAACATAAAATTCAACCCAATTAAAAAAACATTTCATCAAAACTCCA
>Ga0123354_10007625_pt1 | contig 16329 bp, 10 predicted proteins | sample TergutLab28metaG_2_FD_97872 | JGI IMG/M metagenome (GOLD analysis project Ga0123354, IMG submission 97872) | Labiotermes labralis P4 segment gut microbial communities from Petit-Saut dam, French Guiana - Lab288 P4 | ecosystem: Host-associated > Arthropoda: Insects > Digestive system > Gut ...
ACTCCATGGTGCAGAGTCCTTCTTGAGATGCTAACTGGTTTGCAGCTAGTCAAGAAATTCCCCGCATTTCACGGAACCCGAAGGTTCATTACCACACTCACAAGCTTCCGCCACCTGTCCCTATCCTGGGCCAGCCCAATCCAGTCCATATACCCACATACCACCTCCTGCAGATCCACTCTAATATTATCCACCCATCTATGCCTAGGTCTCCCCAGTGGTCTCTTTCCCTCCGGTTTCCCTATCAAGACCCTATACACCCCCTCGCCTCACCCGTACGCGCCATATGCCAAGCCCATCTCATTCTTCTCGACTTCATCACCCGCACAATATTGGGTGAGGAGCATAGATATTGCAGTACAAAATAAATATTGCGGCAAATCTCAGTCTTTCTTGTCCTGTAAGCCTAAATTTCTGTTCCTTTTGACATTTTCACTTCTTTCAACGTGTATTTGGACGTCTCGTAGAGAATTCCCCTTGATTTTACGCATGTGTAAGTGCGAATATCAACGCAGTAGTATTTGATTGCGATTTAACAAGCGGAAGATGGAAAATGGATCTCAAACAAATGCTCGTAGTTAGGGGTTTTGGGTCGGATTACTCTGCCGTATACAATCCACGCTAATTAACCTTCAGTTTCCGTCAAGACAGAAAGTTTGTTGACCAACTGAGCGCCTTCTCGGAAAGGCTTCTGCTCCACGGAATTATTTTAATAAGCATTTGGTAAAGTTATAGCTTCTAGTGCATATAGGCTACTTCGAATGCAGAGCCTTCGAATATTTTCTCACAAAAGAATGTACTTGATTATGTGTTTAAACGCAGTACCATCACGTCAGTCGAGCTGCATCTCAACATCATCTTCACGCCTTCCAAGTTTTACATACATACTGAGACGTATACGTAAACCACTGTCATTAAATTACCTACGGAAATCTGGATTTCTAACGCAATTGGGAACGGTATATTTTACACAAGAAATTAGTGGCAGGACACTCTACGATTTTTCGTGGCACAAAATTTCTGTTCATTAAAACTGCTTGTTGATTTCGTTGTTCGTGAGTCAGGAAAATTAAACGTGACTTGTGGTCTGTAATAATCTGACATGTAAGTATTGGCGCAGGGTAATATGTACAACAATTAAGAATGTACTGAGCACAGGATCCATTCTAATTGGTCAGTAAGTTATTGTTGTATAGACAAACATTTATACTTAGTGAGATGGACTACAAATACAACACGTTAGAGAACTTCTAATCTTGATGGGATTCGGAGGAGAGATTCAGTGTCAGTGATAATTAACTTTTAAACTTTGAAAAAAAGGTCTTCGCAAATTATGCAGAAAAGCAAAATTAAACCATGAAAGATATAAAACGAGTCACGACTCGACGCTATCTTCAATGGATATTAGGTCAATATACTAAATTCTAAACAGCTACGTGTTTCATTACTGAAGTACATAATCAATTTTATAATAATATTAACATATCAAAAGAAATCATATAACAAAATTTAAGGTTGGAAGCAAAACAGGAAGGTGCATCTACCCTTCAGTTGACTGTGCTGTACAACACGTACCTTCAGAGAGGGATTTGCCTTGCCCATGGAGGAGCAGTATCAGGCCGTAAGAACGTGTGTGTGTGCCACTAGCCGCTCTACCTACCGTGTTTGTGTCAGTCTACTGTAATAGTTACTGTGTGATTTCCTCGTCCGTGCTTCTCGCCCGCTGAGGTGGTGGCAGGGTAATGGGCGCTCGACGACGTATAAGCCCCCAGATCGTTCGGTCGATAGACCGTATGAGAGACGGGTGGTACCTTATTCACCCGGCGACGGAACAAAGAAACGAGTATGGAGGGTACAAAGATCCCAGTCAATCTTCACAGCACCGACTCTAAACCCGCAGAATACCAAAGAAAATGACTCTTTAACGAAGAGGGATAGGAAGGTTATAGGGATAAAAAAGTAAAACATCTGGTTTTGTTAATTTCGCGGATTGCTTGAAAAACGAATACTTCAGATTTGTTTCAAGATGAGAGTTGCAATTATTATGTATCAGTTACTCAATTATTACACCAACCACTGAACATATATAAAATTTATAAAATTTACACATTAGAACATTAACAACGTTCCGACATGTTTCGGTCCTAAGACCATCATCACGGAGCTATATATTCCTTGCTAAAGTCACACTAGAAATATTCACATATTAATTTCGTTGTACAAGTTGGGTGTTGTGACAGCATGCTGCCACAACACCCAACTTGTACATATATATTCAAAACAAGAAGACCGAAAAGAAGTAATGAGAAGGAAGGGTTACATTTGGAAATACAGGGTGGGGCATAAAGATCTCCCACTTTTCGAAGAGGTATAAAATATGAAAGAAGCCATCTAGGAAAAAATTGAATGTATTTCTGAAAATTACATTAAAAACAGTTTTTTAATGGGTTTTAAAAATCAGATCAGACATAAGGCGGCCGTCGTTGGCAACACATTGCTGAAGACGTTCCCGGAAGCTCTTCATAACTCTCCGGGTTAGCTCAAGCGGAATGGAGTCGATTTCCTGTTGGATCCTTTCCTTCAAATGCTCAAGAGATCGAGGACGATGTTTGAAAACCTTTTCCTTTAGGTATCCCCAAAGGAAAACGTCACAGGGGCTTAAATCTGGTGACCGTGCCGGCCACTCCACGTCTCCCCTTAAAGAGATCAAAAGCCCAGGGAACAACAGCAACAAAGCCCCGATGTTCACCGGTCCAAACCATTATGGGTACTGATAACGGTAGAGGCTAACCAAGAGCATGACACTACCCCCACCTCTCTACCACCACTACGGCCCTCACAGTGCCCCTTCGAAAAGTCGGAGATCTTTATGCCCCACCCTGTATATTCAACCACATAGCATATGGAAAGAAAATACTCTTAAGCTTGGAATCAAAGTACTTTCTCTAGCAAGAATTTCTCTATACAACGTGGGGCAGCACTCAACGCGACTCTGTGACAAGGGAATTTAATTAACAAAGGCACTAAAGGACACTGCGAAAATACTTTCCGAAGGGCATTCTCCTATTTCATCGATATTGAGTGTGTTCTTTCATTTAAGTTGGACATGATTCTGAAATTAAGTTCAACATATTGTCACAAAAATAGGAACGCCCCCTTTCTAAGAGATGAGTTTGACTTGTAATATTATAAAAATTATAATAATTTAGTTATACTGATGTTTCTGTTATAAAGCTAAGACACAGCATCTAATTTTCATCTCTGAAATCTATTTACTTACTTATTAAGTCGAGGCAAAAACTGTTCCTACTATTCCGATTATAATGCTAATTACGGTATGAGTTTTTTGTTGTTGTGCTCCCACTGTTATTCAACATCAATCTCCGTATCGCAAGCTACATAATGTCGAAAAGTAACAAGATAAATAAATTTGAAATGATATGAAAGGCATCAGTCAATGTAAAATTTGAGGCCGTATATCGGAATTTTCCTGGACAAATCGAGCAATATCGTGGAAGTGTTATTTTGGCTAGGGCTTTCTCAACAGATACTCGAAACTAGGATCTTCCGACCGCATGTCAGACATCACACACTTTGCCACTGGAGCCATCACCCTCGGTCTGCTGTGGATGTTGTCGAGAACAACGAATAATATCAACTTAAGCTGGAAGTAACAACCTCCGTGTAATTAAAGAAGCATCAAGAGGTATGACGGAAGGAGACATAGGTCCGCGCATTCTTCACATCAGCAACACATGAACACGTACGGTCAGATTTAAGCTACGTCCATCCCATCCCCCCCCCCCAAAAAAAAGAAAAAAGAGCAACGGAACCAAATGCATCCATTTTGGGAGTGATGGCGGAAGGGAATTTCCTGACCTTATTGTGAATCGATAAACTATCTTCCAGAACGAAACTATTAACTATATCTAAACGCTCACATCTTTACAAATGGTAGATTATACCCCCACTGACACGCGTCATTTATAAAATTTTAGGACAACAGTATCCTGGACTTCGCGAATTTCGTGCGAAGGGTATAGGTATTGCAAAAGGCACATTTAATATCCTTATAAATGTGACCCAGGACACACAGCACGAGAAAAATTATGTAACAAAACACAACGAAAGTGTGGGAGCAAATGACATCCCCACTGACAGTTGAATGCCAATATATCCAAACAAGAAGTTAAAGATTCATAATAGGCTAAACGTAAATGTGCAGTTTACAACATACAGGTATAGAAGCGAACACCTGATAAAAGAAGGCATCTTGTATTCGTATGTTTTAAAAATATGTGCAAACGCTGCCCGTCCGTAGAGCTGTCAACGTTGACACCTCCATGTGCCGAATGCACAGAAAGTTTGGAAGCCTCAAACTTCTGGCAACCTACAGACTGCCCAGGCTTGTATGGAAGCCTCAAACTCCTGGCAACCTACAGACTGCCCAGACCTGTATGGAAGCCTGAAACTCCTGGCAACCTACAGACTGCCCAGGCCTGTATGGAAGCCTCAGATTCCTGGCAACCTACGGACTACCCAGGCCTGTATGGAAGCCTCAAACTCCTGGCAACCTGCAGACTGCCCACGCCTGTATGGAAGTCTCAAACTCCTGGCAACCTGCAGACTGCCCACGCCTGTATGGAAGCCTCAAACTCCTGGCAACCTACAGACTGCCCAGGCCTGTATGGAAGCCTCAAACTCCTGGCAACCTACAGACTGCCCAGGCCTTTAAGGGACAGCTTTACCTTAATACCCAATTTTAAACTCAAGTGCAAAATGGCCCGACAAATAAAGACAAACAAATTTACGAACGCTTCTTCAACACGGGTACACAGGTACGCTCTAGACAATCGAATTTAACACTTACAACCCATATTTGTGGTAAATTAATAACAAAAGCCGTACAAACTTTGCTTGACTACTCAGTACCAATGCTTTTTTGCGCCACACAGTATTCAAGAGGCAAACGGTAACTTCGTAACTACTGCATTACCAAGCAAATGCTTAAATGTTACTTTTAATTAAAATGAAACTTCACGGATACTTCTGCCTTTATCTTCTAAACCGGCATAAAATGATATTTGTATAACTTTCTGTACATATTCATTCCACTTCAAGTTAAGTTAGAACGGACTTTAGAGAAATAGTGCCAAAGTTGCTATTCTGCCGTTGTTCCTCTTTTGTAAGCCACATCCCCCTGTTCACTCCTTTCATTCTCCTTTATCTGTTCAGATCTCCAACTTCTAGTTCTACACTAAGCAGGATACCCCTTTCAGTCGGCAACCAGGGACACTGGTTTGCAGGATGGGATGCAGCATCATTAGGGGCTACGTGAGGAAACTCCAGCCTTAATGTAAAGTAGATTAGCGTTTCTCCACCCACTTCTGTGCCTCGCGTTATCTTACATCTTTAGCCCCTCCCACTCAAGAGAAGAATGTCCGGACGGGTATGAGGTCAGCCTCAACCCTGAGGCTCACGTGCTGTTCCATCCTCACTGAGCAGGAACATGATACCACCCACCTGGCACTCTAAGCAGGCTGGACACAGCGTAAACATTTGTTTCACTCTGCGCCTGCTTTCGAATTAACTGCTAGTTTCCATTATTCATAACAGTTACCTTACGGTTATATAAGAACAACTTACAATCTGCAAAGTTTCCTCAGTAAAAAAAGGTAATTGATTCCCATTACAGGCCCGAGGTGCCCAGAGGGTTCCAGGAAGATACGGTTCCCAGATTACGTAACAATGGTCCAGGATGGTGGTAAGGTTGTCAGCCTTACGCACCGGCAGCTTTTACACCCAAGAAATACTCCTGGTACTCATTTCTGTTAGAGGCTGAGTCGACCCCAGGGCCATAGTGCGATCGGAAGGATTATGTCAATGAAAAATTCCAATGAAACCATCTGTAATCGAACCAGCGACCTTCCGATTTGTAGCACAGCACCTTAACCACTGTGCTAACTCGGTCTCCAAAGTTTCCTCAGTGTCAGAGTCAAATAAGTTGATGGTCGATTGGTGAACAAAGCCGGAAAACTCCTGAAACGAGTCAGTAATATGATGTAGCGTATGGCTCCCGTGAGAATATTGTTCATAACTCTGACGTTATTTTCAACTGTAGCCCCACATCGGCCACAGTCTATGGCATTTTTGGCAGTTCAAACGTGATCCTACATGTTGAATTTGAAAAGAAAGCCATGAAGGCATAAAGGAACAGTGGAGATACATTTCTACTTATTCCTTAGCCTAAGTACTAGAAGGGCAGTTTCTATTGTCACGTCTTGGCCGCTCTGCTCTCGGGAAGAAGCACCATATTGCCACCGAACGGGAGACTGAGTGGAACTCACAGACGGTCAGGATATTTCTGACATCTATTGCCCCGCCTGGGATTCGAATAAGGTGTGTTTTGAATCGTGGTTGAGCTACTTGAAGACACGAAAAGTAACTTAGGTGGTATTTATAATTCTCCATTCTACTTCCGAGCTGATTTTTAGTCACCCGACAGTAAAGTAATTACTCAGACCGCTTAGTCTTTGAGGAGTGTTAACCGTAACCCCACATCCCCACATCCCCCATCACCCAATTTCCCATAAGGCCTTGGTGTGTCCAACTTCGGTAATTCTGAGTGAAACAACACCCTCGTTCGGCGAAGGACTTCTCTAGTGTTTCAGAACTAAGCTGTATATAAAGAAGCTGTCGTTTCTAATCACGCAGGTATGGGCTCTCCTTCCGCCTCAGAAAAAATTGTTAACGACTGTATGCATACATGGATGCTTACATTTGTAATTTGTTGAATAGTGCAATCAGTAACTCACTGTCCTGAATAACTGCGTGCAACTCTGAAGAATTTGAAGGTAACGGTTGTGATTTAATAGAAGATACAGTACTACACCGGATTTTCCCTGCAGTAGCAGAGGAAAGTTATGAAAACTTCAGTCAGAATGTGTCCTGGTTGAAATTCTGCTTGATAAAAGAACCTTAGTTGTGTGTTTGTGCATAAGGAGATGAAACCAGTAACGTACTGAGACTTCTGATACGTAATTCTCTAAGCTTTTATAACATTTTTGTTTATTTTGTGCCCAAAGAAGACCCTAAATAACGGTAGGGAGAAGCACAGGAAGGGAAAGATAAAAAGCATCATGACGACAGACAGTAGACCGCTGACGACTTCAGGAACGAAGTCCCGCCGACAGGGTGTTTGCAGACGAATATAATATGTATGTTTTGAACGTATGATATAAAGCAAAATGTGACAGTGAGCATTGGTGCCTGATGGTCTGGGGATAATTTGTAGGTTTGTGTAAGATATGTGTTTATCTAACGTATCCGTTCGCAGTTTCTTAGCTGTACGTTCCTGGACCCTACACAGCAGCGAAAAATATACATTTCTTACTTCTCTATCAGTTCTCAAGTCAAAACCTGACTGCTAACTTTTTATACACTTCGCCAAGTAAAATAAAAGCGATTTATCTAACCAATACACAATTTATCTACCACACCATTTTCTTGTCATCTTTATCCATCTTCATTCATCACCAATCATCCATTCGATTGTCCATCCGTCCTGATCCATCTCTTCTTCAATATTTTACGTTTTCTCTGTCATTTCTTCCTCTTTTGCTTCTTCATTATTTTCCATTGTCTAAAGTAGCTTTTTTTTCCTTCTCGTATATTTTATCTCATTCAACTCCAGCTGGCGTTTATTTTCTTCCCTTCTCTTCCATTCCTCTGAATGCAATTTTTTTCCCCGTCTGTCTACCGCATCCACGACCTCTGTGAGATGCGTTGGTCCACATACCCCACACCTCTCGTCTGTCAATGTCCTCAAGTGCAACATAACACTCTGCTACGTTGGGAACTTTTAGAAACGCAAAGCATTCGACGTCCCCTCATGTTTCTCTTCCTTCAGAGCAGAGTCACACATTAACAATCACAGGAAAGACACCAACATGCTCGCCTCGTTTGTGGAAGGCGTTTGAAACAAATTTATATGTAAATTATTCCGAGTGAAGCCCAAGACGGTTTTTGTTAGTAATTCCACAACCACCTCCCTTAACAGACGGTTGTGAGAGTTCTTTTCCACTTCCATTTAAGGACGAGATTACGAATGATTGGAGCTTCGCTTTCACGCCCTTTCATGTCGTGTTACGTTTGCAGCAGTAGAGCAGTGACGGTATCGTTAGATTTGAATTTTGCCTCTGCCCTTCAACAAAGCTTATTTTGCAATATCATAAACTGGTGAAATCCGAGTGGGAAAAACACATTCTGAACTGCACATTTATTCGATCTAAAGTTAACAGGCACCAGGATACTTCTAATTTCATACAAATAAGTTCATATGCAGATTATTAAAAGCTTTATGCAGAACATACTAAAATATAAGCAATGAAAATTCTATCAGCACTTACTCCATCATAGGTCTCTACGGTCAATTTACTCACTTTAGTATTTGCATAGTTTTTCCAAACGTGTAAATCATTTTTATTTTTGGTAATTTATTCTGTGTTATGCTTCACAATCTTCATATTATCTGTCCAAATATACTAACGTCATAAAAATAAATAAGTAAACCAGTTACTAGTCATTCAGTTGCAGCTCGCTCTGGGTTTTGTTGCCTTTTGTAATGAAACTGTTTAGCCTAGAATGGAATTTAAAAAAAAAATACGGTAAAGGATCTTACTGTGACATGAACAAGATAGGCCATGTACGTACAGCGTGCCACAGTGTCGCGTTCGCGTTATATTTGTACTTCCAGGGCTATCCAAAACAGACTAATAACATTGAACTCACAGAGAACGCTCGTAGGGCGATTTAATATCGCCTGCAACAATAAATCCTACTGAGGTCTTTATGCACGGATTTTAAACATTTTGGATTGTATGAATAGATCTTCATGAAAGTCCGTAATACAAAATTTCATAGAAATCAGTCCAGTGGGAGTCACGCTCATACATGCGGCCAGACGGAGGGACATGACATAAGTCAATGTGCGCTTTTCGCTACTGTGCGAGCGCGCCTATAAATCATCAAATAGAGACGTCAGTATAAGTAGCGCTTGTTTTACGTCCTAGTTTTGTTCTAAGCAGGTGGGCATAAATAGAAAAGGCGTAAATCAAAAACCTAAATCAAAAATGATATTCCCATAAGAAGTAATGGAATAGCTGACTTTTACGGGCAAACATAACAATGACAGCCTCTTCATATGCCGTACATTATTATTATTATTATTATTATTATTTACTAAAATTGAGTTTTCACTCGATGGCAGTAATTCTTTCACTAGTACAGACAAAACAAATAAGAATAAATATAATAAAGGAAACAATACAAAAACACAGTACAAACAATATAAAACACAGTCAATACAAGTATACATAATACCAAAACACCTACACAAATGTCAAAACACCACCACATACACGCACCCACACATTAGAAAACAAGTTAAAACAACCACAGTACAAGATACACACCAACTGAAATAGTCACAATACAATCGAGTACCCTCAGTGTAAGGTCACCCTAATGTACATGGTACTTTTGTCCCCAAGAACTTCACCGTAACTCACTTCACGTCACTTCAAAACAAAACCACTTCACACAAATCACGCCATGTTAATTACACACTACGAATAGCATGGAGGGCACTTCATTTCATAATGTGTATCTGTACGTAATACTGCGTGCCTGACATTAATACATTAATAAACAAATAATATTACTTTTTAATCTACGTAAGTGGAAACGGACGTGTAAAAGATTTGTGTTCACTTGTTACGGATGGTACATGTTCCGTATCATCACCGTTACGTCACGGGCGATTAATTTCAATTCCACAGACTATGCAGACCGTATCTTACTAACCTTAACATTCTTGTTGCATCTTGTAAATAAAGCCAACTTGGCGCACAATTTTTCATAGTATGTTTATTTCTTAGTATATTTATCAATCTCTACATGTTTCGGGCGAATATGTGCCCATCATCAGGAGATAGAACTGTATTTACGCGACACTTTGTACTTGTTATTCTGTGTGGATGAGTGTCTGGCGTGCAGGGTGCATACTAGACAGTTATCCATACAGAATAACAAGTACAAAGTGTCTTATAAATACAGTTGTATCTTCTGATAATGGGCACATAGTCGCCCGAAACATGTACAGATTGATAGATGTACTAAGAAATAAACATACTAAAAAAATTGTGCACCAATTTGCTTTTATTTACAAGATTAAACAGTGATGCACGGTCAACAGAACATAAAATTCTTGCTGCAGTCAGTTTAGGGTTTCGGTTGTGCCTGTTCCTTACACGTAGGTAAGAGTATTGTTAGTTTCTGTGTTCTATAATTCGTCTTTGTCTCAGTTTTTCTGTGTCTGCCTATTCCATAGTTTCTAAGCTTGTCACGGATGATAAACTTCGCATACCTCCTTCACGGATGATAAAATTCAATTTTGCAGGTTTAACTACTCCGTCACAGGTCATACATATTATCACCTTTAAGATAAATGATGTGATTATTCGTCGTCGTTTCAGTGTTTTTGTTCCTCAATTGGGCGTGTCATGGCGGCGTTTGCACGTAGAACAAAAAATGACTCTAAAATAAAGGCAAACAAACCAGGTGGCATGAAGTTTTATCTGTGGTCTCAACTAAACAGCTAGTGCACGGCGACTCTCACAGTGCAGTGAGGGAACTAGCGCTCAGTCTTCTTCCGTGCCGTGTCATAGTACGCAGGCAGCCAAAGGCCAAAATTTAGAGGGTGTAAACTGAGAAGTGACGTACATTGACAGTGTATATTAAAGCACAACCTCTTAAATCAAATGGGCGTAAATCAAGGTCAAATTGTATAAGAACTTTACTGGTCACCACATAAAACAGAAGTAAGTTAAATATGATAAGCCTACTGAGAATGTTATCCTTTATTTTTTTATATTCATGTGTCCGTGCATCGTGAATAAAATTTAATAACTGTCCAACAAGACACGACTGTATTCATTTTACTGTATTTCTGTAGGAAGTTTTACATGTTTCGGTTGTTGACACCCATCATCAGGAGCTCGTACAACTGTAATTAGAGCTTCTGGCACTGGTCAACCGGGTCTACTACCATCAGCTCTCGTTGTCATCTCAACAACGGGTACGGATGGTAGTAGACCCGGTTGACCAGTGCCAGAAGCTGTAACTACAGTTATACGAGCTCCTGATGATGGGTGTCAACAGCCGAAACATGTAGACCTGCCTACTGAAATGTAATAACCTGAATACAGTCGCATCTTGTTGGACAGTTATTAAATTTGTTCTCCTTTATGATGAGGTTGCATTAAAATGTTACGCCTCCTTCCGATCGTAAGTGAATCACAAAATTTCATAAACCCTATAGCTATCAGCTACACAGATACATTATATAAATATACATTATAAATATTCTCTGTAGTTGTGGAATTCAGCTACCTTGAAAAATGTATGTCATATTACGACGGAATCTAAAAGAATAACAGCAATTCCGTCACTACAATTCGTACTAATTCTGATACAGAGACGCTGTACAGAGTTTTGTGAAGTCGACAAAAGGGGAAATTCTCGGAAATTACTGACACTAGTCTTAAGTTCTATTTAACAAACACAGAGAATAACGTATGCATGACACTGTTGTGCTAATTTGTACATCTAAACTTATGCTCTTAAATACAACGTGAAAAACAAGGGAAAAAGTATTTAATATTTTCGTCATTATGCAGCACGGTTGTCGTAACGGCTTGGTTCTGGCAATAATGCGCTACAAATGATTGAGAAGTCGTAGTCTTATTTTGATATATTTTTAGACTGCATGTAACGTAATAATTATGTAGATATATATATATATACAATTCATTATTACGCAAAGTTCTACCTATAATAAGAGAAAACAAATTTACAGGAGCCGTCTTATACGCATTGTTGCATGCAGATTTATTGAATCATCTTCAAACCATCACTCCGCAAGAGATAACAGATTTGCACATGGATGAAGACGCTAATGAAAACATTTTTAAAATTACTACCAGAAGCGACGAAAAGAAATGCAAAGATATACGCTACAGGTTTTAAAAGCCCCCTTTCTATGTGTTTTGTTAGAGACAGACCGTGTGATTTCTGATTCGACAGTAGGGAGAATCCAAAACACAGAAGTAAAAGGCTGAAAAAAATTCAGGAGACTGTTGATGCCACGTGATTGTCAACTGTTCTGCAGATCATGGCAGGAAAGAAGTTCAACAGAGAAATTGTTCTTCTATGAAAAAAAATGACAAAAGAAAGGTAAGAAGTTGGATGAGACAACGAGCTCAGGAATAAGGAGAGGAAGATGATGATTAAGAAGAGGCTGGAACAGTATAAGAAGAGTTGGTGTACTTTCACCTTCACCTCTGAAACTAAATTTGTGAAACGAAAAAGAAAACGTGGAAATGGGAAGGGTAAAAATTGCTTACAGGTTGACGATGGCGTTCCATAAGAGTGGGACGCACTAGTGTTTGGAGTGACAAATTCATTACACTTCAACAAAGAAAAAGTCATAAGCCCTCTCAACATCAGACCTGATAGTGGCGGTAGGAAAGAAACAGGATGGGTGCACATGCAACAGAACAGAAGAAAAGAAAGGCAAAGGGAACTGCGAAATTTTCAGAATTTAGGGGAACACCAACCTAATGTAAAGAAAAGATTTTCTAAGGAAGGACTTCATTAGAGCTAGAAATATTATGTAGGCCCGTAATGACCGAGAGTTTATCTGATCAGTATTTTGTGTTATCTACAGAATTCGTCAGATTTTCTCGTTCATTGCTCGGATCTCACTCGAATAGCCGGAAACAATGAAGGTTTTGGTATGAAAAACGTTCAGAAATTAACATATTTCACCTCAGTGAGTTCACAATATCTCTCTTTTAATTATGTTGGGAGTAAAGTTTACTCTCATATTTCCAACGTGATGAATTCGATTCACACTTGCAAATAAACTTCAAAATCCATTTTAGTATTATTATTTCAAATATGTGAAGGCCTCCCAGTGGTACTCGAAGTAAAATTTTGTATTTATTTCTCATCTCTCCCTCCATCCCTTATTCCAGACCCATCTCAACCGCCTTCATGTGCCAAAATTGAGGTTAGCTTGGTGGTGATTATGAATATTAAACACTTAACTGGACGTGACACAACTCCTGTGATAGACGATGTTCCTTAATATGAAGTAAGTACTTATAGGTCATCGTCGGTAACTTCATAACAGAACAAAGAGCGTCACGTTTCAGTTTCCAATTGATTTAACTGCCACAAAACCTACATGGCGAACAGCACAACTTAGTAATTTCCGCATTCTGTCCTGTCTGCTTTCTGCTGTTTGCAGTGTCTACCTTTCACACACAAATATTACACTAACTCTACACTAAAAATAACAGCTCGATTCGTATTCTTCGTTTACGGTGACAATGTTTCAAAACGCATAAACAAAGATGTAAGAACACTGTGTTACGTGCTTTTTGCTTTACGTTCTTAAATTGGCCATGGCAACGCTGAGCAGAAGCAAGGAAATCGCCAAGCTTTTCTTTATTAATTTACTCTCAAATGCTTTGTGATTATCGAGTCGTGAGATTTTCGTTGCGGTGTTTCTGAGGAAGAATATGACGTCGGGTCACTAGACAGTCGGTCCCTGACGTTTCGGAGCAGCGCAGTGGCGTCAAAACGTCGGTAACCAATTAATCGGTGGAGTGGCGTCATATCCCTGAGAAAAGGAATCCCCATATTCTGACTTGTCACTATCTTTCCCTCAAATATAACCTTTACAAATTTTATAGAACTCTTTAACCGTCTATAACAGTACGATAGTTTGTTGCAAATAATGGAGAGGGTAATCTTAGCAGTTGACCAACTTAATGCACAAATTCTTATTTTATAATAAATTTATTATATTCTTCTATATATTTCTAACACTGTAGTGCTCATCGTCAGGAAGTAAAAATTGTATAATACAGCATCTGATATCGTCACACTGAAACAAGTGAGTGGTCTAAAATTACTAAAAAACAATTCTATAAATATGAGTACACAGTAGTGAAAGTTATATATGAATTCTTCGGGTGTAATTACTGCATAAATACTGTAAAAATGGAGAGGAGATATGACCATAGATCTACTTATTCGTGTGTTTTCTTCCGGGGCAACTCCCATACTAACATCTCATAAGGTTTGTAATGGTTCAATGCCAAACAATATTAACCCCTTTCGTAAGATTTTAATGTCGGCTTTTAAGTGAAATTTTAATTTCCACAGCTTTGATTTTGGGGTGTCAGACTAACCATAACCCTGTTACTGTGCATAACAAAACGGAGGACCTGAATATTAGACTTCTAATATTCGTTTAAATGTAGTCAGTAATATCGGACATAAAATATATGTCCAAGAGACAAAAAGAGTCTCCACATTGTGCGTTAATTTTACGAAGTTCTTGTATATAGCGTGTGGGCCGGGTGGTTCAGTCGGTATAGCGACTGGCTACGGGCTGTCCGGGGATCGAGTCCCGGTGGGGGCGAGATTTTCCGCACCTGTCCAGACCGGACCTGGAGCCCACCCAGCCTCCTGTACAATGGGTACCGGGTATTTTCCGGGGTAAAGTGCGGACGGTGCGTGACGCTGACCCCTCACCCCTTCTAGTGCCGTGGTCAAGAAAGAGTAGAGCTATACTTCTACTTCCCCTATGGGTCGTAAGACCTGTACAGAGCCTCAGTGCAATTCCTCTTGCAAGAGTCGGATAAACAGTTCAACCTGTTCCTACTCCGCTATCTACTGTTCTACTAGTAAGTAGTAAAGTTAGTGAGGGAGGAAGTAGCCAAAATCTTATGTTGTTTTTTTTTGTGGGAATGCTATGTCTGGTGCTCCTAATATTAACGGTACTAATTAATTTCCAAACCCACCGATTATAATCGGTATAACTATGAAGAAAATTATAACGAAAGCATAGGCTGTAACAATGATGTTGTAGATTTGGTCATCTCCAACAAGGGGTCCTGGTTGTCTTAGTTCTGTTCGAAGAAGTATTCTTAGTGAAGTTCCAACCATTCCTGATCAGGCTCCAAATACAAAGTATAATGTTCCATTGTCTTTGTGATTAGTTGAGAAAAATCATCGGGTGAAAATTAGTGGGGTGGTTGAGAATAATAAGTAGGCGATAGGCTGTACAAGGGTGCACTTTACCTTACTTTACCTTTTTGTATATAGTGTAAAAAGACTCATACTATAGGAAAGCAAATGCGAGATGGCAGGCATTATAAATTTTTTGCTATCCACATGCCTCGGTTCCGACATTAAAGTAAAAAGATGTTAAATTACCCTGTGTAGTGCCTTTAAGAATACACGAAAGCATTACATCTTTCGTTCCACTTTGTGGTCGTCACTTTGAATGGAGAGAGCTTTCCGAACAGAAGATGCACCCGTCCGTCACGATTGTTTTATTAATCAATCGTTTGTATCTCGTGACGCGTGAAGAGCGCTCTCAGCTCGTCGGACTGTCAGACGTTCTGTGATCCGTTAGCTGAACGTCACGAGAAGGAACAAATATTTCCCCCTTCTACCCCTCCAACACTCCAGAGGCAGTCGACTTCTGACAAATAGTGACCATTCCACTTCACAGAGTCTAATAAATGGCAAACAGATAACATTTTTGTAACATTCCTTTATTCCTTGATTCTTATATTCTAGCAGCAGACGGAATAAGAATTTATTTTAATCAGAGATAATATTAAGGATCTGACGGTATTTTTAAGCAGTACTTAACTTCACGGCTGAGGAAATGAATGACATTTATATTTCTTATCCGGAATATCTTGGGTTCATATGTCCGAGGTTTTTGTCGTTTTCAAAAACCGGTAAATGCCCATACTGGGAGAGTAGGCCTACTTCATCTAAAGCCACGCCAAATTCCTTTCAGAGTCTTGTAAATTCAATATTGACTGCTGATCATAACATTAGACGCTATACAGTCAAGAGTTCCTGTGGGCATCTTTAAACAAACTCAGAATAAATATATATGTATTCAAAACACAGCAGTAAAAATTAGTTTCGTTAGTTATTATTATTATTATTATGTTGCCTTCTTGTAGCTGCTGCTGCTGCTACTTCTACTACTACTACTACTAATACTGGTGATGCTGCTAATATTACTACTCTCACCATCACCACCACCACATAATTACTACTACTACTACTAGTACTACTACTGCTACTTCTACTACTACTACTACTACTGGTGATGCTGCTAATATTACTACTCTCACCATCACCACCACCACATAATTACTACTACTACTA
>Ga0123354_10007626_pt1 | contig 16328 bp, 11 predicted proteins | sample TergutLab28metaG_2_FD_97872 | JGI IMG/M metagenome (GOLD analysis project Ga0123354, IMG submission 97872) | Labiotermes labralis P4 segment gut microbial communities from Petit-Saut dam, French Guiana - Lab288 P4 | ecosystem: Host-associated > Arthropoda: Insects > Digestive system > Gut ...
AGTTAGGAGGTGGCGTATCTCGTTGGTTTTTGTTGTGGGAATTTGGTGTAGGGTTGGAAGCTTGCATCTTCATCACACATATTTTTATCTGTATTTTAATTCTTATATTGTGTTATAAATCGTATATAATTTTTAAAATTTAATGTTGTACTTCGATGTATTAGTTCAAAACTTCTGTAATATGTCCATTGTAATGCACCTCTCTGAAGATGACCATGTGATTGGCCGAAACGTGTAGCAGATATGCGGTGTGTATAATACACTTTCGTATTCTTATGTGCGTTTGTTGGTTTTGATATCATATGTAATTGCTGAGTTGCGGTCATGGATCGTATAAAATAGATGCGCTCTGTTTATATATGAAGCAAGAAAAGAAATTCCGGGTTAAAGGATCTGAAGATATATGCCAGACTTATTACAGTCTTTGTTGATTTTCATGTTAAAACTTTACGGAGAACGCTTGGCTGTCACTGCGTATAGTCAAATTAACTTTCCTTTCTTGTTAGTTTCAGCGTTAAAAAAACAAGTAAATTGTCCGGATGCTTAGTTGTCTGGACATCGGTTGACGTCGCGTCTTGAAAACGGGTTCAGAGTCAGTAACTCGACCTACTAATGGCCGCTGTCTTCAGATCTGGGATGAATAAATTAAAACTGTGGGTATTTGTGACGACCTCCATATTGGCCAGTTTGTCCAGTTTCATCTTGCCTGTCAGGGCCGGAGAAAATATTAGTGACTTCGCACTTTGTGCTAGAGTCTATATATTTTTGCACTTCTTTATTTTTGAACAACATTTTTAGATGAAAATGAAACTTCTTATTCGATATATATATATATATATAAAATCACGGAGGCCTGGTTTCGATTCAAGAGCTGTGCACCTGAGGTTTGTGGTGGAAAAGTCGCACTAAGGCAAGTTTCTCTCCTACCCGTTTTGTCTTCCCCTGTCAGTGTCATGCTAGCAGTGCTCCATAATCTCTTTCATTCATCTATCACGTATTCTGTATAATACTACCAATTGATTGCGCTGTTTAACACAACAATTCTCTGTCTTATTATACAGACATCGGTTAAATTCATATCTGGTACGTACGTACATACATACATCATACATACATACATACATACATCATACATACATACATACATACATCATACATACATACATATATACATACATCATACATACATACATCATACATACATACATCATACATACATACATACATACATACATACATACATACATACATACATACATACATACATACATACATACATACATACATACATACATACGTACGTACATACATTGCATGGACCCATAAGTGTGTTACAAAAAGAGTAGAAATTGAAACACTTCGTAAATACATAAATATATGTAATTTTCACGTTTTCACCTACTATCTTCAAAAAAACAATGATATGTATTATCTATATTCATGAAAAACGTATCTGTAGAATAAAGGGCGTGCATATTTAAATATTTCATTCGGGCTGTTTTCAATTTTGCCTTCTCATTCTTGAAGATTACCGGGCAAGGCGGAAAAATGTTTAATATGTTGCTTCCATACAAAGAAGGAGGAGAACCGGTACATTGTGTACTTCTGTTCTTGAAACTTTCTGCACCAAAATTAGTTTAAAAGAGTTGTTTAGATTTCCCAGTATTTGAGCAAATTTTGCTAGATTAATCTGGTGATATTTCCATTCAGAACCTTTTTGCTATATTTTGTAATGTGAATTCTCCTCTCTGTAAATTATCCTCTGAATCAGCTCTTATGACTTCTCCGTCTGCAAAAATTAGGGTGTTTATTCTTGTACTGGTTGATAAAGTAATTCCTTTTGTGCAAATCTGTTTCCATTTTACTATTATTTCATTCATATAAATGTTGAATAGTTTGGCCTTATCCTACTCCGTGATTGTCTGTTTTTCCGATAATTGATTGTCTATCTTTACTTTTATTTTTTTCCAGGGTACATTTCTACTACACTTTTTAATTATAAATTGGGAATATTTTTTAATTTTTTCAAACAATTTGTCTCATTTAACTCTGTCAAAAACTTTCACGTTTTCAAGATATACGAAATGGGATTCCAAATTAAATTCTCTTCTTTTTTCCATAAGTAATTTCTTGCTAAACAATTGGTCGATGCAAGATCTGCCTTTTCGGAATCGATTCTGGTATTCCAAAAAAAATCTTTGCTGCTTGTGCTTTCATTTTTTCATTGTAAAGTTTAATATTTTGCTTATAACATGCATGAAGTAGCCAATTCCTCTGTGGTTTCCATTCTTATCACCTTTCTTGTATATACGTATGACAGTAATATTTTTCCATTCTTCCTGCATATCTCCCATCATATAAATGTTATTAACAAAACTATTAGTCTCTCAGAAAATGAATCTCCTGCGTATTTATCAAGTTCAGAATTAAAGATATCTTCGCCCAATGATTTTCAATTTCTTTTTTCTTTTTAGTACTTTCAATTTTTCCGTTGTTACAATTACGTAACCAGTATTTCTGCATTCAAATAATTTTCTTGAATGTGAGTTTTTAGTCCAAAATTCCTTACAATAATGTAAAAATTTGTCTTTACTTCAACCAGGTTTCACGTTTGCCGATTTTTAATATTTTTATTCATGTGTTTTAGTAGTTGAAATGTGTTTGATTTTGTGTAATTGTGATAAAAATTGTTCCCAGAACTTGCGTTGTATTTTTCTTATTTTTTTTTTTGTCATTGGCCCATCTGCTTTTATATTCAGTCTAATGTTATATGACCTTCGAAGTAACTTCTTGTATAATACATTTCTGTTCTTCAATTAATTTCGTTTCATCATCCCATACGGCTAGTATTTTCTTTTGTGTAAACTCTTTGTATTTTTCCAAACTTTTATCTGCGGCCTGTGAGATTATGATTTTGATATTTCCCCATTCCAAAAGAATATTGCTGCTTCCTGGAATTCCTCGTAGTTTTTGTTGAATTTTTTGTTTGTATGGCCATCTTTATACTTTGGTCATTGAGTAGTCTAATTTTACAATGAAGTGTTTTTTTTCACATGCAGTGTTTTTGGATAAATGTGAAAATTTTGGTTTATATCTTAAATTAACGAAAATCAAAAAGTGATCTGAACCAATACCTCTTCCTCTGTAAACTCTCACGTCCAGGAATAGTTCCGATAGTTTCCTGTTTTCAGTGAAATAGTCTATAGCTGTTTTGGAATTGCAAGCTGACCTTGTGTATGTGTGGGGACCGCGGTAGCACAGTGGTTAAGGTGCTGTACTACAAATCGGAAGGTCGCTGGTTAGATTCCAGATTGTGTCATTGGAATTTTTCATTGACACAATCCTACCGGCCACACTACAGCCCTGGGGTCGAATCAGCCTCTAACAGAAATGAGTACCAGGAGTATTTCCTGGGGTTAAAAGCGCCCGGTGTGTAAGGCTGACAAATATACCACCATTCCGGGCCATTTTCACGTAATCAGGGAACCTTAACTTCCTGGAACCCTCTGGGCACCTCGGGCCTGTAATGGGACTGATTTACCTTTTAACCTCTACCTTGTGTATGTATGTGTGTATGTATATTTGGGTGACTGTAGAATGAGTTAGTTATTTTTATGCTGTTATATATGGCAAAATCTCTCAGTTTCAATCCATTGGTATTGCACGAAACTTCCCACAATACTATGGACTTCAGTATTTCCTCTAATAGCGTTCACGTCTCCTGAGAGTAAGACATAATCATTTATGTCATTTTTATTTAATCTTCCGTGTAATTGGTTATAAACGTTTTCGTTTTCAACTCTTCCTTCTTCTGGGACGCAGAGTCCAAAAAATAATTTCCCTTTTCCAGTACTTAGTCTTACCTCAAGTATTCTTTCTATCCAGTATTTGTAGTTAATAATTGTAATATGTTTTACTTATCGATCCAAATCATTACACCCGCTTGTGCTCGTGGACTCCTGTTTACACCACTGTACATTAATACATAATTATTTGTTTCTGTTGTTCCCTTCAATTTCTTTTTTGGTTCTGTAATTGCTGCTATTTTAATTTGTTTCTCATTTAGTACACTGTCCAGTTTCACCTCTTTGTGGACTATTTCCCTTACATTCCAGGTTGCATACTTGATTATATTTTGCTTTTTCCATTTTCACTGAATCGTTTGCTTGCCATAGTTCCTCGTCAAGCTTTCCGTCCTGCTCTCTTTACGTTGAGGTTTGAAAGCAGTATTTCATTCCCTTGGGTGTGTAACTAGCCTACCGCTAGGCAGTCCAGTGGTGGGGTTGCCACCTTATAGCCTATGGACGGGCGTGTTCTGCAGCAATTCCTTTGCGGATGAGGGAGCAATTATACCTCTGTCACTCGGTCGTCAAAGCCTCGTTATTTAGAGATGGTTGCACCACAGGCAGAAGAGCATGGGGTCTGGGTAGGAGAGATACTGAATGCACTGCATTACCGCTTGCAGCCCTTGAAAAGTCTGATGCTAGCTTAAAATATACTTTAAAAAAAGAGATTGGCATTTTTTCTGCGAAGAGGGTGCCTATTCCTTGTATTAATATTGTGTATAGATAAAATTTTTTCAAAAATTTCCTGATTATTTGTAATGAAGTTCATAAATGAAAGTAAATATTGGCATGGAACAGGTAGAATCTGAATTTGTTTAAATGAGGTCAAGATATAAATTTATTCAAAAAAACCAGAAAGAAAGTAATAAATGCAGATATTCTTAGAGGAGAGTATAATATTAAAATGTATCCAAAGCAACAAAAAGTAAAACGTTTACACTGGACCTGTCTTTATCAGGATGGGATTCTTTTAAAGGGAAAAATAAAATTTGTATGCCCTAAGAGACCATACTTGAGTTCCTCAAGTATTATTGCATTTTCAAAAATGTGCCGTGGAGATATTTAGATAAACTACACGTACACTTTATAACTTTTCTTCGAAACAGTACTATAAAACCAATTCAAATTTAAAAGAGACAATTCGAAAATCCCTCTCCCTGTCTCTTAACTGCCATTGGCTTCGATAGTCGTTACGTTTATTCTGTTGCATACATTGTACCTGTTGAGGGATATAATGATATCGCATATGCTAATAATATGCACACCCTGACCTAGGACACTCGCAGAAGTAGACCGTGATGAAACAATCTGTGCTGCTACTTTGAGGAAACATGTAAGGTGCACATGTCGGACGTGCAGAACTGACTGGAACAACAACCTCACAACAACTTCACAACAACCTACCTCTTGACAGATTCTGTCATCCGACATCTGACATGCTTATTGCAAAAGTCATTTGCTGTTTACATACATAATTGTAAGGGGTGAACAAATCCTGGTTGCCAATTCGCACGGGCGACTAATTCTGTTATGGGGGAGCCGAATTTTGGAAGGTTTCGATATGAAACTTAGGTGATGTCATTCTTCTGGATCCCAAAATTTTCATATGGCTGTTAAATTTTTGGAAAATATGTCGGTCACTGATATATTTTGCATATGTATATTCATGTGTACATACATACATACATATATACATACACATACACAAACATACGTACATAAACACAAATACCTACGTCCACACACACACACACACACACACACACACCTGTATATATATATATATATACACATACGTGCATACATATACGCATACATATATATATATATATATATATATATACATATATACACACATACGTGCATACATATATACATACATACACACACATACATACATACATACGCACATACATACATACGCACATACGCAAATACGTACATACATACACACACATACATACGCACATACGTACATACATACACACACACATACGTACATACATACACACATACGTACATACATACATACATACATACATTCTTAAACAGTTTTGTGTCTGAAATTCTTAGGTTGGCATTTTGTGATGTGGCTAATATGTAACGTAAGAAGGGGAGATATATACTGTATTGGTATAAAGTGCGATATACTTAGGGGTGGTTTGCGTCTGGCCAAGAAGTAGTGACGTAATGAACAAAGCTCTCTCATAAGTTGCGATATTATAATACGCTAATAATAACCTATAATGTAGTAAATATACCTGAAACATATGAGCTCTTGATCTTGTCGTAGCCCGCATATTCTTTCTAGCTGTGTCGCTTAAATGTAAAAGCAAAAGATCCTGTGTGCTCCATGCAGTACAGATACAGGGCCACTCATTCTCAAACGTCGCACCAGATGGATGTTTAGCCTCAAGATACATGTACTGCTTCTTTAATTTATCTATATTATGACCTTCATGTTCGTAAAATTCATCAACGTTTCACAAACAGTTCATCGTCTTATTTGTTCTTTTGTTTACCCGTTATTTAGGTCATAGTATAGAGCGTCGAACTGTAGAATTATTCGTAAATGATCAGTTAACAGGGGCCATGAACAACATGGCTGTCGTCTAGTTTGAGGTGCCGTTCTGGAATTATCGTGAAGGTACTGAGACAGGCAAAGAAGTCAGTCAGATCAGCCGCTTGCCGGGTTGAGTTCCGCAACAGTACAAGGTTTCATGTTCAAATTAGTGCAACATCGACCGCGTCGTTTGTCGTCTTGAATCACGTGGTCTATCAAACAATTTAGTTCCGGCGTAAAAAATAGGTAAACCCTATGACTGAGATCGCAGGCCATATTTTCACAAGTATTGTTAATTTTCAAAACAGTTATTGTTTTCATCTCTTAAATATTCTTTATATTGCCTAATAAATAAAGGCAAAATAATTTCCACCCAATAACCTGATTTGAAGGCAAAGGGAGAAGTAGAAGTATAACTCTACTCTTTCTTTAAACCCTGACCCTGAATGGTGGTGGGTGGTTAACGCCACGCTCCAGCCGCTGTACCGTCGGGAAAGTGACCCGATGTCCCTTGTGTAGGGGGCTGGTTGGATCCCTGGACCGGTCTGGACGGGTGCGGAAAATCTCAGCCCCACCGGAAATTAATCACCGGACCATCCAGCCGGTAGAGATCCGCTACACCAACTACGCTATCCGGCAATATAAGTACCTTATAATGGCTTGAAGAGGAAGCCGACAGATGTAGCACACTGGTCAATAAAATGAACTGTCCAAGAAAGAAATTGTAATTAATGAACACGTAACATATAAACCTTATTGTTGCACCGTGCATTTCGTAGAATCACTTCATTTATTAACCAACAATTGCACTTATATAAATTCCACATAAAAACACTTAAAATCACACCGACGTGTTTCGATCTTTTTTAGATCATCATCAGGGAGCTATGTTTCTCCTTGCTAAAGTTACACTATAAAATTCACAATTCAAACCCCTTTTAGTGCATTTTGCTCATATCGCTGTTTTGACAGTATACTTAATGAGTATAATTTATTTTACAGACAGGCTGCCACAACACCATGTTTACAGAAACGAATTGAATTGTGAATGTTATAATATAACTTTAGCAAGGGGAAACATAGCTCCCTGATGATGATCTAAAAAAGATCGCAACATGTCGGAGTGATTTGAAGTTTTTTTTAAGTGTTTTTATGTGGAATTTATATAAGTGCAATTGTTGGTTAAGAATTGAAGTGAAAAGTAACATTTTTTTGTCAATAAATCAGTATGGAAGGAATGAACTGTATGTTTAATGTAGTGTATTATCCCTTTTATGTTCCGTACACAAGCAGGTATCCCGTGCGTGTGAAGTGTATTCTGAAGACAGAACAAAATAAGAAGGAACGTACGAAGATGAAGAAGAAATTTGAAACGGTAGCGACAGACCTTACATTTAGACTACCACAAACGGACAGAATATGTATACGACCTTGAAATTTGTCAAGTGTTACCCCCTTTCCGTTCTTGTAAAGTAAAATTGGAGACAACATTGGATGTTGGTAAGTAAAGCAGCTAAGATGATAATAATATTTCTGTCCTGAATGTACTTTACAGTCCATTTCCCATCACCCCGAAGTCTTATAAATGTTATTTAAATCTCCGGTTCCTACCTCATAGAGAACATACATTGTCTCCGCTATGATCACAAACTGTTGTGCCTTTCCGCCATATTACGGTAGTGCCACCATCCTGCAGTGGCGCCATCTGGTGTCCGATTCTGTTGTCGTTAATGACGTAACTCCCGGCAGTCTTCTATTCACCGTTGGTGTCCAAGGTCATGCCACAGGGCGCGATGATGGTATCCTTTCCCGGAATCGAACGCAAGTGTACCGGGTAGCTACCACCAGATAATGTATTTAGCTTACCTACATGGACCCCATTCTCTAGGTCCATTCGTATGGCACTAACACAGACGGCTATCTCACGCGCGGCTTTGAAAGGACAGTGGATCTGCAATTAACCTACTGCAGCATCTCTCGCCAGCATTCCTTACACATATACAGAGAAACGTGCCTACAATAGAACCACAAGGGACCGACATTTTTTTCCGTTGTATACAGGTTCATTTCCTGCACGTATCTGAACTTTGGATCCTCGAGACAGAAAAAGTTTCCCGCTAAATACAGGGTTCCTTAAGTAAAGTTTTACTGCAAAGTTAATTAGGTGTCAGTCATCAAATCTTTAAATTTTGAGGCTATTAGTATTTACATTTCAGCACGTACCGCGCAGTAAACACAATCCTTCTCGGTTATAAACCTAGTCACCTAATATTGTATATGGAAATAATTACTGTTTGTTCTGACATCCGTACAAAATACATCAATTTACACTGTGGGAGGAAAGGTTCAATTTTTTTATATTGAAATTGGTGGTACATAAAATAACCACTGGGCTTTTAAGGGTTAATAGTTTTATTAGAAAACTGTTTTCCGTAAACCTAAGTGTAGATGTCACGAAATGAAATCTAACTACATTAGTAGAGTCAGCTGTTTAACATATGCCATTTAGTATGACGATTTCAGGGGAATGATTCTAGAGACGGGAAATGAAGATTTTAAAGGATTTCAGTGCTGCATGTGCCAGCTATTTCTCGTATACGAAGTTGTCCGTTACAAATAAACAAGCAGCATATGACCTCCTTACACACAGTCTGGGTATTTATCTCGTATACTGAAACAAAGGATGGGTGGTCTAGTTGGGTACAGACTGTTCTCACAGACCATAATGACAAACCGTTACACGGATGAATGAGATAGTTTAAAGTTTATCAGGTCAGGAGTAGCATGGGATTAAGGTCATATGTTAACCCCTGTGTTCATAAGCACCACTAGAATGTTGTTTGGAATGCTTAATTCCCATGCCTGAATAGTGTGTCGCAAAATGATGCTGTCCGATGTCACAGGATGTCCCGTAGTACAATTCCATTTTCGTCCTATATAAAATTGAATTCGTATTGTCAATAGTTGCGAAGGGAAGAGAAGTCTTGTGTCCTGAAGATGGAGGCAATATTTTCCTCCGAGATTTTATTTTCTATGTACGCAGCTGCGTTGCCATATCGTCGACGATTGTGTACTTTGTATTTGCTGTATACAGTATGTTTCAGTGAAAGACAGCTATGTCCATTTAATGCCCAGTGGCCATTGTACGAACCACCAGCTTTTAACATTCACAAATTCTATATTCTGCCCACACTGTGCATTTGTGTGTTTTGTACTGGTCTGAGAGCAAACAGTGATTATTTTACTATACGTCATTAAGTGATTGGTTTTTATAACGGAAACGGAGTGTGTTTACTGCGCGGTACGGACTGAGTCTTTAAATACAATTCAGGTAAAGGCTTTTTTAAAGGTTTAATGTGGTATTCAATGTATGGAAGGCAACAAGGCACATTGATTTATCAATATTTTAAAGTTTACAGCAACAATAAGGGTGATTTAATTCAACGTGGTTGCTGTGTTGATATATGGAGCACAAAAGGTGATAAACAGAGTACGGACGTTTTACAGTGATTTAAAAATATACGTCATGTATGTAAGGTTGTGACTATAGAAAAATACCATCCTAGTAGCTTTACCGAGGAGGGTACCAAATTGCAGTCGTGGTTGGTCGCCGACTGAAATACTAGGCTTTTATATGCCTTAGTGTCAGGTGCGTCTCACTCCTTCTGTGTCTGCATCTTTGTCTGATAAATTATTCAGCGAATTAGGCTCGAATACGAACCGAAACGAGCGTAAGACTTCAGGTAAATTATCGTTTATTGTTCTCTGATCTGGACTGAAGTACTGTCATTGGCTGGCGATTTGTTACATGTGGACGGGCGGAGGATCAGATAAACTATTAGGCGCTTCATCTCCGTTGTGTTTTATGCAATTAGGAAGTAGTAGGTACGTCAAAACACAACTGTCATTGTATCCTATTTATTATGATGACGACATGTTTCGACCACTGTGGACCACCTTCAGGTCACAAAAATCTATAATGAGGAAAATTATACAGTGTATGATCATTAGTAGTGGTGCATATTGTAAAACTTCCAACAAGATCTCGTTGTCATTTGGTTTATCCATATTGAACTAATACTGTCTCCTATAAGCAAAGTACATAGCGTTTAAAGGGTACGAAAATAAGTTGTATTTGACGTCTTCAATATGCATAAACCAAACGACAAAGAGATCTCGTTGGAAGTTTAGAATATCCACCACTACTAAAGATCATACACTGTATAGTTTTCCTCATTATACATTTTTGTGACATGAAGATGGTCCACAGTGGCCGAAACATGTCGTCGTCAGCGTAATAAATAGGATACAAAGAGAGTTGTGTTTTGATGTACCTACCCCATCCTAATCAGATAAACCTTCCTATGAAGAAACTCTGTACATTTTACCCTTATAAATGCGACAAAACCATGCAAGCTTTAAAAACTACTATATTCTGCAAAGTGACGTCATATACCGACGTTTCAGAAGTTCCTGCAAGCTCCAAATTTAGTTTCGAAGAAGACCTATTCACTGTAAGAGGAATCATTCCTCTAAGCTGAATAGGGAGACATGAAGTTCCTTTGAAACGTCAGCTCGTATTTACCTACCGATGCGGTTCACAGTTCAGGACGTAGTAATATTTATAAACACGGCGTCTGTGAAACTCAATCTCAAGATGCGAGGATTAAATGGCTATCTTCGTTATTAACATCAAGGCTTCTGATACCAAAGGCTGTTAAGGACGTGCACATGCTGTTCGCTCTTCGGAACTCTGTTGATCCATCGGATGTTGTGAAATTAGGTAGGGTATTGAACAGATCCGTTATTGAGACGGAGAATCATGGTGCCTGGCGGGTTTAGTTGTGATCAGTATTCATGTGTGTAGCTACCAAACATTGAACCCAGGTGCCCAACCTATTTTGTGTCCCCCCCCCCCTTCCGTTCTTCTCATAATTAATGACCGTGTTTTGCCCTCCAGAGAAGAACGCGTGACGTCATTATTTCGGAATGTAGGTCCCAATGTTTCTCGGTGTTACTCCACATTCAGGAATGAATGGAAGTTTTGGGCTGGATCTTCCTTTTGGATAAATATGTTGAGACAAAGATTGAGACCAAAAATTGCAGTCTGCTGGGATACGGTTCTGTGTCGGTTGGTGATATGTTACTGATATTTCGGAGGAAATCGCTGCTTCTATCTTCAAGGTAGTATACGAAGGATAAGATATTGCTCGGGGCTGTATTTTCTCGACACATGTGTCAAGAATGCTTACACGACCACCTGATTCTTAAAAAAAAAATACATTATGTAGATGAGTTTACAGATACATTTACAACTTTTTACCCTGCAGACCCTCGGTGTATTTTGATTTTCTTCTCTGAGGGCTTCTAAAACATTCCCTATCTACGAAATAATTCTGGACCAGAATAAATCATAGTGTGGGGAGCTGTTAAAATAATTTGTGGGTAAAAATTAAGAATTCACAAGTTCTTGTAAAATATAAAACCCCATAACCACACAAGTGCCAATTGTCGAAAATTTCTGACTGTAAAAAATTTCCCAGCATGTGTTATCTACTGGATTTTTTTTTCTGGCATATGTAGCCAAGAATTTATTGCGGGAATTATTTCCTTGTTTTTGAAGTTACATGAGAATTTATCAGTATATTATTTATCCAAAATATTAGAGCAACTCTAACAAATTAATTTGATAAATTCGCACTGCGGGAATTGAAGGCTAAATTTATATATTTACAAAAACTTCTACTGTTAAAGAGCAATAAATCAAAGTGTGACAGTCATTGTAGGAGAAAGGTAACACTGAATGCAGTAACCACAGTGTTGGGCGGTACAGTGCTTACTGAATATACTCGTACTTTCTTCATATCACTTTCGAAGTACTGAATAATCACAAAGCAAAAAGTTGAGCTTGAGGTTTGTGAAAGGCAGACTTAAAGTACTTGAGAGAGAATCTTCCCTGTTGTTTTCTTTTTTGGACCCCTACTTTCCTATTACTTTTCCCTTCTTCGGTTCTTCTCTTTTTTTCTTCTTACTTTAAATTTATTTCACTTCTCTTCTAATTTCTTGGTCTCCCGTTTTCTTTGCCCCCTTATTTCATATATCACGGCGTTTCTTATCCCCTTCATAGTATTTTCATTGCTTCTTTATTTTTTCTTTATTTTCCGGCTTATTCTGTTGCCTGTAGTTTTGTCTCTTATTTGCTTCCCCTCTTGATTGGGTTGCATCTCATCTACAACCATTCCTCAAAATGAATAAATTTAGATCGCCATGTTTCCTGTGTCCCTCCGTTTCAGGTTATGAACAAGTTGGCAGCTTAAAAAAAACAACGTCCTTGTGATATTGCAAGCAATCTTAACTTCAATCTTAACTTCAATCTTCTTAAGTATTTCAGTCCAGAATAACATTATGGTGGACTTCAGAATTGGTGAAATTGAAGCGTCACTAAATTTATTATGCCTACATTATATCTAATAATAGAAATGGATAGAAGAAGATGCACTTCTTCTGCAAGGTCGTATTTTGTGGGACGTGAGATAGCCATATGTAAGAAATACGAAAATTATTTTACCTTTCAAAAAGTGTCATTTTATGATGAATGAACTACTGCACTAAAGCGTGTCAAATATGGCAGGAAAAGTTGTTAAACATACCTGTAGATCACATGTCAGATTTCTTTTGTTAAGTCAAGAGTCGAAATCATGACGATGAATCGACAATTTTAGGTTATGTCCTGACCTACGATTATTTAAAATAGACATAATCTGTACTTACGTATACAAAAAATAAAAAAAAGCAAAGTACAGTAATCTAAAACGAAAGAAACTGAAATAACATTAGTAATAGTAACAATAACAATGTAGTGTATGTTATTAAGTGTTAAATGCTGTCTTCTTTGAATTCCGTTCAAAGTCTTTTCTTGTCGTTTCTAATCCGCGTTTGCTTCTAAAGTTAACACGCGAGGTGTTTATTCCTGTCTGAATTGTGATTTACACTTAGTTTAGGTTGCTTAGCTCTTAATGTTTGCCATTATATGCATATTTTTATTAATATTTTGCGTGATTCCTAACTTAGTTACTGGCCTGTTCAAGGTAATTGCCGCCTGGGATTTGAATCTGTGTTCTGGTAGATCCAGAAAACGACTGTTTATTATATCCCGCTTTCATAACATCGGATATCGCATCACTCAATTATTACACCAACTAATGCACTTATATAAAATTTTTACACATAAAAACACTAAAACTGTTGCGACATGTTTCGGTTCTAGGACCATCATCAGGGAGCTGTATTTCTTTGCGAAGAGTGTCCTGCTATAGCAGGGCACTCTTCGCAACATAACATTACACAACACGGCATGCTGCCACAATACCCTACTAGTACAACGAAGTTAATTTATGACTGGTTTTAATGTGACTTTAGCAAGGCAAAGAAATACAGCTCCCTGATGATGGTCTTAGGTCTGAAACATGTCGGAGCAGTTTTGGTGTCTTAATGTGTAAAAATTTTATAGAAATGCATAAGTTGGTATAATAATTGAGTGACTCGTCAACATGCACTGTGTAACAGTGAAAATAAAAATCGGATATCGCATCTATCTGGCCATTGACGTTGCTACTAATACTGCCTAGCCAGGAGAGCACCCAGAAATTCTCACTGGGGAGCTGACTGTGATGCTATTTATATACATATATAATTTTTATTTGAAAAACTATGTTATAAAAATCATGTCATTTTATGCAACTTCGTTGGTGCACATTTAAATATAGCTAAACGTTTCATGTATTAACTCGCCTAATTTGAAGTCACAAAGTCTAAATCGTCTTGGTCTTTAAAGATCTTCTAAGATTTCCTCAAGTTTGTATTTTATTTTTCAAAATTCCGATGTACTCGTCATCAGCGACTGATTTCAGCTGAAGGACAAATCGCGTAAAAGTTTCATATCATTGTGTCTACAAAATCTGTGCTTTTTAAAAGTTTCGTTTTGGGGGAGGGGACTACAGCGCTACCCCCCCCCCCCTTTTGTGCGCACCTGAGCCTAACTTTGGTTATCAGTTGGAACAAAGCCAGAAGATCGACAGGTTAATGCCATGTTAGACCTGACACTGCCCAGTAAGGATGTTCCCGGAGAGTGTTTGTTGCCAGAGTAACCAACAGCTAGTCATCAAGTTCCTGTCTCCTACAACAAGATGTTTTTGTCGTCATTGTCATCGTTTTTGTTTTTCTTGTTGTTGTTGTTTTCTAGTTCTTGTTCTTGTTGCTTTGTATTGCCTTTCCATAAACTGTATCATTTTTAAGGTTGGACATCCCCATTGTGCTTTCAAATTAATAGTTATTTAAGAAATATTTCCCTACCAGTAACGATATCGGAATTATCACGACGGCTTAGCCCAGCCCGAATATAGGAATATCTCTTACCACCGAGAAAGATCACCACTACCATATCCCATAGACTGTAGCAATAACAGATGGCGCCACCTACATTGCCAACCGTCGGCACCATCTCTAAACAAATCTCAATTTTTAAATTATTTTCTAATATTTCGAACTATTGTCTGTATCCACACTGATAATGTAAACATTGGCATCGTTTTGTAAAATTTTAGATCTCAGTTTCCAACAAGTTAGGCATTTTGTGAATTTCTCTTTTATATCATATTTCATATGTTTATCCTGATGATGACCGTTTAAAAAGGGTCGAAACATATCGTTTTATTAAACACTCAAAAACTTAGTTTTGTCGACTATTTCTTACATGACAGTTGCAAAACTGAGAATTGTAGGTACCTATAATCAGAAGGTGCACAGTCTGTTCCATACAATTGGATGATTGCAATATTGTACCAACGACAGGACAGCAAATGATTTTGATACAATTTAACTTATTTTATCTGTTTGTAATCTACTATGCATAAAAATATTAATGTACACACCCTGGTGATGACACAGAAAAGGGCCGAAATGTGTCGAAGTCCTATTGTTCTAATTCAGACAATCTCATAACGTAATGCAGTGCATTTTTTGGTTTATTCTTGAATTTTAACATTTACAGCTCGTACATGAATACCATAAAACAGTGAGAATATAAGAGAATAGGAAACATTCTGAATAAATGAGAATAAAAGGAAAGAAAACTTGTGTTTTTCGACGTGGCATAAACAAGAAATCAGAAATTTCCAAGTAAAACTGAGGGAATTTTTCATATTCACAAATAATCACAGCGACAGTATTTCTCCACGGTCCACAGATCCGCCACATGACGTGTTAATACAATATTCACGCGCTGATCCACAGCGTCTTAATATACTTGTACTTACCATTACGCTAGGATTCACACTTCACTACCACCATTCTCACAGGAAGTGGCCGTGATTCTAGCTTAAAAATTGAGTCCATACCTAATAGAAAATCTATCTGCTGCCATTTGAAATATCATCATGATAGTGTTGTTTACGGAAATAATCGGTGTACATTTTGAGAATCACAAATTCATAAGTACACACTGCAGGTAATTGCGTATTTCCAATACAGTGTTTTTCGAAATGATTGTCGGGATTTAAACACCTTGCTACCTCGTTCTCCATATGCAACCCCATGTGATTTCTTTCTATGAGGTTACGTCAAGGATAAGGTTTATGTTCCTCCTCTTCCCGCAAGTATCCCGGAACTGAAGGTACGAATCAGACCCGCCATTGAAACCATCACCGCTGACATGCTACAAACAGTCTGGAACGAACTCGATTATCGTGTTGATGTTTGTAGAATCACAAAGGGTGCACATATAGAGCAACTGTAAGGTATGTAACAAAAACTTGGAGTGTTGTTCTATTAAATAAAAAAAAACATATACTGCTATCTCAAGTGTATTGTGTATGATAAGTTGTTAAAACCCCGACAATCATTTTGAATAACCCTGTATATTA
>Ga0123354_10007627_pt1 | contig 16327 bp, 7 predicted proteins | sample TergutLab28metaG_2_FD_97872 | JGI IMG/M metagenome (GOLD analysis project Ga0123354, IMG submission 97872) | Labiotermes labralis P4 segment gut microbial communities from Petit-Saut dam, French Guiana - Lab288 P4 | ecosystem: Host-associated > Arthropoda: Insects > Digestive system > Gut ...
ATAATAATAATAATAATGAGTTGGTACTGCACAGTCAGTATTTACTGGTTGGACATAAGCATTTTGACATGTAACATGGCATCAGTGTCTTGTGACCCTTGCTAATGTTGTAACATGTCTTTCCAATCAATAAGTATTGACAGTGTTGAAAGGCTGCTGGTCATTGACTCTTTGTTGTTGTTGTCATTGTTATCATTGTCGTTGTTGTGCTGTTGCTGTTATGGTTGTTGTTGTCATTGTAATCTATTCATAATTGACATGCTTGGAATAAATTATAATATGCATGACTTGTTGTAGATTGGTCAGCTCAAGCCGACAGACAGACATGATAACTTTCAGTGTGCGCTGTGGAACACCAGAAGGTGTAGTAACTCATCAACTGCGTGCTGAGACACACCGTGACCTTGCAAACTGGGCTCGAGCCCTAGTACAGGGCAGTCACAACTGTGCCCAAACGCAGAGGGAACTTGTCTGTCGTGAGTATTGTGTCCACAGAAATGTACACACAGAGAGAAGCCTCCATCATGAGTTTGTACTAAAGTAAATCAGAATGTTGGCTTATCCGTCCGTGTGAATCCAGTTTGACTATTGTTGTCCCATGTATCATTTTAAGCTTTATATTAATTTTTGCTCATAACTATGTAGTTTGTTTAGCCTTGGAATGTTTAATTGTAGTGTTTGCATATGTGGGACAGATTTGACTATTTTGAAATCTGAGATTTAACTGGAAATTTAGAGGCCACCAACTGGAACCATATTATAGTATAAACAACCAACTAGATGCAATGATAACAATTTATTAGTAATTTCAATCAGCTCAACATGTTTTGGGCGATAATTTCGCCCATCCTCAGGAGCACTAGACTGTGTTTACAGCTTGTGGTATAATGCATCGTAGAAGCTGTAAACACAGTCTAGTGCTCCTGAGGATGGGCGAAATTATCGCCCAAAACATGTTGAGCTGATTGAAATTACTAATAAATTGTTATTGTTGCATCTAGTTGGTTGTTTATAGTATTGTATCAGAGATGCAAGGTCACACAAACATCATATGGAACCATATCATTTGCATGTCTTCTCAACAGGTTTTGCCAAATGTATAATTACTGCAAATTCCATACATATAGAAATGTACATTTCTTATTTTTCGTTTCATACCATGAAGATAATAGAGTTCACGCAAAGACATGGAATTTACTATTGCCAATATTCGTGATAGTCACTCCTATTAAAGTGTTTCAGAAAGCTCTTAAATCCTCCTTCCCAATTTCTGTTCAATATGTGAGTAAAATTTAATTTCTGAATTTGAGTGTTATTCCTTTTTCGAAGTTTTATTTTCTGTGTATACTGACACTGAAAACAGTAGCGACTTTATCCCAGGTGAAGAATTGCTTAGATTCAGTGATGACACTAAAGAATAGGTTGGCTTTTTTTAGTTATCAGTAGGCATTTATTATGCTGTTTTAAAGATTTACATGCACTTTGATGCATGAAAATCACATGGAAGTTCTGAAGGGATGTAATGTCATTGTAAACTAAATTCAGTTGCACTTTTTTTTAATTGTAAATAATCCATGACCATGCATTAAGCTGAGTAGATAAGTAATGAAACCAACCAATGCATATAAATGTTTAACCCTTTAAATTAAATCCCATCAGCCATCTGCTGGCATTATTAGGAGCTCACCATATTTTCCACATTAGCAGGATAAGGGTTAAGAGTATCTTATTTTATGTTATAAACTTAATATGTCTCCTACATGTTTGGGCCACACTTCTGGCCATCTTGGGGGGGGGGGGTGCATTGGTTAAAAAAAATTTGTAATACCTTCTTTGTAATGCCCCTTTCAGAGGATGGCCAGAAGTGTGGCCGAAACTTGTAGAAGGCATACTAAAGGTAAAGGTAAAGCAGTCCCGTTACAGGCCTGGAGTGGCCCAGAGGGTTCCAGAAAGTTAAGGTTCCCGGATTTCATGATGACACAGGATTGTGGTAAGGTTGTCAGCCTTACGCACCGGCCGCCTTTACCCCTAGGAAATGTTCCTGGTACTCATTTCTGTTAGAGACTGAGTCGACCCCAGGACCATAGTGCGATCGGAAGGATTTTAATGTCAATGAAAAATTCCAGTGACACCAGCTGGAATCGAACCAGCAACCTTCCAATTTGTAGCACAGCACCTTAACCACTGTGCCACCTTGGTCCCCCAGGCATAGTATGTTTGTTATATAATATAAGATATAATATAAGACACTCATTTGTCGGTTTGTTACTGTAAACACCTAAGAATTTTTCATCCAGCGTTGGGTACAAGTATGAAAATATGAGAGATAAGAGTTTTTCTGTCTTGTATTTGCATATTTGTGCCTGATGATGGCTTTATGAAAAAGCTGGAACATGCAGCACATTTTGGACAATAAAGGATATTGTCTATGTTGTAGTTGTGACTGATGCTCGTTTATCTGGGTATTTAATCATCACAGTGGGATGTCTTACTGTAAGATAAAATACTGTGGTTTGAAGATTACAGTCCTGTGGTATGTTACACTAATCGAAAGACCCCGAGTTCAAAAATGCTTTTGAGTAATTTTAGATGTTGTTTGTGCAGGCTGCCTGTGGCAGGGACAACCGGCACAGCTGATAATTCACTATGAAAATGGATTTACACTTATGGAGGTACTGAACACTTTAACTAGGCGTGAACCTAGAACCTTATGGAAGTTCCCATTTGAACGGTTGCGCATGTCTGCTGATGATGGGGCTCGATTACTATGGCTTGACTTTGGTGGTGAAGAAGGAGAGATGGTAAGTTTTTATTGTCAGATTTATGTTCCAAGAAGACCTAAAAGCATGACTGTATATTTTGCCCTACTGTAAAATTTGGTACACACTTTAAAGTGAATGTAACTTTCATAAGCACAGTTTTTTGTGGTGCAGATGTTACTTTTATCATTTTCCTGAGCATGTCATCTGTGTGGCTACATGCTGTATTTATGTAAATCAGTGCTAGGTGTCTTCCCTTCATGATAAAACTTTGTGTATATTCATATTAGAATTACAGGTGTATCAGTCAGTTGACTGACCATCCAACTTTTTCAGCATTAATACCAAGAGTGCACAAATTTTAAAAAATCTAACAGCCAGTGTAAAATTCTAGATCTAGATGCCAGAAGAGTGACATGAGGCAATTTCCATTGAGGGCCCGTTAATATTAAGTGCCATCACACAAAATGCAATCTCCCAGGTGCCCCGATGCCCAGCATTTGTGCACCCCTGATTAATACTGTTACCTGTGATTCTAAATGTGGTCTTTGACCTTTTAGTACATGGAGTTTTAAATTCACTCTTCCAAAGTAATAAAGGTTAAAATTTCTCTGCTTGGTTAAAACAGAGTTTTATAATTTTGTGATCATGTTCATATGGATTGTTGCCATGGCAGCTGCAAAAATAATTTTGGAAGAGGCCAGCACTCAATGTAAATGAATGTGCGAACTCATTTAAGAATTTTGTATTGGATTTTCAGATCTCATATAAAACAACTGCTTTGGTAGTATTGTAGACCCATCAATTGCACCACGCTCATTTTTGTTCTGTTATATTTCTATGTGACTGTTTATAGTGATGTTGAATAACTCTTTACAGGAACTGGACTTGGAATGCTGTCCAAAACCTGTTGTGTTTATCCTGCACAATTTTCTGTCTGCAAAGATCCATCGGCTTGGCCTGTATGCATAATGTTACCAGTATTCTGTTCATGGGTGACTGCACACTGTCTCTGCAGGGAATAGTGATTCATACAGACACATTTCTGATTTGGTAACACCACTGTTTTCAAAGTTGATAGGGCTGCAGCTATGTTTGTATAAGCAGCAATGATTTAATTTTCAGTTACATTTATACTAAACTCTTATGTTATTCTGTAAAAGCCTTTCTAACAGCTGTGGATACATCTGCCCATTTGTTCAGAAGAAATGATTTTTAATTGTGAGTTACAGAAAAACACCTTAAACAGTTTTACACCTTTTGCATATTACACATTATGCTTTTGTCATCTTTAGTAACTGGTTTCTGTTCCTTCTGATATATGAGATCATCCAGCAAATCATTCTCCTCATTGACTAACCTCATAGTCTCATCACATCTATCCATCCACATGTAATTGAGTGGCTCCCACCAGGGCGAATTTTCGTGAAGTGTAATACCTGAGACTTTTACTTAAATTTTAGTTAAAATCTTGACAAAATGACACTTTTGCATGAAAACCTGTGTGCATTTATATCACATTGTTTCTGTGACCCAATAGCAAGCAGACAGCAGTATCTTATTTGACAAATGCCTGTTGCTGTATGTACAGTCTCAAACTCCTGATGATGGGCGGAAAGACCGTCCGAAACATGTAGAATGTCATTCCAAAATAAAATAAATTTGATACATTGGTGCGTCTAGTTGGTTTTACTATAGAAATAAGAGATCAATTGTAAATCTTCCCATTTATGATATCTTAGCATTTATGAGATATCAAGTGTGACTGATTGTAAATCTGTTTTTAAAATCAGAGAAATTGCACACAGAGTGTGCCAAAATACACTCTCAGTGTTTCTCTTGCAATTATTCATGATTCTAAACTCTAGACACAGTAACAGATCAAATGAACGAGAAGTGTTGTACTGTGTGAATATTTCATATCTTTCTTTTATTTAAAATGGAGATTTTTTGGAGGCTCTTACTATGTGGTGTAATTGGTGGTAGTCAGCTTTTACAAAAATTGTACCTGAGCTGTTTAGAGTGCAGCATAGCTGCTGTCAGAGTATGTGTTACGGAAATTCTCTTTGCACAGTGGTAATTCTTGACATAAAGGGGAGGCATGAGTTCCTAAATGGCTTTGTGATTGTCAGGATCATCATCCCCTGTCATCTGGGCCAGAGACACTCAAAATTAATGACAGTATAGCCTTGCAGAGGTCATAAAATTTTATTCCAGTATTGTCCCTTTTTAGAAGTTTCTAACTGAACAAACAACTAATGGCAGTACCGTGCCCTCTTATAACATTCACAAAGCGTTATAGTTCTTATTGTGTAGCCCAAATGATTTGAGGTTTTATCTGCATGATCAGTCTCATCTCTTGGATTTAAAATATGATTACACATCCAATTTTTAAACATTAAATTTAAGAAATTAATGTTACACACATGCCTTCACAGTTTCAGTTGGACCACAATATTTCCGTTAAATGCAGGAAAATCTTCAATCTGAATCGAATTGAAATTTATTTTACTACAGTAACATCATTGTAAATTGAGTGTTTGGGAATGGAGGCAAGGATTCCTTGACATTACATTTTCATGTATGTAAACTGGTAGAAGGTAAATATTTTAGAATGAAATTAAAGCTTAAATATCACTTGAATCTGTAGATTTCTAAGTACATAACCTCACAAAAGCCATCATGTTAAGTAATTCCATACTTCATCACAAACACTTGTACTGTGTGACATGGAGGAACCTGGTTTTCGTTAATGGTGGTGGTACCAAACCCTTAAAGAACATGTATGTTCAGCAATTTTTTTTTTTGAGCGGGAGTCTATATGAACATTTATTGCAAGTGTTTGTCCTGCCATTTCCTCCTCTACATATAGTGTACCCTCTTTCCAGTTGCTTTTCTTGGCTGAATCAATGGACCTTATGACAGTCCAATATATCTTTTCGTAGTATTTTTCACTTCTATGTCTGTGCTACTTGAAGTTTTTGATATGAGAAACAAGATGTTAAAAACATGTATGTGGAATTTTTGTGCCTTTGCTGTAGTGTATTTTATACGTTTGAGAAATGTCTTTTTGTACTTTTCCAGGAATACCATTGAAAAGCATAATTACATTCATTATCTGCTTTTTGCTTTTTACATGAATAAAGAAGGTGCGTTATGAAGAAAAAAAAGAGCTGCTGCCAGTTGCTTCCAATTAAGAAAGGAAAATCAGTCGCACAAGTCTGTTGTGTGTTTGTGGTATAGTCTACAAGTTATATGCATTTAAGGCAGAGTGTGGAGAGATGCAGCAGTTTTCTTGGTTGATATCTAATTTTGTTGTGAAAGACTGAAGTCAAGGGGCATATGACATCGCAGTAGTGCGAACATGTGAAACAGGTTACGAATAGAGTACATATCAGAAATGACTGGATGCAGGTTATCATTGAAAGACTGTAACTGTCCATATCAGAATGTGGCACAGCCCAAAACTTTTTCTGTACAATATTATGTGTAATGGGCTTGCCTTACTCTTTGAGGTTGATCAGCCTGGTATAATTGTGAAATATTTTCTAACCCACTGTTGCTAACAAATGTGACTCCAACAACTGATTTAAGGTGCATAGTAGTTTAGGATAAGATATAGACCTACTTTTGATGTTGTGTTTTAAACATATCAGATTATAGTTTCACAGCTGTAATATATGTACCAGTTTATAATATGAGTGTGAACTGGCGATTCAAAACATTTGAAGGTAGGGGGTTAGACTGAAAAGATTCTTCCCCTCAGAAGACATCTGACTATCCATATTTGGTGTACTTTAAACATTAACATTGTTAAGCTGTGTATTTGTAGACCAGGAATTTTAACTGGGACAAAATTCAATTTGTGAAACATATTGGCTAAAAGTCACCACAAAAAAATTATAAACTATGTATAAACAAATTTCTTATGTGCATCGTCATGTCTCATCAACAGAATACTATACAAGGTGATAACATAAAGATAGCTAATAAATGCTTTGAAAATATGGCAAAGTTCACATATCTAGAAATTAAACTGTCATATCAAAATTATATATTTGAAGAAGTTAAGACCAAAATGAAGTTTGGGGAATTGTTACAATTACACCCAGACTCTGTCTTCGCATTTGCTATCTAAAACTGTAAAGATTCAGATATACAGAACTACATTTTTGGTTACTGTTTTGTATGGGAGTGAAACTCGGTCTCTCACATTAAGGGAAGGCCATATGCTTTGCTTAAGATGGAGACAGTAATAAGAAGTTGGAGAAGTACATAAGGAGGAGCTTCATCGTCTGTAATTGTCACCAGATTTTTTTTTTTAAGTGAGTCATCCCCATTTTGTTTTATATGACCAATGTATGTGGCGTAAAATTATAAAATTATATAATCATACACAATTGTCAGTTTATAAGCAGCATTATTTGTATTTCTAGCTACATGCTTCGGCTCATACATAGAGCCTTCTTCAGGCTAGTCTTTGGAGTGTTTTGTATGTACAATTGTTGGTGCTTTGAAAGTTACAAGATCTCGTATTACAAATAGTAGTTAATATATTCGTGGTAATTCTATATAAAATATACTATTAAGATAAAATTCAGGTGTGATATTTTACATATTGAGTACTGAGCATAATAATAAAATTGCTTTGCGTGTTTGCTGGAAGATCTGCTGTTGATATCTGGTGGTGACCTTCTTGAGGGTGAAGTGTTCTTTGTATGGTCAATGTAGATTCACCGTGGTGGTAATGGTATTTAAACGGCAGTCGTTTAAGTTTTCTATGCTTCGTTGTCATTTGTACAAGGAGATAAAGATGGCTGCCTTTTTATATATATAGTATATCTCTTTTCTTGCTTTTAGTTGGGGGCGTAATCCTTATGTGGGATGTGATGCATTTCTGGAGGTGTCTGTATTTATGCCATGTTGGACTCCACGTTTAAGCTGTGGAGGGACAGCGTATATTACTGTAGAATAAACAAAATAGATGTTTTTCATATTGATCTTCATATTGATAAACTGTATTCACTTAAATGTCATGTGTCGGAGCAGTGATGTGGGTGTCCCATGGTGTAGTCTGACTACATACTACACCACAGTACACCCACATCATTGCTCCGACACAAGACATTTAAGTGAATACAGTTTATCAATACAAAGATCAATATGAAAAGCGTCTATTTCGTCAATTCTACAATAATATACGCTGTCCCTCTACAGCTTAAATGTGGAGTCCAATATGCCATAAATACAGACATTCCCAGAAATGCATCACATCCCACATAAGGATTTCACCCCCAATGAAGAGCAAGAAAAGATATATCCTATATATATGTATATAAAAGACAGCCATTTTTATCTCCTCGTACAAATCACAACAAAGCATAGGAAACATAAACAACTACCATTTAAATGCCATTGCCACCACTGTGAATCTACATTGACCATACAAAGAACACTTCACCCTCAAAAAGGTCACCACCAGATATCAACAGCAGATCTTCCAGCCTACATGCAAAGGAATTTTATTATTATGCTTAATACTCACTATATAAAATATCATATCTGAATTTTATCTTGATAGTATATTTTATATAGAATTACCACGAATATTTTAACTGTTATTTTTAATACAATATCTCGTAACTTTCAAAGCACCAACAATTGTGCATACAAACCACTCTGAAGACTAGCCTGAAGATGGCCCTGTATATGAGCCAGAACATGTAGCTAGAAATACAACTAATACTTCTAATAAACTGAGAATTGTGTATGACTGTATAATTTTATTATTTTACACTACATATATTGGTCACCAGATATTTTTAGATACTGAAATGAAGTAGGGTGAAATGGGCAGGGCTTGTGGCATGTTAGATGTGTGGGAAGAAAGGAAAAGAAAGCAGGGTTTTTGTGGTGTAGCCTGCAGGAAAGAGACCATTTGGAAGACCTAAATGTGGGTTGGGGAAATTATTAAAATGGACATTAAAGAAATGGGATTGGAGGGTATGGACTGGCTTAATGTGGGTCCGAATATGGACCACTGTCAGGCTGTTGTAAACACAGTTATGAACCTTCATATTCCTTAAAGTGGGGGAATATTGTGTCCAGCTGCAGAAGTAAGAGCTTCTGAAGAAGGACTCTGCTCTGTGGATTGGTGTCATATTTCAGTGAATTAATCATTCTCATACAGTTGTCTGTACAGAAGGGAGGCTTGGGACTGCACATTATTTCACTTTGGTTTTGTTACTGTAACCATTAATTTCAGTATTAAATTAGTGAACATGAAGTTAAATTGAATCACTTTTACATCAGGTATGTAACATTACTGCAGTGCTGTCAACTAAATGTGTGAACTTGAAGTAAATTAGTAAGTTAACCCTTTAAATACCAAATTAAATTCCATCTGCCATTTGCTGGCATTATTAGGGGCTCACCATATTCTCCACGTTAGCAGGATATGGGTTAATCAATGAAGTGAGTTTTTTTTGTACCATTACATAGTTTTTTTTTGTGGTGATTGCCCAATTATTTTAATTTTAACAAACCTGTAGGGCGATATCTGTAATTGGATTTTAAAATTCGCAGTGATTTTCAGATTTTTATGAAATTTAAAATATTTTGGAAGTAACTCGATGTCACAAATATGTTATGTAATGTCTCTGCTTCCAAATGTGTGCACAGTTTCACATTCAGCATTTGCTAAAACATGCATAAAATAAGAAAAATGTATCTTTAAGTTAATACATATTATAACAGAATTTCCATTAAAATTTTGATAGGTGTGTAACTGTTACAGTTTTCAGTAGACACCCTGATATTTATTTTTCATCATTTGCTGATGATATGTATGTCACATTAGTGTAGACCCTCTTATGAATGGACTAACATGGGGTCTGGGTGGTCCAATGGTGCCATTTGTTGGGTACTTCCGAATTTTGTGCGTGTGTGTGTTTAGCCTACAAAGTCCCGGAAACAGTAAACAATATCATATAAGTAACAGTATTGCATGCATTTTTTTTCCCCTGGTGCAACAGCTCCTAGTGGGCCAGGTCCTCCTCATTATCAAGGTGTCCTGATGATCACTCTCAGACTCACCACACTTGGTAGGACTCCTCTGAACAAGCGATCAGCCCAGTGCAGAGACCGGTACCTGACAACTCACAGCCCTTACAAGAGACAGACATACTTTCTCCCAGTGGGATTTGAACCCACAATCCCAGCAAGCAAGTGGCCACAGACCCACGCTTTAGACTGCATGGCCACTGAGATCAGTGCCGGCACATAATACATGCACAGTGAATGTAAATAAATGATCATTAGGGAGACAAGCTTGTGTCAGTTTTCTTCAATATTAAATGGGATCAGCACATTATGTCCCTTTATTCTGAAATCCATATGGAAGGGTTCATTCATAAGAGAGCCTACAGGACTGTTGTGAGCTAGCTTAGGGAGAACTGAAGCACCTGGAGAACTGAAAGATTGCATGTTAGTTTGATGTGGTTTCTGATAGTGGTCAGTTAAAAAGAAAAACAATTTTATGCTTGGGCAGTTGTCAGAAATTTTTCTGCCCATTCTAAGCCTGTTGCTGATGAGTTCTTTTCTGATATTATCTGTTACAGCTTTACTGTTTAAAGTTTATCAGTTTCAACAAGTATTCTGAAATTTATCATTTTTACTGTGGTTTTGATTTGAAGAAGATGAAACTAATTTCAAAACTCAATTTTGTTTCCAATTTTCAGTTTTAAAAAATTCATGCCATGTGTGCAGATTTTTACATATATATATACACACACACATATGTTCCATAATTTGCATATGTCATTGTAGCATTGCAGTTACAAAGTCGTATGGAAATGAAGTGCATGTGTTACTGCACATTAATGTATTCTTTGCCAGTCTGAAATGTTCAGTCCAAGCCCTTTGAGCTGGCCATTTAACCACAAAATTTCTCACAATTGAAACAAAAATGTTCCAAGAGATTTTTAGGCTCTATGTGCCATCTAGAAGCAAGGTGATGTAACTAATGACTGCCTACAGTTCAAAGTATGCAAGACAGGGATAGGTAGCCATGACACATGGTACAGAAGTGCAGTGGAAAAGAGTTTTCAAGGCCAGAATGCATTAATAATTTACATATCCAGACCTGGATCAAGGAAGGCAGATTAACAGTTCTTGAGATATGTAACTAGTGAAAAATATGTCCAGTTTCCAGCTGTGGGGTGTTCTTCCTGTGCAATATCTGCTTCATTGATAACCAGATTACTGGTAAGTGTGTTCAGAATACAAGATCCTGTCATTGTGGTTATGTGAAGTGGACTTATTTTGTCCATATAATTTTAATGTGTTTTTCACAGGACCTAAAATAATGTTACAATAATTGGCGAGATAAATTTTGGGGCTCTGCATACCCTGGAAGAATGTTCTATGCAGATTTTATAAAGACAATCTCATGACATTTTTGTAATAACATGACTTTTATTTAACAAAACTCTAGATTTCTTTGTCATAAAATTTGAGGTTATAACATTTTTTAATAGATAGGTTATGTTCTTCTGGCTATAAAGCTGTGCAGTTCAGTATGTAGGCACAAAAACTGTATAGCAGCTTCCTCTTCTTTTGCATCTTGAAGATGACTGCACTAGGTTCTTCCAACACTGATATGTATCATTGCTGGTGGAACCCAGTGCATGTTGTCACATTGCAAAGTAACATTGTTCAACCCCTTCTTACGTTAGTGAGGTTAGTTAGTGCTGAGGTTGAATAAAGAGTAGAGTTATACCTGTACTCCCCTCTGGGTTTTCATGGCTTGCACTAGGGTGAACTTTTTAATGAGGTTAGATTTATCTGTACCAGATGAAGGAGTAGCGATGTTGCTAAAAAAAATCTTGTGTGTGGTACAGAGCCTTCTTGAGTAATTGTTAGTTGTTGATCTGGTTGAAATATTATCTTTGTTCACAGAATCTTAAGTTTCATTGTTATATACCCTGTCCCAATCCGCTGTTTACCTCATATATTGACGACCAACATTAGTATCTCAACCAACCAGTGCTCCAGTCTTCCAAAGCCATCATTGATTAACAGTAACTTGCACTTGGGTTGCTGGGTTCCAAGGTGTTGGTTTTAGAAATGAGATGTGTTTTAAGGTTGGGGAGTTTTTTTTTTTTTGTGGGGTGGAGGCATTGTTGAGAGATGTGTAGTTTGCTAAGTCATATTGTGAGATAAGATTCTGTTGATTAGGGAATAAACAAATGTCTTAATCTCGATTAGCCAGTTATAAAGTTCAGGGAGAGTTTGTTTGTCATGAGACAGAACAGTAGGTCCTGGCAAACGATATGGTGGAGGCAGAGTAAAATGGATTTTTGTATTTCTTTCCTCCAATAAAGTCTAGTTAGGTGATAGGATACTGAAGTAGGTTGTTCACATTGAGTGGATATTATTTACATTCCATTGATTCACTTCAGCAGCTCAACTGTTGTCCCCTCTCCCTAGCATTGTCATGACTGAGTATTTTGAGCATGTATGATTGATTGCAGGTATCAGAACATACTTAACTCTTTTGTAGGGTAGCTTCACTTTTTGCAGAACAGTAAGATAATTACCTACCTACTTTAAATGCATGAGACAATGAAAATTAAAATGTCCCAGTGAGAACCATATTAATCGAGTTTAACAGTGTGTGTGTGTGGCGTACACAATTAGGACCAATCGCCATGACATGCCACCAGTTGTAGCTGGGTGCAAGTAGAAGCAGAAGTACCTTCAGTGAAACTGGAAATGACTGGGTAAAAATGTTTTATGCCCCTGTCTGTCAGCATGTCATGTGTGATGCACAGAAATGAACGTGGATGAATTTGGATTTGATTTTGGTTGTCCCAGATTGATTTATGGAGGACTGCTCTAATATTGTCACTATTCTGTTGCTCAAAATTGTCAATTCCATTCATGCTAATTATTAATCATTTGTATTGTCCAGTGTAGTAAAATTATTGAATCAGTGTGGTAGCATTGGCACGTTATTCATTTAAATGGTGCCTCGAAGGAATAATGGTCAACTATGGGCACAGAGACACCGAAGCACATGAGACAAGACCGGACCAACTATTTGCAGTTCTAATAACAGACTAAAAAGTAGCGATGCAACTGCATCAATCACACCCAGATGTGACAAGCCCCATGTTGGTTTACCTGGAGCATGACACCTCATGTGCCATTTCTTGCCAGTCAGAACAGCAACTTAACTGGAAGTGTGACTGATTTTAAGTCTGAATGTTTTGTTGAGTGAGTGTGGGAGGTATCATTCCTGTATAATGGGAAGGATAAAATTCGTAGAAACAAGGATTGGCCAGAAGATGTGGAAAAGTAAGCGGAAGGAGAGATAGGATGTGAAGGTAAAAATTCATATTTTCATGGTTCTAATTTTAATATGCATAACACGAATTTACTACAATACATTTAGAGTGATAATAGTGCAGAACATTGCAAATTTTGGTGGTAATGTAACTTAACGTAAATTAAAGTGACAAGACATAACAAAAATGCACATACTTACCAGTATTCTGCCATTGAATTGTCCCAACAAGGGAATTGAAATCATTCACAGCATGCCATTATGTGCTGTTATGTTTGGTGTGTGGTGTGCTATGAGTGCACTGAGGATTATTGGGGTCATTTTTTGTCTGAGGCTCTATTTCATACTGATATGTAACGTGTTCTGATATTTTTTGAACGCCAGATGATGATAATGGGAGAACCTATGCTTTTTTTGAGCAAGACAGTGCAACATTTGACTACAGTTGTGTTCATCCTTTACATAATATGTTTGGTGACAGTAATAAGCAGAGGAATGTGGCCTCATCATTCATCATATCTAAATCCATGTAATTTCTCCTGGTGGTACATGTTGAAGGAGAAACTGTACAGGAATAGTTTTCACACTAAAGGTGGTCTGAAAGAAAACATTCAGGATGTAGTGTTTTCAGCTTCACCAGCAGAACTTTGACATTCAATGAGCAACATTTTTGTTGAATGTGACACATCTCTGTGAATTGAAGGAAACCATTTCTAAATATGGCCAGTACACAACCTAATAGGAAATGTAATGCATTTAATTAAAATTTGTGGACCCTGATTCATGGAAAATTGGAACAGTGCGGTTAATGCCTGCAGTCTAGTGAAACAGTCCTGGGCTTAGAATGCAGTCAAGTACATGTCCATGATGGCAGAAACCCAGTATTAGACTGATCTCTGTAACTTGTGTGGTTCAGTCTGGTCTGTTCTGCTTCGGTGTGTCCGCACGCTAAGACTACATTATTATGTACTTTCCCGCTATGTGGATACTGACATTTCTGAAGTCCACATTACTTTTTGGGGAAGACTTCCAATTTTTTACACTGCACTGGCAAAAAAGGAGTTGGGAGGGGGACACAATCTGATGACAGGAATTCATTTATAGTGAGTTCTGTGTTATTATTCAGTGGTTCTTTCTCACTTCCTATACATATAAATGCTTCATTTTCGTGAACTGAGAACAGCACTGTCACGTATTCCCTTTATTTCTCATATACATTGACTTCCTGGTCACTGATGGTAGTGGTGTGCGTCTGAAACTGACATTTCACATAGCCACATTTTGTGGTACTGGTTCCTAAACAGTGTTCTGTAAACACTGATGTTCCATATGTTGAACAGAAGTGTTAGTGCTGGAACTGAATAATGATATTCTTCTCCTCGTTCATAGAAAATTAATGAACTCAAGGAACACAGTTTTCTTAGTCTTACATCTTTCTTGCAATCTTATTTAAATGCCACCCCTTCAACAAAGTGCATAATAGATCACTTTATGTTTTCCGTTAGTAATACTGTACCTAGTTTGAGTGATGGAATATAAGATTAAACTTGCTTGATATTCAGATCTGTGCTGTTCTGGGATGTTACTCAGTGTAGAGTGGTATTCTGTAGGCAGCAACATGATGTCTAGATGTTCTATGAACTGAAAAAGTTTGGGAATATTTATTTTATACTGTTATAGATGTAGGACTTCTAATATGTGAGCTAAATGTTGGTGTCACACATTAAATGAATTCACCAGTACATGCCTGTAAAATTTTCTCTTGACATACATGATATTTGTGTTCAAAAGAGTGGTTGCATAACTCAGAAGTTTTGTTCTTTTGTTTCACTGCAATTCACTAGCTTTAATACCATTCATTTTTGCCACATACTTTCTTGTTTTAAACATATAACATGTTAAAAAGAATGAAACAAAGAGAATTCAATTGAAATTGCATTGACACAAAATTTGTATAAAGCAAAACTGTCTTATGTTTGGGATTAAAAATATTATTTATGAAATGTAATGTAAGCCTAGATACAGAAATAATGTACCTGCATTAATGATACCCGTGGAAAGTTTAAAATGCCATCTGAACTGAACATGATGTCATGTCAGTACCATTAGAGGTTGATCAATCTCAGAATCCTTGGAGTAAGGCTCTAAGTGTTTATTGTGCATGTGTACATGTGTAGTCATGTTGTCTGTATTATGGTGTGGGCTCTTGATGACAAGATATTGCCCCAGCTTGCTTCAAAACAAGTAAAGAATATTGTAACACTGAAAGTTACCATGCAGCTCAATATTATGTGGAATTAGTAGGGGAAAAGGTTGTTATGTGGTTCAGGTTTGCAAATTATTGCCAGTAATAAGACATATGTAAATATAATCATTATTATAACTATTATATAATAATAATAATGCCAACTACTTTTCAAAGTGGAAATTAGTAATGCTTGATTATGTAAATTATTGTATTTTGATTGAAACATGGATAGAGAACTAACCTTTTATAGTGTTGTGTATTATGCAGTGGAGTCCAGCCAGCCAGTACTTTCTGTCACAGCAATAAGATGGATTCAATAATAATGGCTACTTGTTTCATAATTCACTTAAATTTTTACTTTACTTTGTAGCCTTCCCTTCAAGTATTAAGGATATGTTACACGGTGGTGGGATGTCAAGCCTGTGGAACAGATGGTTGTGAGTTTCCAGGCTATCACAGCCATGTAGTTGATGTTTCCATTCTTGTGGGATATTCTTGGACATTTTGACCCTTGAAAGTGAGACCATTAGGTGGCTTCAAACTGTCAGGCACCAGTTATCCAGTGATGGCACCAGATCACAAGGACAGAGACCTTATTCAGAAAACTCTTTTCATTAGATGCATTCGCAAAATTGCAAAAAGCTGTCTGTCCATCTGCCTGTCCAACCATACACTTAGAACAACTTGGCCCCCACTGGAAAGATTTTCATGAAACTTGTTATTTGAGTATTTTTTGAAAATCTGTCAAGAATATTCAAGTTGCCTTAAAACTTGACAAGAATGACAAGTACTTCACATGAAGACCAAGGTACATTTTGATATTGCTCAATGATGCTTATAATGAAGAACGTTTCAGACACAAGTTGCGGAGAAAATCAAAACTTGTTTTTTTTTTTTTTTTTTAAATAATGCCATTTACGAAATATTTTTGAAAAATTTTGTACAACCAAACAGGTCACAGATAACACTATA
>Ga0123354_10007628_pt1 | contig 16327 bp, 6 predicted proteins | sample TergutLab28metaG_2_FD_97872 | JGI IMG/M metagenome (GOLD analysis project Ga0123354, IMG submission 97872) | Labiotermes labralis P4 segment gut microbial communities from Petit-Saut dam, French Guiana - Lab288 P4 | ecosystem: Host-associated > Arthropoda: Insects > Digestive system > Gut ...
ATCTCGCTGTATCGGGGATGGCGTCGTCTGTCACGGCTTATACATCCCCAAGCAGCGGGGGATTTGGTGACATGTATGTCACCTACCAGGCATCTACAAACACCGCCGCATCACAGACTGTGCAGTATGCAATTTTTTGTACTGGAACATGGTCGTAGAAGGGAATACTGGATTCTATAATCGCGCCTCCGGTCCCCCCGGAGGTTTTTTAATGCAAAAAAGGAGAATGAAATGAAACTCAACATAAATGCAGGACATGGCGGCAGCGATCCCGGCACTGTTGGAAACGGCCTGAAGGAAGCCGACCTTGCCCGGAAGATTACAGCGGAAATTAGCAAGCAGGCAAAGGCGCGGGGAATCACCGTCACCGACTCCACGACAAGCGGCGATCTCAAAGGCGCTATCAAGCTGGCAAATGCATCCGGCGCGGAGCTGGCGCTGTCCATCCACATCAACAGCGGCGGCGGGTCTGGCTTTGAGGTCTGGTATGCGGACAATACTACCGCCGCAAATATCGCGCGGGCAAAAGCGATCAGCACAGCGCTGGCGAAGTATTACGGCCTTCCGGACAGAGGCGCGAAAAAAGACAGCACGAACCGCTACGGGCGGCTCGGATGGTGCCGGGACACTACCATGCCAGCGCTGCTGATCGAGTGGGGCTTCATCGACAATAAAGCGGACATGCAGAAAATCACGTCTGACATCCCCGGCGGCGTCAGGGTGCTTCTGGATGTGGTCGCTGGAGCCGCTGCGCCTGTACCGATGTCGGCACCTGCAAAAGCGACGACACCCGCCGTGCCTCCGGCCACGTACGCCCTACCCAAAAAAGGCATGACAGATAAAGAAATCGGACTGCTTCAGGCGGCCATCGGTACCAAAGTCGATTACGATTGGGGCTCCGACAGCGAGAAAAAGTACAACGCGTGGCGCCCGCGAGACAAAAACATCGGCAAAATCAAGCGCGGCAATGCAACGAAGGCGGAAACAGAATGGGTGCAGTACATCACTGGCGCAGCGGTAGACGGGAAATGGCAGACCAAAACCGATGATGCCGTGAAAGCCTCACAGAAAAAAGCCGGATTGACACCTGACGCTTGGGTAGGGCCCAAAACCCTTGACGCGTGGGGGTACAGGTAAGGAAGGCGATGACGAATGGATTACATACAAATACTCGCAATAGTCAGCCCGATTGCGGCGGCAGTTACTGTCATTATCGTACTCCTTAATCGTAAAGATGCGGTTAAAAAAGGTTATACGGATGAAGTGATCGAATCCACGACTGGCCGCAACATGCTGCTGGATGTTCGCTCTGACCTGAAAGAAGTGAAAGGCGATGTTAAGGACATACGGGCAGAACAACATAGATCGGAATTGCAGCTTGCCTCATTGGTTATACAGGTGGAAAACAACAGATCCACGCTTGAAGACCATTCTGAACGAATTTCAGTTCTGGAAAGGATGGGAAGATGATTGACTTGATATATCGGTTTCATGTCGAACAGGGATGGATATATACGCTTATAGTCAGCGCATTCGTTTTGGCATTTTGGCCACGCCGAATAATTCTTCCATTGTGGTTTAAATTGTTTTATCCGTTTGCAGTTGCTTTTGCCCTCCACTTCGCTATGTACGCGATTGCGGTTGATCGCTCATTTTCCAATGTGGATTGGGTCATTTGGATTTCCGATACGGTATATGACGCACTCGCCGGGCTTGGCACAGTGGCTATGTATTCAATATCCAAAAAAACTTATATGTAAATGGAGGTAGAAAATGAAACTTGAAACTATTCTGCAAGGATTGAAAACTGCTGATCCGGCGACAATCACGCGGTCAATCATCCTCATTGTTGCGCTGGCAAACCAAATTTTGGTTTCTGCTGGATACGACAGACTTCCGTGGGCTGATACAACTATCGGGGATACCGCCACCTATATCATTACGGCAGTCGTCTCGCTTTGGACGTGGTGGAAAAACAACTCCATTACGAAAAATGCGCAGATTTCCGATACGGTGCTTTCCGCATTGAAAAGCGGCGAGACTACCGCCGGTGTTATTGATTCGGTAATCGGCAAGTAATACTTATTTCCAATTTTCAAGTGAGGATTAATTAAATGGCGACAGACGATATCAAAGCCTATGTGGCAAAAGCCCCGTCAAACTTGACAAGTTTTGTGGCAGACACTGCGGCAAACGCTACGGCTCAGCCGACAACCACAGAAGATACAACGGGGCAGACCGCTTCTACGACTGCTTCCACAACAACTTCTCCGGAGCCGCAACCGACAAAAGCAATTTCCATGACTGACTATGCAAATCAGATTATGGATGCACGCGCGCAGAAGCAAGCGGCGAATACCCAGCTTGCTTCCCAACTATCATCGGCAAATACGACAAGCGGGACAATCAACAGGGAAGACCTTAATGCCGGAGCGCTTGGGAACCAAGACCCGCTGTCAAGCGAGGCGCGAAGCAAACTCAATGCTTACGAAAGCCTTATCACATCGCAGCCGTCGCAGTACGATCCCATGCGCTACGCAGAGGCGGAAAGCATTTCAAGATCGAGAATTGACCCGGTCTATCAACAGCAGGTTGAGCAGGCACTCAAAGACGCGTCCCGCAATGCAGTGAAATCCGGGTTCTTCGGACAGATACCTGCCGAGCAAATGAAGCAGAATGCACTTGCCTCCATTGAGGCGCAGCGTACATCCGACACTTATAATTCGGCGCTTGACCTGATGAATAAATCCAATGCGGATAGGCTCCAAGCGTATCAGGCGAAGTACCAAGCGTACCGCGACCAAGTCGGCGACGTCGCCAATGACTATCAAATCACGAAGGACGCTTACGATAGCGACTATACGAAATGGCTGCAAAACGAGCAGTTCAAATGGGATAAGGATTACCAGCAGCAGACCCTTGATCTTGACAAATGGTATAAGCAGCAGGAGGTGGCGCTGGAAAAGCAAAAGCAGGAATACGACCAGAGGATCGCCGTTGCGCAGCTTACCGGCGACTGGGAAGGGCAGCGCACGCTTGAAGGCCAGAGGCTTGACCTCGAAAAGCAGCAGGCAGCGCTACAGGCGCAATACCAGCAGGCGCAGATCAACGTACTCAATGCTTCCCTAAGCAAGACCAGCAGCAGCGGAAGTACCGCGAAATCGACGAGCACAACGACCACGGCGCCAAAGACTACGGTCGTCACTTCCCCGTCCTATGGGAATACCTCCGAATCCGCAAATGCAAATGTAACGTACAGGTAAATACATGGCAATCTTAACAAATAAGAAAAAAGCGCTTAATGACGGCTTGGCAGGTTTGGTTAAAAGCTATCAGCCGGCGGTAAATAATTATTCAAACGGAAGGGCAGATTTCCTGAAAAGCTATCAGCCGAAGATCAATACGAATAAAGGGACGGCGGCAGTAACAGGCTCAGGGAAAAGCGCTCCTTTGACAAGCTGGGAATCGAAGCGTGACGCAATGTCACCCGTTCAGAATATCCAAAAGATGCAGGAGGTGAAGCCGCAGGCGGCCTCGCAACCGGCGCCACAAGCGACCCCTCAAGTAGCACCGCAAATCGCGAATCCAAACATTAAAAATACAGCCCTTGAGACACTCAAGGCAAAAGCAGCAGAAGCGCCGGTATTCAAGCCTGCCGCCGAAAGCCGCCCGGAGGAACCGAAGCCAATCACGGAAATGCCGCTCATGCAGATAGGCAGACTCCACGAGCAGCCTGTAATCACTTCCCCGCAATACGCGGGTAATTACGCCGACGCAAGCCAGATCAGCGACCCGATAGCGCAAAATAAACTTGCCGCGCATAAGACGAATCTCACAGGCGGCGCGCAAATCCCGAAAGAATCATGGGCAGGCCAGAGCGATATAACGTCGAAATTTATTGACGCACATAACCTATCCAGCGATATAAGCGACGCTAACAAAACCGCATCCGGCAAAAATTATGACGCAAAAATATTCGCCGAACAAATTGACCCATCTTTGCATCCGGGGCTTGACCCACTTTTTGTGAAGTCGCGGAACGATTCTATTGCGCAATTTACAAATGAAGCAAATGAAGCGGCATCCTCTGCCAATGAAAAGCGGCCACAGCTCCAAAGCCTGAGCGACGATATTGACAAAACCCTGAAAGCGCGTCCGGCTGTAAGCGGCGAGGCGAATGCCTATGCTCACCTGACGGGCCTTACCGCCGGCGCAGGCGCGCAATCAGAATCAAACGACGCCATGACGCAACGGCTCGCGGAGATCAATGCCGAAAATGAAAAAAATGCGCGCATCATGCAATACTCGCCCAATCCTGACACGCAGAAACAGGCATATGCCAACTATATGAAAAATGAAAATGAGCGGCTTGATATTAAGCGGCAGCAGCAGATTGACGATTTGCAGAATAATCCGCATATGGCATCGAAACCTGATGCGGGTGAAAAGCCGGACAAAACTGATAAAAAAACATTGTTCGACATGCAAGACCAATTTCGCAACCTATATGCACCACCTACAAATACTTCCGAAACTCCAAAAGCAAATTCCGATGGCAAAACGCTACTTGATACGCGTGACGTGCGGTTTGACAATTCTAATCCAGGCGCGAACCCTACTTGGGATTTCCTGGCCAAGTCACGAGATACCATCATGAACAAAGCCATGGGGCGCATCTCTCTAAAAGAATCAAACGCGCCGACACTTGTCTATGACCCGTCCGGGAATGCCGACTTGAAAGCATTGGGGGAATCATACGGGAAGGTTGTTAAATTTGACCCAAGCGATGTGTCGTCACTGAGTAATTTAACAGAATCCATCGGAGACCCTTTGGATAAGGGTAAATTATCAGATGAGGACCAAGAGCGCCTCGCTTCCATGATAAAACAATATTTCGCGCAACAATACCCTGACTACATGGCGGCCGGGAGGGAGATCGTTTCCGACGCAAATGACATAGCGAATATCAAGATACTTGAAACAGCCGTCCGGAATTCGGACTCCGGAGGCCAGGACGGACAAAACAAACTTAATTACTGGGGACGCGGCGCAATCCAAAGCGCTCAAAGTTACTATAATATGGAGTTTAACTCCGCCGCCATGAACGGGGAAATATCAGACTCTATATACAGAAAGTATCTGGACGAATCCGACCAATCGCAGCAGATCGTCAACGACATTATAGGCGCGGATTTATCCGGAAAAAATGAAGACCCCGCTCAACGATCCATAAATGATATTCGCGCGCAAGCGTCCTTGTATGGGGACGGCCTGCCTTTGTTTGCAGCATCGTTTCTTGTGAGTAATTTTGGAGGGATGGGGAAAGCGGTCGGCGCGCTTATCACTACGCCCGTAACATATAAATGGTTTGCATCAAGCGCATATGAGCAGGCGACAAGGGAAGGGCTTTCGCGCAAAGATGCCTTGAGGATTGCGAATGGGGAAGGATTGGTCGGCTCTGCCACCATGTCAGGAGAGTTAATCACAATGTATTCCGCAGCGGGGACTGGAAAGATCGCCGAAGGCGTTGCGGCTAAGCTGGGGTTAAAAACGGGCGCGAAGGAGATTGCAAACGCGGCAGGCGAAAGCCTTATGAAGAACAATGCAAAAAAACTTGTAACGCAACTTGGCGAAAGCAAATTCGGGAGGACTGCAACCGCGCGGGTGATAGCGGGCGCTGCGAAGTACGGGAAAGGTTTTGCGGCAAGCGCGGCAGCAGGGGATTTGCAAATGGGCTTCATGAACGCATATGCCGACTATAACATTGAAATAGCAAAAGGCGCGACCTCGCAGGAAGCGTGGGATACCATGATGTCGTCGTCTTACGAGGGGATGAAGAATGCACTTCCCATGGCAGTTGCGATGGCGACGCTTCCCGGCTCGATGCATGCAATCAATGTACGCGCAGAATCTGTCAAGGCAAAGACCGCAAGGAACCTCTCGCAAGGCGAAGAGTTTGTGAAATCAGTGAGCGACTCCCCGTATCCTACCCTTTATCAGGACGGTGATATGTTGGCCATATCTCCAGAAGGCGCCAAAGATTACGAAACGCAAACCGGGAAGACGATGGAGCAGCGCGAATATTCGTCTATTTATCAGGAGAAGGTCAATGAACTAAAATCCTACGATAAAAATGGGAACCGCGACAAAGCCAATACTACGCTTTCCGATCTTGAAATGCTTGACGCCATAGTAGCCGTTGAAGGCGGCTCGCTTGACAGGGCGGAGCGCGGGAAAATCACAAAGCTACAAGACACCGCGTCCGAAATCAGGAAATCGCGCGGCGTGAAAGACACTCCCGTCAATAAACTTCGCGCAGATATGGACTATCCCAAAGTGCTGATGGCACTTGGCAAGGCGTATGCAGACACGCCCGGTGCAAGCGAACAGATTGAATCGCTCATGCAGCAGGCCTCCGAAGCAAAACAGCGTACAGAAACCAAAGCGCAGGCAGACCGGCAGGAATCAATCCGCACATGGGCGGGCACTCTTGAGCCGATTGGCGATATGCAGGAGATGGCAGGCAAAGACGCAAGAGGGATACCTTACGATCTCGGCGCTACGGAAAAATCCATAGACAAGAAGCGGGACTACTCCGCCGTCGTCACTGATATCGGCACGTTCATCCGACAGGAAGACAAGGGGGGCGGGGCCCACGATATCGCATTCCCGACAGACATGACGCAGGAACAGGTATTGGAATCTACCAAAGACCCCGCCATGCAAAGGGTCGTCAAACAAGCGTATGAGAAACCTGTCGTGAACACGCGCGAAATATCCCGTCAATCGGAACCGGGAGCGCAGCAGGAAGTACCCGCAGAATCGCCTGGCGTCTCCGTACAGCCGATTAAAGACGAAAATGGTATCGTCGCACCTTCGGGAGATAAAACTCAAAATGTTTCTTTTGAAAATCCGAAGAACCTGAAAGAAATTAACGACAAATTCAACGAAGAACTTGGGGAGTATATAAGCGGTGGTCTTGACGGAACCCATGTGTTCAAACTCGGGGTGCCGGGAGACCTGTTAAAGCGTGCGGGATTTACGGATGATGAAATCCAACTAAAGGCGTCTGTCCTCAATCGGAAAAATAACGGAAAGCATCCGCTTGACCCCGCTGGATTAAAAGACCTTCCATCCAAAATTAACAGCCCAATGGCAGTATTTGATTATGTTGATAAAAATGGAGACCATGGGCGCAATGTAATAGTTGAAGCAGAACAAGATGGAGAAAAACTTTTGATTGGTGTTGAGTTTAATGCAAAATCCTTTAAGGATACTGTGTCTAAAATCCGCACACTATTTACAAAACGTGGTACAGGATTGGCTGGATGGGTCAACGACGGGAAGATGGTTTATGGTGATTTAGAAAAACTCAAAGCCTTTGTTACTCAACAGCAGACCAATTCCGCTGACGTGGCAAACAAAGGCTTTGAAACTATCAATAGCGTAATACAGAATAACCCAGATGTCAAGCACTACTTCGCAGAACTTCAAAAAATAGAGAAACTCGCGAGACAGGGTGGCATGTCCGACGAGCATACCACGTCGCGAGTTTCAAAGGAAGCCGCGAGACAAAGCGGCACGTCGGAGAACACCGCCTCGCAAACTTCTAATAATCCAAAGATATCACAGTTCTTTGACTATGTCAACGAAAAAGAACAGGAAGAAAGGAAAAACAACGGCAGCGAAAACAGTAGTAACGAGTCCGCCGAGTCCGCAGTACGGCAACCCGGGCCGGAAAGCGGCGATCGAAGAAGCGATAGCGAATCCGAGAAAGCGCAAGACGCCGTAGCGGAAAACGCCTCTCGACAATCGGAGATTGAGGCCGAGCGCATACGTGACAAAGAAAACGAAACCTACTACAAGCAGGTTGCCCGCGACGAAGCTGACGCACGGGAATCCGAATATACAAACCGCAAACAAGCAGATGAATTGTCCAGGCCTGATGAATTCGACGACCAGGTACTTTCCGCCGCAGACATGGTCCGCCCTGACAGTAACGCAAGAATCGCGATAAGTGACGATATCGCAAAGGAACTTGGCGGCTGGCAGGAAATAAACAAGCGTGGCGGAGCTGGATTCTTTGTCAAGTCTGATGGACATGCGGATTCGCGCCAAGCGGTGGATACCCGCATTGAAGAAATGGCCGAGAAGCACGCGCCCGTGCTGGAGCATTATCTTCCGAAATGGGATGGGAAGAAAGACAATATCCGCGAAAGCTATGATATGTCGGAAGCCGCCGGAGCAATGCTTGACATTCTGAGTGACGCCAGGGCGATAAAAGGAAAACGCGACGCCGCAAAGAGTCTTGAAAAGAAAACCGCAAAGGCAAAAACAACCGCAAAATTCGGGCAATCCGCGCTGCATGACTTTATTGATAAGTTGGAGAAAGGCGGTATGTCCGCCGGAAGCATATCGAAACTTCGATGGATCGCGGACCTTGCCGTCCGCAGCGGCGATGAAGGTGGGGTTGAAGCAGGCGAAGTCTATAAGCAGGCAGAACTACGTGAACAAAAATTAAAACAGGATGAAGCGGCGTTTACAGGAGAAGTCGATACATACAAAACAAAGCCAGACGATTATGTTGCTGATGTAATGACGACTCCGCTTGTATTCAAACTTGCCGGCGCGGAACTCTTGCCTATCAAAATGACAAAGGGCGACTTTGTGCATATCCTTGAAGGTGTTCATGCAGGAGATATGGATTCTAATATTTTGAAACAGATTCCGCGTGCGCTGACTGATCCTGTGATGATATTTGATTCTTCGGCAAGAGGCGGGCGCTTGGTTGCTGTGCTCGATTTGAAAGATAATGACGGAACAAATATCGTGGTTCCGCTCGCACTCAAACAGACAATAAGAGACGGAAAAAAAATATATACCGTAAACCGCATCGTAACCGCTTATGGCAAAGAAGGAACAGGCTGGTATGAAAAATGGGTTCGGAACGGAGACCTGAAATACTATAACAAAGAAAAGACTGCCGCTTTCACAAAACAGGCTAGGCTCCAATTGCCCCCGCGAATCTTGGGAAAGGACAGTCTCTTTATTGATAGGATAGCAACTGACGCGGACTTTGTCAAGCTATCCAATCAAAAAGGTTATGAGGCATACTACCAACCCGCCTATCACGGTTCCCCGCATAAGTTCGTGAAATTCTGTCTTGACCATATAGGGACAGGAGAGGGCGGTCAATCGCATGGCTGGGGGCTGTATTTCGCGTCATCGAAGGAAATATCGGAGGCGTACCGCAAAGGCTTAGTATTGCGCAACGCAAACGCGGCGCGCGAGAAATTAGATGGCAACATCGACGAATACTTGGACACCGATACTTTGTTAAGCGAAGCGGAAAAACTCTCTAGGCGCGACGTGAGATACAAGGATAAATACGCAAGAATTACGGCTGGCGCCATAGAAAAGATTCGCAATGAAATCGCGGAAGAACAGGATATAGCGCCTGATGAAATAGACGCATATGACATTGCGGGTCGCGTAGATAAAGATATCGTATCGCTTCCGGAGGATGTTTCCTATAGTCTGAATTTTAAATCTGATTATAGCAATTCTGATATCGCCAACGAAATCATTGATTCAGCGGCGCTTTTGGACGCATACGAAAAAACGCGCGAATTGGAAATAGAAAAATTATATCAACAAACGAACCAACATCCCACTCTAAACGGGAAGAATCTCGGCGAATTATCATCTGAGTATGAAAATATGGCGGCGCGGGCGACTACCAATGAAGAACGTGAACTGTATTACGAAAAAGCATCTATGCTTGCAGATACCGACCTGACGTGGAGTACGGATAAAGTCCTTGAACAGGCGCTTGAAAATTCGGGAAATTCCCAAGAAGCAATTGATTGGTACAAGAAGGAGGTCGCCGGCAAAGTCGAAATTTCGGGTAGCATGAACGTGGTGGATATCCCCGGCGATGAAGTCATGCTTAACGAGCAGATTCAATTCAGCAAACAGCCGGAGGCGGTACAAAATGCTCTTCGGAAAATAGCAGAAGAACACCCCGAATTGAAGATACTTAACAATACCGTGCGGGATGCTGATGCTGGATATCTCGGCAGGGATTATGATGGGCGCACAATATATGATGCTACGAAATCTTCCCTCGAAGATGCGATGTGGAAACCCAAATGGGACAATGTGCAAAAAGCTGAAGAGTTCCGAAATACAAATTTCAGCGAACAGGCTTCACGCCTTCTGAACGATTATGGTATCAAAGGGATCAAATACGACGGGCGCCAAGACGGTATCTGCTATGTGGTGTTTGACGATGCTTCCATTGAAACGCTTGAGACATTCCAACAGGAGGCGAATCGCGGGAACATCATGTTCAATAACCGCGACGCAAGGGCGATTGTAAACCTATTCTCCGGCGCCGACGCTTCGACGGGCATTCACGAAGTAGCGGGACACGCCTATCTCAAACTGCTTGAAACCGCGTCCATGCTTGACGATGCGCCCGCGTGGCTGAAAGAAGACTGGGGGAAGGTCAAGAAGTATCTCAAAATCACCGACGACCAGAACGGGATCACGACCGAACAACATGAGAAATTTGCAAAAGCCGCCGAGCGGTATTTCTACGAGAAGGATACCAAAGCTGTCCCCGAAGAGATGAAAGGCGTGCTGCAAAAGTTCAAGCAGTGGCTGCGTCAAATCTATAAATCCGCAAAGGATATCGGCGTGGAAATCTCTCCGGAAATCAAGCAGGTTTTTGACCGCCTATTCCCCGGCGACGTGATGATGGAAAACGCGAAGGAAAGAGTTGCGGAGAAAAACAATTTAAAAAATGCGCGTGTGGAAAACGGGGATATCCACAAAGCCTATAATGAAGCTGTGGATTCACGCGTCCTGAAATTTATCGACAGAACAAACAATTTGAGTGGGAAAGAGTCAATCCGTGAAAAATTTGGTGCAATAGACGATACTATTCTCAAATCGGTGGGCGAAATCGCAGGCGTAGATACGACGGGATATGACACGGAAATGCTTTCCGATACTGTGCGCCATATTGAGAATCGACATGGGAAAAATGGAACCGCAGATCAAAGCATGAAAGACCCGCAAGATATCGCGAGGGTGTTGTTTTCCATAAACAATGCCGACAAAGTGGCTCTCATTCAGGAAGCAAGCAGTTTCCGAAACAGCGATAGCACAAGGGCAAAGGGCGTATTGTTAAGCGCAAAAATAAATGGATTCTATTACACAACTCTTGTAGTTCCCGACACTGCACGCAAGGCACTTATTATTACAGGTGCATATAAAAACAGAACCCTTACAGGTGTTGGTTGGAAAACTCCCACCGAACTAACGTCCAAGACGAAGGCTGTACCGGATTCTGTTGTTAAATCCACAATAGCACGCAATGACGAAAATGTCAATCTGAATCAAAAAGAGACCGCCGATTCCGATCAGATTGTGTCGGAGAAAACGCAAAAGCCTACGGTTCGAGAAGAAAAGATTCTCCCTGAGCAGGTGGCGGCGCGTCGCTATCTCGCGGATCGTGAAGCTGAAAAGATTGCCAATACCCCGGCAAAAGCCCAGACGAATATCGAGCGGGCAAGAGCGATCATGGCCTCTTGGGACGAACCTTCCCCCGACAGCCTAAAGCGTATCGCTGAGCGAAACGAAACCATTCCGGCAGAAGGGTATAAATCGTCGAAAGGCGCGTTCTTCTATAATACAAAACTTGATTCGACTCCGATCAGGGACAGCCTGAAAGTCCAGATGAAAGAGCGCCTGAAGAAGAACGAAGGAGAACTTCTGACGGGCCAGGATATCCGGCGCAAACTTGACCATGCGCTGGAGATCGTCTTTGATCCCAAGCGGTTCAAAGACGCGGAACGCAGAGCCGGGTATTTCGTAGAGAAAACGCATGAGATCCACCTTCGCGGCATGAATGGGATTGAGCCGATGTTCCACGAGACCGGGCATTGGGTTGATATCCATAACGGCCTTGGATTTGAAGAATCCAAAGAGCTAAAACTTATGGCCGACAAAATGGACGACATCGTGAAAGACGCGTATAGCCCGGAAGAACTGCCGGGAGAAGCGTTTGCGACATTTCTGTCTATGTGGGTGTTGCATCCCGACCTTGCGAAAGAATTCGGGAGGACCAGCGAAGGCGACTTCTATACTGAATTTGAAAAAGTCATGAAGCGCCCGGAGAATGCAAAAATCTACAAGGCATTGTCCGACGCAAGGCTCGATGCGCTCAACTGGGAAGATGCGAATGTGGAAGAAAAAATACGGAATCAAAGCAAGCGTCATACAAATTTCAAGAAATCACGCCCGTACCGGGATGTGAAAGCGATGCAGCATTATCTGTACCAGAATTTTGTGGACGGATACCACAGCTTTAGCCAACTGGAAAAACGTGTTGAACGCGCCACGGGCAAGAAACTTACCCATTCACAGAGGATGTCCATCATCGCCGAAAAGGCCGGAGGATCAGCGTCGCAATCCTTCCACCTCCTCAATACTGCATTTACGTCCCCGCGCTCCCTGCGCGTGGAAGGCCCGTGTATGCAGGAAGTCATCGCACGTGTCTACAACGAGGAAATTGACCCGAATACAAATAAAACAACTAAAGATGGAAAAGCGCGTACGAGGGCAATGGATGATTTTGAGAATGTCGCATTGACCGGGCTCCACCATCTGTACCGCGAGAAGCAAGGCCACGGGTTTTTGGCCGACGTGACACGGGACGAAGTGATAAACGAACTTGAAGAGATATGCCAGAAGCACCCGCAATTCGGGGAGTTCTCTTATGACCCGCGTACCGGAGACGTGCATATAAAAGGTGGCGCGGTAGAAGCGTTGGTGGGCGACGGAGGATGGTGGGACACATTCTGCCGCAGGTGGCTTGTGGAAACCGGCCACGTTGACGCGCAGATGTACGATCATATGAGGGAGATATACCCATACTATATCCCTACATTCCGCGTGATGGATGATGTGCAGAAGGGCCTGAATCTGGGAACTACGAGAATCACCGGAACAGATGTATTTAAACGGTTAGAGGGAACGAGTGACCGGAATACATGGTCTGCGCTGGAGAATTTTTCAAACCTTACCGAACAGATGGTCAAGCGGGTGAACGAGCGGGAAGTTACCGAAGTGGCAATGGATATGTTGGAGGAATATCCGGAAGAAGTCGGGGCGTTCATGCATTGGGCCGAGCCTGGCTATGACACGCTCGAATCGCAAAAACGTGTTGCAACGGAAAGTATGCGAAATGAATTCGAAAAGGCTATCGCTGACGGGACGATTGACAAAGAATCCGCAGACAAGATTTTTGAAGATGTCGAGAATTCCATGATGGAGGCGATGGTCCCCGACATTAAAAATTCGAAACACTCCGATAACAGCGACGTCATTACCATCTATGATTACCGCAATAAGAATCAAGCGTATTATCGCTACCAACGCGGGGAAATCAGCGCGAAAGAGTATAGGACTGTCGCGATGGAACCGAAGCATATTGTCGTATCAGACCCGATGATGCTTGATTCATTCCAGCATTTGTCACCGAAAGAAGTTGGAAAATTCCTATCTTATGCAAATCGGGTACGACAGTACATGACGCTCCTCATCACTGGTGGCAATCCATTGTTCGGTGTGTTTTCAAATGTGTGGCGCGACGTGCCTCAATCATATATAACCGGTAGCTATAATAATCCCGCCGCATATGCGAAGGGCGCCGCGCTTGCACTGCGCGATACATTGGCGAATACCGATGCATATAAGATATATAAATTGTCAGGCGTTGATTTTGAAAGCGTCGGAGGGGAGATGACCCCGCATTTTGACACAACCATGCGCAAACTCAGAGGCGGCCACAAGGGCGGCGCCGGCGAACTCACTGCAAAAGAATTTGTGGAAGGCATGCTTGACGGTGTCGAGAAGTTCAACAATACGCTTGAAACTGTCCCTCGCCTTGTGGAGTTCAATAAAATTGTCGGCGACCCGAAAGTGGCGTCCTATGATGCGATTCTTAAAGCTGCGCATGAAGCACGCGATGTAACGGTTAATTTCCGGCGTAGGGGTTCATCTACGGCATTCCAAGGATTAGCATCTATAATCCCATTCCTGAATGTTGGTTTTCAAGGCGTTGACAAATTTGCCCGGTCGCTATTTTCAAGCGAACACAAAACCGCATCAATCGTAAAAGCTATCGCGTGCGTCACGATTCCGTCGGCGATGCTTGCACTTTATCATGCAGACGATGAGGACTATGATAAACTATCGGATTTCTATAAGGATAATTATTGGATTTTATGGAAATATACCGATGCAAACGGCAAAACGCAGTTCTTCAAAATACCGAAAGACCGGGAATATGGGTGGGCGTTCTCCACAACAATTGACCGCGCCATCAGGCAAGAGTTCTTCGCGCCGCAGGATGATAACGCAGGGGCGCTTGGCTCATCGTTCGTGTATAGCTTCTTGCCGCCGACAGATACGATCATCCAGCCATTCGTTGATGTGTATGCGAATAAATCATGGACCGGGTCGCCGATAAACAGCAAGTCCGACCAGGCTCTCATGACGCAAGGGCACTATGATGAAGCCTATGACGATACGGTATCGGGGATTGCCGTATGGATGGCAAGATTGCTTGATGTGCCGCTTGGATGGGGCGGCACGGGCGTGACGCCGAAAGATATCCAGTATATGCTGCAACAGTATACCGGTGTGTTCGGGCAGGTGCTGCTTCCTTTGACAACCCCATCAAAGGGCGGGTTTGATGTTGTGTCACCAACGAAAAATCAAGGAAACCCAATCACAGCGCTTGGCAGTATCCCAAAATCGAAGATGACGGCAGACCCGGAATTATCCAACCGCTACGGAGACCTATTCTATACCGCGCAATCGCAGATGTCTGGCGATATGGCGTCTGCCAAAAACCACGGGGAAAAACCAGACCCGCTTGAAAGCGTGCTTTCATCGGGGTTTACAAGGATTTCCGCCGGGACTTCTGACTGGAAAGGGATATCCGGGTATTTGTCTGACGCACGGGCGGCGAACAACGATAAATCGCTCACGCAGCAAGAACGGGTTGCGGCGATACAGGATGCGCGCCATCAAGCCAATATGATCTACGAAGCGGCGTATAAAATCTATCAGAACAGAGATACGGATAACGGCAAGCCGCAAGAATCGTTGTTCACGCATCAAGGAAAGCTCGACCAAGAGGCTTTTGACGTAGCAAAAGAAGTCTACACGCAGATCATGGAAGCCGGCGGCAAGAACTCCGGAATCGTTCAGGGTATGTATAATGCGGATATCACCGATACGAGGTACCGCTCAATATACGCAAATGACGTGCAAACGCTGAAAGATAGTATCACGGCGAAGATGAAGGCCAGCGATGTGAAAACTGTCACTGAACTCCGAAAGATTGACCCGAATGCCGCAAACCTTTCCACGGCTATCAGCAGGATGGGCAGCGATACATATAAGGGGAAACTGAGCGAGCCATTTCACGGAATCAGTTATTATGAAAAGGATGCGAAAGCGTCATCCGACCCCAAACAGATCAAGCTCGATAATGAGAAGATTGACGCGATCAACCTTGCGACAAAGATGATGGCAAACGGGGAAGTCCCGCAGAGATCGGATTTCAGCAGCTCCGAAGCGTGGGACGCAGTCAAGAATGCCCACGATGCATGGTGCGAAGGGACATTCAGCAGCAGCGACATCAGTGACAAATACTACCGCTCGTCTTATGCGAACAGTGTAGACGACCTGCACAGCCAGATTCAGCATAGTCAAGACGCGCATAAAGCAACAAGCATTAAAGACCTGCGCGCGGTAGACCCGGCCATGGCGAACTTGTCCACCGCCATGAGCAGGATTGAGGGCGAAAGCTATAAAGGGAAACTCGGACATACATTCTATGGAATCGCGCACTACCAGAAAGAAATAGAATCAACAAGCGACGCGAATACTATCCAAAGCGATAACAAGAAAATTGCGGCATTGCAAAATGCGATATGGAGAATGTCGCAAGGCCAAATCCCGGAAAGGTCTTGGGTGCAAAGCGACGAAGAATGGGACGCAATCAAAGACGCATGGGCGGTGTGGTCGGCTCCGTATCCGAAAGCGTAGCTGGCACATTACTGATGCGTAAAAAGCTGGTTTGGGTATAGTTTGGGTATTTTGTTAATTTTCATGAGATTGTATACAAAATAAAACCGCCCAAATCATTTATATTTGAACGGTTCCACTGGTACGCCTGAAGCGATTCGAACGCCCGACCCCTTGGTTCGTAGCCAAGTACTCTGATCCAACTGAGCTACAGGCG
>Ga0123354_10007630_pt1 | contig 16325 bp, 6 predicted proteins | sample TergutLab28metaG_2_FD_97872 | JGI IMG/M metagenome (GOLD analysis project Ga0123354, IMG submission 97872) | Labiotermes labralis P4 segment gut microbial communities from Petit-Saut dam, French Guiana - Lab288 P4 | ecosystem: Host-associated > Arthropoda: Insects > Digestive system > Gut ...
AATCTCCTCCATTCCCCCGTTACCTCGTCCCTCCTAGGTCCAAATATTCTCCTCAACACCATGTTCTCAAACACCCTCAGCTTCCTTTCTTCCCGCAATGTCAGCGACCAAGCTTCACACCCATACAAAACAACAGGCACAATTATAGTTTCTATATATCTTGATCTTTAAATTTTTGGATAGCAAACTGGAAGACAAAAGGTTCTGCACCGAATGGTAGCAAGCATTTCCTAACCTCAATCTGCTCTTAATTTCTCCTGCAATAGAATTTTGATTTGTTAAATAAATAAATAAATATATATATATATATATGAAATTACTATTTATACGACCCTCTAAATAATGGTAATGTTTCTTAATTCAGTTATCATGACTTCACTCAGCTCCTTCATACAACTACAAGGACATGGCCTGAAATTATTCCACAGCTTCCCCTTTAACAGTCATCACAAGCAGACGGCACACATATGTACACCTGCGCTTTCAAACGCCTGGCTCTAGATATTCGTTTCTAGCACTCGTCGTTACAATAGCTGGTGTTGGAGTTTGAGGGTCACGTTTGTACAGTCTCGTGTCTGCAGATTTTAATCCAAAAATTCTGCGCTGGTAAAGATTTAAGTTTACTGGAACGTGATGTCGTGTCTCTGAGCGAGTAGTTGCCGACTTTTCGAATGAACTTAGTGCTTTCATCTTCAAGGCCTAGCTTGATCCTCACTATATTACACCCAATAATGCTTGATTTTACAGCAACACCGCTGCAAGAAGCTCAAATTTAGATGCCGGACTGCTGGCTGTAAGTCAGTACTCGGAAGGTCCGGCGACCGGCCACCTCGATACAGGTTTTTCTTGGTTTCCCTGCGTCTAGAAGCAAATGCTGGGATGGTTCCCAAGATTCCAAGTTTCCACTACATACTTCTCATGAGGCCCTCCCCACGTAAAATTATTAGTAACCAGTTTCATATTTTGTATACATGTAAAATAACCGCTGCCACCGGTTTACAACCCAATTGCAGTTAATAAATATTATTATTATTATTAAAAATTTCGAAACATTGCTACCGAGATAAAATTTTTCAGAACAGCCGATTACATCCTCCTTGACCACTAAACGAATGAAGACATTTTGTAAGACGTGCAAGTAGAAACAGTCGACGAGAAACTAAGAAGATACATATCATTGGCTACTACATGTAACAAGAACGAACAACAGGATGTCAAAAATATGGTGAATTATAGACCAAATGGACAAAAGGCAACTTGGTAGATCCTTGAAGATGCTATTAGACGAGGCCGAAACGGTTCTATGAATGCCTAACTCGTGACGGATGATGATGATGATGATGCTAAATGTAAGGTTCTCTAACGAAAATGTGCGTCTGAAGGTCGTTTATTTTCGAATGGGATTAGGAAACAGCTCTGTACTTAGAGCTTAATGTTACAAAATATTGGACTGCGTAACATGGTGCATTTATGAGTTGCATATGAAGTGCGCAATAAACAACATTAAGAAGGCATTGTAACAGCCAGCCAGTATTTTCTGACAGTTAGGTAAGTCGGACCTCACATAGAACAAACTGCGCTTGCATTAAAGAGATCAGTAGGTGAACGCTCTCATGTAGACTAATTCCTTACTACTTCGATGCTTAAATTTTTATATCGTGTTACGTTAAGAGTCTTAATTTAAAGCGTATCTAGGCCTAATTTGTATTTTAGATTGAAAATTGAAAATTGGTATGTAATTTAGAACACCCTCATGAACGTATTGAACAATTCTGCTGAACTGCCCTTTCTGCTGTAGCAGAAATTTCATATGGTAAATGTGTGTGTGTGTCAAGATTTTCAGAAGTTGCCAATTTTCGGGCCTATCGAGTTGGTCACCCTGACGACACAGAGAACCATTTGTTTCATTCTACAAGGGCAGTTCGTCAATGTCGCAGCGGATCAGCCAGGCTATGTCCCAGATGGCAGCCTCCACCCTGTCTATTGACGCAGCAAGAGGTCCCCCACACAGAATAACCCCACCGTGACTTGGCCATCACCTTCCCCTGCAGGGCTGCACAGTATTTCACGCTGGCCCCAAGAGTGTACAACACGACTCTCTTCCGAGCCTTGATGACAGGATATTTTGGTGATTTGCCCAGTCGGATTCAATTTGTTTGCTCAGTAGTTTGACTGGTTATGGTTTGGACTATTCTGTTTCGATTCCCATGAGGAGGAGACCATTTCCCTCTTCGTAGCCTCATCCACAACGGCTTCCTTCCCGAGGAAAAAATGCCCGGAGACTGATGCTGAACACCCTTCTCCAGCGAGAGCCAAGGTTAAGATTTGCTGGATTATTACCTCCGCTGTCCTACACGCCTCAATGTTTACTGCTTACACAAAGGACAAATCTTTTACTATATTTGCCTTTGGGATTTTCTGATATTCTTGTGTTGAGTCTCAAGGACGTATTATCAAGGACAGTTACTGTTAGCACAAAGTTCTCTGCAGTATACAGTGTTAACTATAACGTAATCGTCTTTGGGATGTGACAGCTACGTAACCTAGTAGATGTTTACAGACGACACAGCAAAGTATGTATCAGTCTTCAGGAAGCCAACACGTTCCCCCAAAACGTCAGTCAAATTCAACCATACAGCATTGCGTTATTTCCTAGAACACCCTGGTTCCCAATTTTGGTTTACAGATTTGGATGTTTATCTGTACGAACTTAATATTTTATTGTGTTCTTTAGGGTTAAAATGTGCTTATCTTACTTCTTGTGAGCAAAAATTAGGGCTTGCTGGCACGTTCGTTGTTATATTATTATTATTATTATCATCATTATTATCATCATCATCATCATCACTGGGCACTGTATAACAAGTGCAGTCGAGTATTCGTCGTTATATCATCTGAGAATCAGTCAACTAGACATACAAGGATGTAAGCAAACAAACAGATGCAACAATTTTAGTTTATTGATCTTTTCATTGATCTATTTGAATCTGCTCTACATGTTTCGGGCTACAAACTCGCCCACCTTCAGGAGCACTTTTGACTGTATATACAGCTTTGGTAGGATGCACCGACATTGCTTGCTCCCGGTGACAAGGTTGGTTCCATCTCAACCTTGTCACCGGTCGACAGCAATATCGGTGCATTGTACCAAAGCTGTATATATAGTCAAAAGTGCTCCTGAAGATGGGCGAATTTGTCGCCCGAAACATGTACAGCAGATTCAGATAGATCAATAAAAAGATCAACAAACGAAAATTGTTGCATCTTGCTGGTTGCTTACAGCGTTGTTCTAATGAAGCACTGTCTCAAAAACGTCAAACTAGACATATTTTATAGAATACTTATTTATTATTTATTATTATTGACACGTGGTAGTTTTTAGAACTCGGCGGCGTAAAACGAGTGATTAGGCTTGCCGACTACAAGTCACGTCCCGTAACATAGAACTTAGTTAATGGCACAATTTAATTTGTATCGTTGCCGATGTCACGAGTCAGTCTCAGGTGATGTAGCGTTCTAAAATAGAAGGGCAGAGCGGAATTAGTAGACACGTGTGAACAGATTCCCTGCTCAGGCCTCCCTCGATGGCTGTGTTTGGATTCTCAGAAAATATTTTGTGACAGAATGATGTGACATGTTACTCGAAATTCTTGAACTTTCTAGCGACAACGTAGCTAACTTTGTACTTTCTTTCTTACTGTCGAAACTACAGTTTCCGATTTTAACTCTTGTTTGTGCCCTTTCGTCCATCTGCCATATGTATTTGAAGGAAGTGAGTGGGAACTTTGGTTTCTAAACTTATTTCATGTTACCAGATGTGTCACAGTACTTTTCAGTTACTGAGTAAAGCTTCTGACTTCTTTTCATGTGGTACCTACTTCGATACTTCGAAAATCTGCTGAGACATTTACTACCTTAACTGATGTTACTCGCCGGTCCCAGTGGCCGCGCGGTCTAAGACGTAGGTCTGCGGTCGCTCGTCTGCTGAGATTGTGGGTTCGAATCCCACCGGGGGTATGGATGTCTGTCTGTTGCGAGTGTTGTGTGTTGTTAGGTAGAGGTCTCTGCGACGGGCTGATCACTCGTCCAGAGGAGTCCTACCGACTGTGGTGCGTCGTTGTGTGTGATCTAGAACCCTCGGGAATGAGAAGGCCCTGGTCCACTGGGGGCTGTCGCACCAAAAACAAACAAACATACTAATGTCACTCGTGGATTTTCCCACTCTGTCCAAACACGTGCGAGGGTAGCATTTTAAAACAGGCCAAGACCGCTTCTTTCGACTTCCTTTCCAATTAATTATTCTTTAACATTGGATCATTCGACATTTTATTCTGAAATACATTGTTAAACAAGTTACAAATATTCAAAACATATAAAAACCAACAAATGCACATCAGTATTTATGATGTATTTTATGCACAATGTTCTCACCACATGTTTAGGCTGGTATTCCGCCATATTCAGGGCGATATTATTATTATTATTATTATCATCATCATCATCATCGTCTACTTTATGCAGGGTATTTATACTTATATTCCTGAGACAAACTATGTCTCTAGAGAATACAGTGTTGCAGCTATTCTTTTGTTACTATTCATGGTGCTTATATCGCTAGTCCCTGTGTTGAATCTATTGTACTTTTACATTAGTACTTTCCGAAGTATGTGTGCGGTGCCCAATATGGCTGTTCACTGTAGCTCCTTGATTTCATGTTTTCCTGGTATGTTGCTCATTATTATTATTATTATTATTATTATTATTATTACAAGAATACAAACGTACAAATTTGGTTAACTGTGTCACCATCACTCCGCAATACATCATAAACACTGAAGTGCATTTCTTAGTTATTTATACATGTTGGAACTGATTAGTGCACGCAAAATGAAACATTATAAAGATGTTACAAGTAAATTAAATAAATATAAGTTTTCATTGTCGGTTTTAGTTTTAAATAATTTTTGATTAGTTAAGATTTCTCTGTCCACTCAGTCTCTGTGACTGGTAATAGATCGGCTCTGTATCTAGGTAAACGGTAATGTTTTATACACACATTTTCATATGTCGTACGTACCTTCTTTTGATGTATATTTTGAAACACCATCGCGATGACAGGGAGAATCTTTCAGACTCCTAGTCAGATTCAAGGAATTAGATGAAAGAAATGTAATGGAAGTTATTTAATATGTAAGTTAAAAATTGACACCCCTACCTGTGTTCGAATTACGTACATACACATTAATGAGCATTCGAATCTATTGTAGCGATTTCTTTTCAAATAAAATGGCCCTTTCTTTTGTGCCTGCTTAATATCTGAAACAAGCAGGGAATTATTATTAAAATATTTGAGTGTTGGCAATTAATATTCTGTTCTCTTATCTCGAACCCCTTTTTTTAATGTACGCTCAGAATGAGATGTGGTGATAATTGCATGGAAGCGATAATGTAAGGAAATTTACTCCAGGCCAGTGTGCGGTTATGAAATAATATCATAGGGTTGGAAATATTGAAGCCACTTATTTCATTAAGTCAGTAGGACCTCTAACTTGTGAGAATTCAGATATAGTTTTGTAGAGTTCCTTTCCTTGAATAGAGCAAGCATATTGTCGGCTGCGTTAATTTAATTGATGTGCTCTGATGCGGGTAAAGTTTTGGACCTGGAAATTTCAGCTCTGAATTCCGTATGTTCCAGACAAGAAGTAAATTGTCAAATTCTAATCTGGGACAAACTTCTGCAGCGATTAATTTATTAAGTCCAATAGGTGGAGTTGTTCCGGTAGTTACACTGTTGTCTGTCTGTTCTGTAACGACCGCCAAGGAAGAACTAATTCAAGGAAGTTGAATTAATTCTGGAGAAGACATTAGTCTTGATTAACAATTTTGACTTTCTTCTAGATAGTCGTAACTTTTAATTCAAATGTAGCAATTCATTACAGCCGATGGCATCGAAAATTGAGAGCACGAGAAGAGAACTGCTCCCGCATTCTGTTGGTCATTGCGTGAAGTACTTGCGCCTGCCACGACGACCGCCCCCCCAAGTGCTTATACTTGAGTGCAACAGTGGATTAGGAGAACTTTGACTTCATGTCTGATTCGCTCGGATCATATTGTCTGAATGTTACTTTATTCTTTCTGAAACAGTATATTATATAAACTGAAATATCTGTGGTGGACCAATGGGTAAAAGAGAGAATTTTGTGGAGCATATTTTCTATCTACCTATCTGTCCGGTTTTTTTTTAAAAGCTGTCACCGTCTTCCGGTAACCAAACGCCATTCCTCTCTGTTTCTCCATTGATCTGGTTCTAAATTTCTGATTTCCGAGGCTTGGTGTTTGGTTTTTAACCATTTCTTGTTTTTTAGTGATGAGCGAAGAGCTGACCCGCTGCGTTAACCCCCAACCTGGAGGACCAGGTGATTTTTGGTCAAGGTTTTCTTCCTCTAGCCCTTGATAAATCAATATCAAACTGCCGGGCTTAGTGCCAGTTTAGGTCAACCCCGGGTATTTTACTTCCCCGGTGCTCACCGTATCTGGTGAGCGTTCCTCTATCCGCCACCTGGGGAGGCGCCCGATGGGAGATGGGATATTTTAATTTTGAAATTGAACGTGCAGTTAGTCTAACATGAAACAGACCAAAAAAAAGTGATTTAAATCCCGCTCGTCCAAAACAAAGTATGTTGTCATTAAATAATCTGTGGCTAAAACATTTCTGGTAGTCACATTTCCCCGGAAGTGCTTTGGGCTTCGAAACTTTATAACTTATCTGATTTTAAATAGAATGCAATAAATATTTTGAAGCGTTTCCTTATTTTCGCTAGTTATAAACATTTAACCTTAGTCACAGTAAATCACTGATAATATTACATGAAAATTCGATCACTTGTACTACCACTTAATGTCAACCAAGTGTTACTACAAACAATGTGGTATTTCATGATTCTTCTGTTCATGTACCAACTGTCAGTAAACCTTAATAACCATAAGCGATACTACACTAATCAGTACAACAAACACAGCTAATTATTTAGGCCGACCGTATCATAGGTAGTTAAATGAATGTGTCATTCTCTAGGTTACCTCTTATTTCACCGTTCATAATAAACTGGAAAGCGTACAAGATTAATTCAATTCTTACAATGGGTACCAGGTTTCTTCCTTGGGGTAAAGTGGCCAGGGTGTTGCTTTGACCACCCCCAGCCCCGCCCATTTAGCACTGATGTTAGAGGAAGAGTCGAGCTACACTGCTACTCTCCCTCTGGGCCTTTATGGCTTGTTCTATGGTGAACTTTAAAACAACCCTAAAAAAAATGACACGTGTAGTCTTGTCAGATAACATGATACATGGGAAACCCTAACATCAGCGCTTATACAGGGTCATTATTTTATCTGACAAATATCGTTCGTCACTTTCCGCCGCTGTTTCAACGAGAATGTGGTGTGGCCACTCGGCGGCTACGGTTTATAAGTCGCACGAACCAAGAGTAAATGGCAAAAGATACCGGTCATATAAATTAATAATTCTCTACAGGTACTAATCCAAACGTACGCAGGATTTGAACTTTTCACAGATGTATTAACAGAGCTTCCAGTCTCACTGGGCGTTACGCCATGTCGATTGCTTCATAGTTACCAAGTATACAATTTAATATTTTCCTCCAATATGTGCATAGGACCCACCAGGTTCCTCCAGTTTTTCGGTCTAAATCCTATTTCAGCGCTTCAACAATTCTAATTGCAACTAACGTCTCTATACGTTACCGACCTTAAAATAGTGAGTAAATGTTGACAAGTCGATACAGCGTAACAACCCAGCAACCCAGACAGTTTTAATATTCAACAAAAGATAACCTAATAATAATTTTTATGTTAAAAAAATTATTTGAATTCTGTGTTATTTGAGACTAACGTTAAATGTCTATATGGCTTTACTTCAAGATTTATAGGCTACAGTTAACATCCAGACTCATAAAATAAAAGATAACGAAGTATGTTAATTTCGGGGGTAGGAGAATAGCGGATGAGTAGGATCATTTTTAGAGAAACTCCCCACGGCCAAATGAAGTGCTTCTCGGAGTTTGGAGAGTTTGTTGAAGGAATAATACTGCGTCAGGAGAGGGTGTTTGAGTGACAAATTTTTGTTTTGGAACTTGTGGTTTAAGCTGAGCTTAAAAAGTAAATTCTTAAAAATTTCTTTGTGTTAACCTCAAAGTTCAGGCAGACATGCCGTACAGAATTTTAGGTTCTCGCAACCGTTAGTAAGGTGAAACAGTATTCAGGCATTCCGGGCATCAGATCCACCATAAGCAGACTGCCAGTGATACCACCCTTTGTTATATAAAACTTTCGGGTGAATAGGGAAATTCTGTTGGAGCTAATTTTAGAAAATATATTTTAAACTATTATACAGGATGATTTATGAACATAATAAAATAAATCAATTATATTTTCCCCCTTCTCTTTGTTCTGAGATGGGTAAATATAAACGAAAAAGGGAGTGTTCGTAAAGGGCGAAGGATAAGTTGAAGGGTGCAAACCCTCTTCGAGAAGCAGAAGCGTTACGTAAACATCATAACTGTTTAAAGTACCATGAACATGCCTGCGTCTTAGAATAATTGTTGAGGGCAATACCGCGAAGTCAAGAGGCTATACAAGCGTATTCATTGGTCACCCAGTTCACATCAAGAGAGCAGCCTTGTTCAAACTAAACTAACAAAACTTGTTCAGCTATCTGATATACCGAAACACAAACCTGCAGTTTGACAGCTGTTAAGGTGGGATTAAATGTGAGAGTAAAATTCGCGAAAGACTCTCTCAGCAACTGTCGAAATGCCTTCCATCATGTGTAAACGCCTTGGACATCCGACTCTCCAAGATCATGGCAAACTCGCGGAGAGTCGGTTAGAGCTCTTCATTTGTCCGTGTAAAGTAGTGTCAAACTACGCACACAAATAGGCCAAAAAAAATCCGTATAGCTGCGAATGGCCTGCAAGCAGCGACATAAATAGCGTCTCGAAAGTTACGACAAATTTATATGTAGCAAGACGGAAGGTCTGGGACAACAGGCACACACATTAAAGACCGTGAAAAAAGAAAAGTATTGGTTTTCAAAGGGCGAGGCTTTAGACAATACTTCGACTGAAATCCAGTGAAAATTTCACAACCGTCAAGATCAGCATCTTCTGTAGATACCCTCAGTAGGACCTGCGAAATTTTATTCTCATGTACTAACACAGACTTAGATGCATTAATAGAACCTGAGAAAAATACTGGAAAATGAACACAAGTGATGCCCGAAATGGTGTTCCTTGCTGTAGAACTCCAGTTTTCAAGACTTCCTCACAAGATGATGTTAAAGAATTCGGTGGTGACAACCCAGAGGCAGACGGATCTTCTGTATTTTGCAATAAACAGCACAGCTGCTAGAACTCTTAGCAATTTGGACACTAGATACAATGCGTGGTGTGCGCTGTATGGTTACCGTGAAAAATATTTCACTGCAAGAGCCTGTGAAAGGTTCAGTGATGTAAAGTGCATGTAAAGGAGAGTTGCGGTGTAGAAAGTGCAGCCAGTAAGTGAGTATTGAAGGATAATTCGCGCATATAAACAAATTTCGATTTTTTATTAGTGAGTTTCAGCAATGACAGTTCCATTCGCTGTAAGTGGTGGTCCAATTCGCACTTTAGCAGGTGGGTGAATAGAACATGATAAGGCCTTTACATAATTCGATATGACATTTAAGGCTGTACAGTAATCAGACCACAAAAAAGAAGATTACTGGGGACGGACTAACATTAATAACTATGGACGGAAATAACTTCCCACCCACTCAGCATGGCATAGACCCGAACTTATCCTAAGTTGACTACGCCGTGAACGGGCTTGGGGGATGTGGAGGCAGACGTCTACACATTCATGACTTTATCTTTAAGGGAAGATGAACAGTCAGCTTCCGATTTTGGCTGCTTGTCCCAAGGAAATAGTGTCTTCGGTATCTTACTGATCCGAAGCTTATTAATTATGAAGGGTATAAGTCTGAACGTGACGACAAAAATGAATACGACCAGTTTTGTATATCAGTGATTGCTACCAGAAAAATGGTGCATTCCGCTGAATTCTTTGATTTAACTCCATGGGGTAGAGTCCCTACTGAGGAGCTAATAATTGCTCGGATGGCAAGGATAGTCACCTCCTCCTTTAAAACATGAAGTTTCTTAACATTCTTCTTACAGCCCGCACCTGTTCAAATCCTGCGCATTCTAACATTATATTTCTTGAAGATCCAGTTTAATATTTTTTCTCCTATTTATGCCTAAATCGCCCACTATGACTCTTCATTTCACTTTTTGGAACTAAATCCCGTTTTCAACCTTGAAACAGTTGTAAATTTGATAGAATTCTGCTCTGAATACATAAAATAAAATCTGTCGTGATCCATGTCAATCTGTCAGAGTTCCAGTTTGTGTGAATGTAGCCAACTGCTACTTGCAGACAGCCATAGAATAAGCCTATGGAATTCCAAAGCTTTTTTTTTTGTGTTTTGATGAAGGCTAAACACCACGGCCGGATGTGGAGCCTTTCCTGCCATTATCTCAACAGCCTAAATCATTTCGGCTTCAAATAATCTTGGTAGCGGAAACAACATCTTTAAAAATCAACACATGCATTATTTTATAAAGAAGAGGTGGCCGTGTTCACACCTCCTTTGGGGATCTGTAGCTAGAGACGCGATGACATTTCCACCAGGACGTCTCAACTGCGCCTGGAGCTCAGTTTCGTCAATGTTCATGTGCGGGACGGATAGGATGGGTTGTGAGATGAGAGGAAAAGTAAATGGAATGTGAAAGAAGAAAGAATTGGGTCCAGGTGCTTGTACTATGCCATGTTTGCCCAACCCTCTGCGTTCCCTTTAAAATTTAAAACCTCCTTTGGCTGAATAAAAATTAAACTTGGACTGTAATACATAGAATACAAAGGAACAGTGGAAATGACTTATTTATCCAAGCTCTTGTGTTGCAGCACCTACCTCCTGATGCATCAGCCATAGTGCAGAGACAACACATACAATGTTCAAGCCACTTTAAGTAATAGAAACATCACTCACAGCACTTCCCATATACCTAACTAAAGCACTGTGTTGTAAACTCTAGGGCCAATTTTCTATTGCGAGATAAGAAGACATATTATCATGTAACTTACACTCATTTTTGCCAAAAGGTGAAAGACGATGTCAAAACTTTACAAACTGCGTCTTGTTTCCAAAGGGAATAGAAAACAATTAACACGTCGAAATCTTAATAAATTAGTTCATTGATTACAATTAATTACCTCATATTGCATATCCCTTATAACAAATCTGTTAATGCCGCTTCGACATATAATTGCTGTTTATTGGAAGAATCGTATGTAAAAATATTAACGCGCATTTCAAGTGGAGCTTGGCTGTTATTTTGTAACTACTGACACAAATGTACTCTTTGAAAAAAAGCGTAACGTTTTTATTTTAAATTAGTTTCCGTATGTAATAACCATTTTGTTTTAAAGGGTTAAACGATGAAAAATGTAAGCTACGTAGAATATTCGTTTAATTTCTATTTAATAATATAGTCGAATTTCAGAAATGAGAATCCAGTTACAAAGCAAGCAAACTGGTGCTCTGTACCATTGTGTTTACAAACTGAAGCGTGTCGTTGCTTCTCCCCTATGCAATATTCTATTCACGTTAGTCCTAACGTCACACAAAAGAACTTGAAACTTAGTCATACATAACAGTTCGTTACGTAGGACAGTTTTCCATGCATCCTTTTGTCATATATTACACGTTACTGCAGAAAGAGTGTAATATGACACCACGTCTGGTTAGCAAGGAAACCATACATATGCTCCGTAAACACAGGCCCGCCTTTTCCTTGTCCACATAACTTCAGGTCTTGTTGCAGTTTTTCCTTATTGTTTCGGTTCTTATAAAATTCAAATAATTTTCAACCAATTGCATTAGCCAGTAATTCTGTTTCCGAATGTTAAAGGAATAACTGCAGTTTTTACCTTTTCTTTGCGTCACCGCCCAGTGTGGTCATGTCTATCCATGCAGCAGAAAGTTTCATCTCCGAAATACGACTTACTGGATTCAGATGTGCTGTGATTATGTGAAGAAGAGTCGTATTTAAATTTGGTCTAAATCAGTGCAAAATAATTTTTTTATACGCTATTCAAACCAAAATTTTTTACATTAATTTCTAAAATTAGGCAAAGAATTGTATGCAAAATGTCGCTGGAGAATGTATCTACATCCCGACCATCTTCATGGTAACTACTGCTTTACCCAGTTGAGATAGTATGATTAAATCGAGCAAGAAGTTTTGGGAAGGCTGATTAGCCAAAATGCGAGAAATAGGCATGCATCACAAAAGTAGGTTTGAATACCAGAATAAAGACAAAATATGATCTAGACAGGAATAAAACACTAAAAATGGTAAAAGCGAAGTGTAGTGTCTTGTAGAGAACACTTTATTTTATTCTATATCATTTCATTTTATATATTTCATGTATGTTGGTAGTATTATAGGGACGGCTGGGTGCATCTTCCAGTTGAACAAACAGGAAGTCCAGATCACCTATCATTCACATAGCAAAAGCAAATAGTTGAAGCTGCAGAAAACTGTTGCTAGGTGAATGCAGAAAATGCTGAATCTGGCTTAGAAGTGTGATGTGGTTTTGTGAAGCGACGAGAGAGAGTCTTGTTTGGAACTTCGGTAGCGACAGACGTGGAAGCAGAGAAGGAACTAAAATTTATAAAACGTGGGCTTTGTTGCTCATCATTGTATCAACTAAGCGTGGTTAGGTTGTTCTGTACCAAATTGAAGCATAGAAATAATTTGGATTGTATTTGGGTTTTTTGAGGTGATCAGACTTTCCTTATGGAAATTCCTTCATAGGAAATTGTAATCTTTGTGAGGAAGAACTACCCTATGCCGTGCCTTAGATTTTGATTTCGTTATTGTGCTTTCTTTGGTGTTATATATTTATGTAATATGTTGTAGTGTCGTAGAATTTGTTATTTAGTGAAATACGTCATAGTAGTGTCCAAAGTGGTGGCAGCGAATACTCTTTCTAGGTAATGGTGTCGGTGGTTGGGACGTCTGCCGCACCCCATTACAGAAGTAACTTGTAAAAGCAGTCTCATGAAGGCTGCCTCATGACAGGACTTAATAACAGGAATTTTTTAAGCCTTCGGGTTCTACGCATGTTGACTTTTTATCAGCCGAATAATTACCAAATTTTGAAGGACAATATTAAATGTGTACGTAGTTTTTTTAATCGAGGTTCGATCTTTTCGCTACAGTGCTGGTACAGATTCATTTCTTCCGGGATGTTACACCATGCCGACTGGCGACTACTTCCATTTTTCAGGGTCTGCTTGACCCTGAAAAAGGAGGTAATATATTTCTCCGAAACGAAGAAAATTATTTGCCATTCAACATGGCGTAACAAACCAGAAAAATGTAATATAATATTTCTTCATTTGGTTTTTACTTACCCAACTGAAACGTGTTAAGTGTCAAAATAAGGCCAACAGACAATAAGATAAACCCATAACTTGTACTGGCAGATGTATAAATGCCCTGAAGTAGACAGCGTAGTCCATTTTGTTATTAGCCCTGTGTATCCACCAGCTAACACAGATGTAATAGTTTGTTCATACAAGATTTAAAAGCCAAGTCGTGTCATTTCCGTTGCATCAGGGCGGGGCCCCATGTTGCGATGGCAGTTGTAAAGACGAGTTGTTTTACTTTTGCGATTATAAAATGACTGTTAAAACTAGCAAAGACCGTACCTTGTCTTCTGATGTTATGGAACTGGGTCATCCATGCGTTTCAAGACAGGTTCCTTGAGGTTTATCGGCTTTTAATGTCGTAAAGGAACTTAATACACTATTATCCTGACAGATGTTTTGTCCAGCTGGATATGTACGTACATTTCACAGTGCGGTTAACGGACACTGCATATTGTTCGAGCACTTTTACTGGACTCTCTATTAATGGATTCCGATAAAATCGTACAATGGAAATTATATTAACCTCATTCACAATGGGCGTCCTCTAATGCGTATTGAAACAGACAACTGCAATCACGAATTTTGACTTCGCTCAGGCCACGAAAAAACATCTCGTTTTTTTTTATCTTATACTTTTTCTTGTGTGATTACAGATTTTTTAGTCGTCCGATTCCTTATTGAAGGAGATTATGTCTAGCAAATTCGCCTTTTATAATTAATTCTAAGCTGTAACAGAGAGTTAATTTTAAGTGATTATGGCGATAATCTGTTACGGTGAAATCGACATTTATTTTAGACAGTTTCCGTCGTCTTGGGTCTATTTAAGCACACTGTTTAGGGAATTATATACACATCCGTCATCAGGTACAAAGGTTCCTATTCATTTGAGCATTGTTTAAAAAGCTAATTTCAACTGTTGGATTGGATTGTTGGTGGAAATAAATGCTGTTGTATACACGGTGCTTTTGAGGGAAAAATCAAGGCGAGGGATATTGTTTTAAATAATATCCATGTTTATTGTATAAGACAGTCGAATACGTAAGAACGGCAAAAGAAATATTAATATTTTATATTTCTAGATACCCTAAACCCATGTTCAAGGGTAGCTCTGATATTATTTACAAGAATCAGTGACAGGCTCCATGGAGCAGAATCCTTCTTCTAATATATCTTAAGTTAGGCAAATAATTCTCTTCCTTCTCTGGAATCGGTAGGTTCAATACAGCGTTCCCAACAGCCCGACTCATGTCCCTATACTGAGCCACACAAATCCAATACATGCCATTCCGTGTTATATTTCTATAGTACATTTTAATATTATTATTTCATCTACGCCCAATATTGGCTGGAAGGTCGGCGATTCGAAAAAATTAGACAATTACAAAACATTTTGTACAGATACTAGTAAGTTGGTATTTACTGTAGCATGATGGAAAAAATTAGTACAAGTGACTAAATAAAACTGAGAACATAACATTTTAATATTTCTGTTTTTTTTCTGGTCATTTGACATTATCCTTCGTGTGCGAACGACGTATAATCTATACAAGGATATTTCAGAAGTGTGTTCAACTTCTTATCGTTTTCCCCATGAGCATTTTCAGTAGAGCAGCACTTAATTACTTACTTACTTACGTATTTACTTACTTACTTACGTACTTACTTACTTAGCTACTCTGTTGAGCAGAGGCCTTCTTGAGAAGCTAACCGGTTTGAAGCTTGTCAAGAAATTCCTCGCATTTTATGGAACCCGAAGGTTCATCATCGCTTTCACAAGTGCCCGCAACCTGTTTCTATCCTGAGCCAGATCGATCCAGTCCATAATCCACATCCCACTTCCTGCAGATCCATCTTACTATTATCCTCCCATCTACTCCTTGGTCTTCCAAGTTCCTTCTTTTCCTCAGGTTTTCCCGCCAACACCCTGTACGCGCCTCGTCTCTCCCCTCCCCCATACGTTCTACATGCCCCGCCCATCTAATTCTTCTCGATTTAATCACCCAACCAATATGGGGTTAGGATTACAGATCATTAAGCCCCTCATTATGTAGTTTTCTCCATTCCCCTGTTACCTCGTCCCTCTTAGGTCCAAATAGTGTCCTCAACACCCTATTCTCAAACATCCTCAGCCTACGTTCCTCCCTGGTTGTGAACGACCAAGTTTCACATCCATACACAACAGGCAAAATTATAGTTTTGTACTTGGGTTATTCGGAAAGTAAATACCTTCTGCGCATATCTCTCGCGCATCCTCGAAACTGTCACTTTGCGCATGTGCAGTGACTTCCTCTATCAACTGAGAAGCCACAGACGCCATTTCGTGAAATTTGTGTTATGTTTATGTTTGTTCCTGTGCATTAAACATGTTTAAGACAATTGAAGGGTCCGCCTATTGTGAAATACAGTCTGTAATTCGTTTTTTGAACGCTAGGAATGTGCTACCAAGTGAGAATCATCACCAGAACTGGCAAGTTTATGGTGACAATGCGATGAGTGATGGCATGGTTAGGAAATGGGTTCGGATGTTCAATGAACGACGAGAGAACCTGCACGATGAGGCGCGAAGTGGGCGTCCATCTTTGGTGAATGATGATTTGGTAAGTAAGGTCAACGAAAGAGTGCGTGACGACAGACGTTTCACAATTTATGATCTGTCCCTGCACTTTCCTCAGATTTCAAGGACTCTATGACATTGTCAGTAGTGGCTAACATCGCAGGCGGCCGCATTCTATGAGGAGGGTATACAAAAACTTGTGCCCCGCTACGATAA
>Ga0123354_10007632_pt1 | contig 16324 bp, 10 predicted proteins | sample TergutLab28metaG_2_FD_97872 | JGI IMG/M metagenome (GOLD analysis project Ga0123354, IMG submission 97872) | Labiotermes labralis P4 segment gut microbial communities from Petit-Saut dam, French Guiana - Lab288 P4 | ecosystem: Host-associated > Arthropoda: Insects > Digestive system > Gut ...
CCCGTTGCGCTGACCACGTGACACCCATCTATCCGCAAAAGTTGGCACTAACTTCGCCGACCGGCGGCGGCCGCTCTGTCGGTATAGTTCGCGTGCGGACTAAGGCCACGGAGTTTAGTTTTAGTTTAGTCAGTACTAGTCACCCAAGCTGCGTAAATGTATGAGGTGTTGGCATGTGTTTACATTTATATCCAGACCTTTGGTCAGAACAAAGAATTCATGAGTTGAATTACAAAATGTTACCTGACACAGAAAGTTTCATATTCTAGGTGCATGTATGTTCCTTTGGTTAAGTGATGGGAAAGAAAACTTATGCAGTGGTAAAAAAAATTACTGACAAAATACCTTAATTTACACCAACCAGCCACACTTCCTTACATCAAAGTAAACTCAATTTGTCTTTGTAGTGGATGATGCATTTGCCATGGAAGAAAATGTGCTCACGCTTTTTCCTGGCCTTTATACCAGGAATTCTTACCAAAGAATTTTAAGTTACAGAATTTGTCAGGCATGACACATTGTTGAGAATGTTTTTGGAACTGTTAGTACTCTTTATGAAGTTCTGACAGCACTTATACAGTTGGGGCTTCAGACAGCTATTAGTTTGCCATACTATGATTAACATCTAAAAATACCACAGAAACAGGAAATTTCTTGTACACACCACCTGGAAAGTTTGATTCTGAGTCTGCACATAAGAACTTAATAATGACAGGTTGGTGGAGAGCAGCGAGTACATATGGTGTTCCATTATAACCATAGTATAAAACAGGAAGGAGGATAATTACTTCTGTCCTTAGGTAGAACTGGAGTAGTATTTCTGATGCATTTGGGTATTAATACGTTGATAATATTATGAAATAATGTATGCAGTAAATGATATTGAGAGGCACCTGTGACACTAGTATTTATTTTTGTCAGTTCCCTTTTCAACTGGCTCGTTATGTTTTGCCACTTGTCATAGGGCCTTTTATTTTTATTTATTTATTTATTTTTTTTAATGAAGGAATTTTCAGCGGCTTCCAAAATATTATCGGGAGTGTTAGCGTATGTTTACATTTAACACTCCAGACATTGCTTTTCCTTATTTGATTGATTGACTAATACTTTTTGTTTTGTCTGTGCGTAAATTTTGACACAGAGCATAAAAACAAGTGTAATTAAAACATCCACAACAGAACTGTGAAGTGTACAATGCCTTAAATAATACCTGCTGTGGAAATATAAATCTTCTGGATGTCGTTAAAACAGTAATCTGTTGACTTATTGCATGCTGTTTTGATATCATTTTACAGTTTTAAAGTGTAGATAAAAATTGACTCTTCTTTTTCTCTTTTTAAATTGGCAGGATTGGAATTGATTTCACTGACTAAGAAGAACCTGGCAGTTGTTATACAGTAATTTTCTATGTAGCTTTTGTTAGAAGTTTGTTAAAGAAGTTTCTTGCCTGAAGTTTTGCCTAAATTTGTAATGATACACGTGGAAGCATGAACATTTTATTTTGAAGTGTTCATATTTTTGGAGTGCTGTTATAATAGTTTCAGAAAAACATTTTCAGCGTTATTTTGTCATGGGAGATGAGTGAGCTTCTTACATGAACAATGAACTGTTATTTGCTGTATTCATAAAGGGATTTGAGTCATCCCCTTGTCCAGTGGCAGTCACACTTGACACAGCAGTATTTAGAGATGAAGGCATAACATGTAATGAATTAGAAACTTTTTTCATAAATTAAGCAGTGTTTTTTTTTTTTTGCAGTTCCAGAGTCATGCAAATCGAAGTCAGACTCAGTGAATGACCCTTTCTTTTTAAGGGCACTTGAAGGTTTTCTGCTGGTAGTTTCGGCAGATGGTGATATGATATTCCTTTCAGAAAACATCAATGAATACCTTGGGATCACTCAGGTATGCAGTAACACGCAAGAAATATACTTGCTTTGACCTTCCTTTTCTTTTTTGATCCTTCTCAGTGTTTTCATTCTGTGTGGGTCCTCAAGTTCTCTGCCTGTCTTTGCCTGTCCACAGCTTCTCGCCTACAAGTTTCTGTCATGTTTCTTTGTCCTTCTATGCAGCATCTTTCTTAACTTGTTCTCATCATGATCCCAGTCCTACTTTTAGGTGTTTGCCCTTCAGTGTCATGTTCAAAATCTTCTTTGGGGTCATTTCTTCATTCATTTGTTTATATCTGTGTTTATTCACTCATTCTTTCATTGCATTTGTTTGTTAGTCAACACACCCGCACAGAAAATGGGCATGTTTGGAGGCCCTGAGGTTAGCTACCACCAAACTTACTCAGCAAGGGTTGGGTTATCCATCCTGAGGACACCCTACCCAACTCAGAATCTCCAGAGGAAGCACAGGACTGATTCACAAATGACAACTAAGGCGAGAAAGAGGACAATGAATACAGGTTTAATGAAAATAGGCGTTTGGAATGTCAGAGGTTTATATGGCAAAGAGAAACTGCTGCAGGAAGAATTTCAAAAAGCAAATGTAGATATAGCAGTGATACCAGCAACAAAAAAGAAATTAAAGCGTTCGCAAGAGTTGGACGACTATATTTTATTGTACAGTGGTGTCCCAACGAATAAAAGAGCAGCCGCAGGTATAGCAATAATGATTAAAGCCAAATTTAAAAAGAGAATACATAGTTATGTGTTTGTAAATGAAAGAATTCTTCAATTAAGATACAAATTGCAAAGAGCATATTTAACATTACTAGCTGTCTATGCCCCCGAAGAAGGGAAAACAGAACAAACAGAAGAATTCTATGAAACCCTCCAAGATCAGATAGACAAAATAAGTAAAAACGATTACATTGTCATTGCCGGAGATTATAATGCAAGAGTTGGAAATATTCGTATTGACAGAATTTTGGGTACAAATGGTGAAATTACTACTAACAGTAATGGACACAGACTAAAAGACTTTGCATCAGTAAATGAATTAAAAATAATGAACACATTTTTCAGACAAAGAGTTTCATAAAATGACGTGGAGTGCATTAGGTTACAGATCCATTATTGATTACATTCTAACAAACAAGAAACTATCACCTTTAGTAAATTACACTAAAGTTTTTAGGGGATACGATGTCATTACAGACCATTACTTATTAATTTCCAAAATTTGTTTACCTCAAAAATGGTATACATTTACTAAAAGATCTCTATGGCAAAAAGAAATTTTTAGGGTACATTTTTAGAGGACCCAAGTATAAAATTGGTGTATCAGAGGAGATTAGAGCAAAATCTGATGCACTCACCATGCAGCCTTAATATTGATATAGAATGGCAAACTTTAAATAATGCAGCGAATGAAGCTCTAGGCAAAAGGAAAAACAGAAGACACAAGAGGTGTTTAATTTTATGGAATGAGGATATTAAAAACTTGATTGAAAACAAGAAGAAGGCTTATTTACGGTATCTAACAACATGTTCTGAAACTGACAAACTGGAATACAAAAGGTTAGTGGCAGTTGTGAAAAGAGAAACTAGAAAAATTAAAAGGCAATGTTGGAAAAACATTTGTATCGAGAATTGAACATGATTTACATGGACGCCAGATAAATGCATGTAAAATTATTAGAAATTTAAACATAACTGGAAAAGATAATTTGCGACTTAACCCAATAGTTGAACACACATGGCTAGATTACTGTCAGAAACTTTGGACTAAACAATTTGATGATAACGTCACAGAAGGGAAATGTACAAAATTAACAGAAAATTGTGTTGACTTAATTACAGTGGAAGAATTGGAAACAACTATAAAAGCATTAAAAGCCAGAAAATCTCCAGGATCAGACGGGATTAGTGAGTTGTACAAACATGCACCAAAACGTTTTTTACATAAATTTTTTAATTTCCTAAATGTTTGCTGGATTTACGGAGACATTCCTGAAGAATGGAGGACAGTCATTGTTATACCAATACACAAAAAAGGAGACAGAAATAACCTAGATAACTATATAGGTATTAGTTTATTAAATACTGGATATAAAAATCTATTAAAAAATTATTGCAAAGAGATTAACAACAATTGCAGAGGTCTTACTATTAGAAGAGCAGAACGGATTTAGGAAAGGCAGATTCTGCATGAACTGCATATTCTCAGCTTCACAAGTAATTGAAAAACATAGAGAATTTAACATCCCCACATATATTGCTTACATTGATTTTAAAAAAGCTGTGAGGACAGAGACAAATTATGGACTATTATGTTAAGTAAATGAATTCCAACTCATCTAATTACAATAATTCAGAAAATATATATGGAAAACATTATAAGAGTTAATGCAGGTAATGGAATATCTGAAGAATCTAGAGCTATTATCCAAGGGGTGAGACAAGGATGCCCACTATCACCTGTTTTATTCAATTTATATTTGGACAAAGTTATTAGGATTTGGTTACAGGAACTAAAAACTAGTAAATATTTTGAAGAGTTAGTTTTCAACACACTGTTATTTGCAGATGACCATTTTATTATTTCTGACACAGAAGACAACTTACAAAAGGCAGTCTGTTTATTATGTAACATATCTAAAGAATATAATTTGGAAATTGCTACAAAAAAGACGAAATTATTTGGTTTCATTGGAATGGATCACCTAAGAACAAAAATTATTATAAATGATGAAACACTAGAACAAGTTAGCTGTTTTACTTATCTAGATTGCAGTATATCTTACCAATTTTCCAATGATGTAGAATTTAAATTAGCAACATTTTTACAGTTAATAGGTACTATTAAGAGAACTATTTTTAAGAAAGTGAGAACGGAAACTATTTTGAAAATATACAACACACTAGTTTTACCTACATTTTTATCTGGGTCAGAAAATTGGACAGCCTTACAAAGACGAAGAATTGAAGCGGCAGAAATGAAGTTACTGAGACCTCTGGCAGGCTACACCCTTTATGACCACAAAACAATTGACTACATACGCCGCGAACTACGGATTACAGGCATACTAGACAAGATAGATGAATACAGATGAAACTGGCTTTCACACTTGCAAAGAATGCCACAAAACCGAATCCTTTTGAAATCATACCACTACAGAGCACAAGGAAAGAGAACAATTGGAAGACCGAAGAAGCGTTGGCGCAAGCGGCTGTAACTCTGGAGACAGAACGGATCAAAGGGTCCAATCCTTGGTGTTTATGATTATGATTATGATGATGATCAGTCATTTGTTCCTTCGTTCTTTCTCTCTTTCAACATGCCCATGCGATTGTATTCTGTTATTTATCACCTTATCATCCAAGTATTTGTTTTATGTTTTGATTTTTTGTTTTCATATTTTTTTTCTTTTTTCATTCCATACATCTTAAAAATCTCATTTCTTTGTTATACATGTAGTGTTATTTAGTTACTGTATCGGTGTCTTGATGTCTTTAACAATGGAACTGAAGACCTGGAGACACCAAATTTTGTTAAAAGTGTGTTCAAAAATGCAGGTTTCAGTAGGTGCTTTGTACACCTTTGAGCAGGCGATTTTTTATTTTCTGTATTTTGTTTAACATTTCATGTAATTTAACATAGTGTCAAGTTTCAGGCTGTTGTGACTACTCAATAGAACCTCTTACATACTGAATTTTGGTAGTTTATATTAAACAGTATGTAAGATGAATGGGTAGTCCATTTATACCCTTATGTAGCATAGTTTTGTAATTGGTTGTTATGGATAAACATCAGAATGCCAAGTAACATAATGCAAAGATTCTCATATCAAATTCCACGAAAATTTGAGTAATGGTTTGTCATACTGGAAAAGTTTGTTTATGGTCTAATGTAAATTAGGTTGTGTTATCACTGGCTGAAAATTGCAGTTCCCTCATAGCTTCTAGTGATAGTCTCACATATCAAATTTTAACAAAACCAGTCCAACATCACACAGATTAAAAACCAGCAGTATATGAGGGTGCTGGCAAAACACTGAACAGCTTTTAATGTGTCTGCATATGTTTTTGCCCATCTGGGCCATTAAAGAAGTCTAAAAGGCTTTAAAATGTGTACAGTACCATAATAAGTCAGTTGAGAAATAGAGAAATGGATGAAGACTTGACAGAAAGTTTATATTCCTTATTTCAATACAGCTTATATAGTTCAATAAAATATTGCTATAGTACAAGTTAAAAATTTTTTAGAAACCTGTATTACTGCTTGTGAATAATCTGTTGTTATATTTATGTGTGCACATATGTGTATGATGTAAATTGGACATAATTCATTATTGAAATTCTAATTTGAATTATGATGTTATTATTTTTTTCATAAAGTACATGTAGCATTAAGGAAGCAAGATGTAGGTGCATGAAAGTGTACTGAAACCCAGACCTTGTCCACACGAATCTGAATGCTTGTTACAACAAACATGTTGGTGAAGTAAAGGCAGCTTGCCTCTTCTAAGGCCACATTGTAATGTGTTATAATCCAGCAGCCAAGCTACCAACTGTGGTCCAAGGTTGCTGCCCTGTTGTAAGAACAGTGACTGCAGTGTTCTGCAGTAATGCATAAATGGGGAAATTGCCCAGAAAAAAATATAGTACATTATTTTGAATTGTTTAGCTTTTAGTGTTGAAAGGGCTATAATGTAGCTTTCAGCTACAGATTAACCGTGTTTTGAATCAACCACAGTAAGAAGTACACAAAATCCTATGTTTAAAGCTGGGGAATGCCAAATTCTTCAAACTATATAGTACTCAAATTAACTGATATTGAATTAATAAGACTTAAATATAATGTTTACAGCTATATTGTATTTGTGATTTCATTGTTACAGATTGATCTTATGGGTCACAGTATTTATGAGTTCAGTCATCCATGTGACCATGATGAGATCAGAGACATCCTTTCAATCAAATCACCGCTACTGCCTATCATTCCTCGTTCTTTTTTCATTCGTATGAAATGCACACTAACTAGCAAGGGCAGGAATGTAAATCTTAAATCAGCAACATACAAGGTGAGAAGAATTAGAAAGATTATTCACAAAAAGCGGTACTGTCAAATAAACAGAAATATAGGCCTCCACTGCTTATTTATCCAGACTTGTACTAGTCAAACATTTGTATAGCACTTCACTTTCTTAACTGTTGCACTTCTCTGCCATTGTGAAAAATCATTGATGCGTCAGCATTTTTTTAATGAGTTGCTACTTGCACCCAGACATTCAGTCAAGGTTTTGAAAGTGCTTCAGATGAATTTGTCCTTCAGCTAAAAGGAAGAGGCTGAGCTTTTCATGGATCTCTCCATGTCTAGGCAAGGATGGTGTGACATGCAGAGGAAAGAGTTTTGTGATTGTTGCTATGATTACTGCAGGCCTTCTTCAGAGGGCTGTTGATTTTGTGGGTGGTTTTCACCCAGATAGATTAATTTATCACTATATTATCATACATGAAATTTTTTCTTCTTCGAATTTCCTGACCCACACATTTGTGGACAGATAAAAGAAAAGGATGAACCAACAGAATTTTAAAAAGTGCTAGGTGCTGGGTACTTGGAGAAATGCATAGCCAGCAATTACACATCAGGCATTTCATTTGCATCTTTCGTACTATTGCTGACCATTTTGTCTGTCCTCAGCCCTCAGTCTAGTCAGGTTGTACGTCTGTCAGTGGTGTAAATGTTTATTTTTTAATAATCATCAGTTGTCCAGCTCAGTAAAAGTCTTCTGCTCTTGATCCCTAAGTAACCCGACGTCAAATGCAGGTGACAGTAGGTACAAGCAAGTTAATTTTGGAAGTAATTCCCAGCGTTAATAGGGCAGTGGGTTCATGCAGGAAGAACTGATACCACAGTCATTCTGATATAATTGAAACTGTTTGAATTTGTTAATTAGTTAATTTGTAGTTGTGATTTTGTATAATTTATTTGCTTAAAAATTCCTGAAATTGTGTTGGTGATACCAGCTAAAAGAATATGTTTCCATATCCATTATGACAGGTATTTATACAACTGGACATTGCACTGAATTAGTTTGAGATTGTTTCCATTTTTCAGGGGACTATAATAATAAAACTGATTGATGTTATATCAGGAGTCGCAGTGTAGAACTGGTTTTCATCCGATTTGGGGTATTTGTGGTAGTGACTACCCAGTTAACTGTTTTGTGGGATGTGACAGTGTAATTTATTCATTTTTCTTATGATTGTGCTTCATTTTTCTCTGTCATTGAAATGGTGAGTGAACGTGGTCATAGCATAGTCACTATAGCAATTACGGTACAGATTACTGAGGAATTGTGGTTTCCTTCCTAGCAGGTGCCAGGTATTTTTCTTTTCTCCATACCATCCAGACTTTGCCATAGACAAACAGTCATTCATGACTTACACAAACGTTTTGAGAGAGAGATTTGCAGGATTGAATTATTTTAATGTCCACTGTAAAATACAACAGAACAAATTTCCGGTAATGTGGCATTGGTAACATTTGATGCTCCTCTTGTTGTGTAATTTTGAGAAACACTGGAACACAATTCTTTTACACTTCTCACATTCATACACAGTACTTGCTTATGGCATTGTGTGTAAAGTGAGTATTATTGCACACTTGGTAACACATTCAACACACACTTGAATTCATTGGACATAGAGTTCTTGCTCTGTGCCATACCGGAAAGTTTAACTGGAGATTTGTATCCTACATTGTTGAGTTTGGGTTGTGACAAATAAACATGTCATTTTGATTTAAGCTCGATATGACATCGTTAGATACTCAGTTCCATTTATCAATTAATGATGTAATTAATCATCACCATACAAGTAACGGACTTAAATTGAAGAGGACTGAACTGCTTTGAGTTTAAGAATGACCTGTGATTCAAAGTGGCCTTGACATAAGCCACCTACCAATGTATAGGTTGTCATTACTGCAGTTAAATTTTTCTTGTTGAACTTCAGTGAATAATTTCTCTGTTAATTTAATCATTATTTTAGAATATAGAACATAGTTCAGAAGTGTGTAGTGCTTGATTTACGTTGCAGGTGATTCACTGTACTGGCCATGTCCTCACGTCTCCTTCTTCATGCAAGAAGGAAATCAAAACAGACTGTGGGGCTGAAAATGACAGCAGTAATGGTAATCAGGCACAGCAGAAGCAACAGCAACCCCAGCAGCAACAGCAGCACTGCCTAGTAGCAATTGGCGAACCAGTCCCACATCCGTCAAATATAGAGATACCACTTGATCATCAAACTTTCCTCAGCAAACATAACCTGGATATGAAATTCACATATGCTGATGACAGGTAGGTTAGGCCTGGCCACTTGGAAGAAACTGATTGGTGTTAAAAGAAGGAAGGAGTGTCATTCTGAAGATGTGTGCCAGTGGTTTATTGGCTTGAACAGACGGTTAATGGTGGTGCACTAACATTGATGTTCATAGTGATGAAGACAGTGACAAGCTTGAGATTTGAATTTTCTGGGGTTTAAATTGTGTCCACTGGTAAATAGTTACCCATGATTTGGGGGAGCATAGTGCCTCTGTCCGCATGGTCAAGCAGCCAAAGAACACTGCTTGATCTTGAAGATGAAAGGGGAACAGGAAAACTGTATGGTGTAAGGTAAATGGAATATCTGTAAATTGACCACAGACAAATTGCTTGTGATGTGGCGTGCAGTATGTTGATTCAAAAGGCAAACACAGTAACTTTTTAATGAGGGGAATGGAATAAAAGCTAGCACTGCCTAGGAATTCACTGGGGGAGGGCATTATGGCCACTATGATAATCAACCGGTTACACCAGAGTATCTTGCTTTGTGGTCAAGAAACAAGAAGGAAAAATATCTCAAAAACCATTTGGCATTCCCGGCAGCAGACAGGGTTCTGAGAAGAACAGCATTTAAGTAGAAGAAATTCTGTTCATTATATAAGATTTTGTTTGAGAGGGCTGGCCTTGTTCAAAATGTCATATGCAAATAAAGCAGTAGTGGGAAAGAGGAAGCTCTGTGTTGTGTGTGGGTGTTTGTGTGTGCACATGTGCGTGTTGGGGGGGGAGGGGGTGTAGTGGTGGAATGTGGAGTTGACAATCTAATGTTCAGGAAGGGTTGGCACGGTGACGATGCCATGGTGATTTGTGATGTATGTGAATGTGAACATGGGGAAACAGACTTACATTGCTCATGTAGGGGACATCTGGTTTTGTTCCTAATGCACAACTTGTATACAAGGATGGTTGTGCAACAATAGATCATCATGACCAGATTAAGAATGCAAATTTTGAGAAAAGTGTGACTGAAAAATTGATTCCCAACCTCCCTCCTCATACAGCAATTGTTTTATATAAAGCATCCTATCATTGCATCCAGGTTATCGAACCACCACCAGGTTACATACCTATTTACTTACTTACTTACTTATTTATTACTTACTTACTTATTTACTCACTCACTCACTTACTCACTCACTCCATGGAGCAGATTCCTTCTTGAAAAGCTAACCAGTTCTGAGCTAATCAAGGAACTCCCTGCATTGTACACAACCTGAAGGTTCATTATCGCATTTACAAGAGCCTGCTACCTGAGCCAGATCATTCTAGTTAATGCTCCCCAATCCCACTGCCTGAAAATCCATCTTAATATTATCCTCCCATCTATGCCTGGGTCTTCTAAGTGTTACGTTTTGCTCAGGTTATCCCACCAAAACCCTGTCTGCACCTCTCCTCTCCCCCATACGTGCTACATACCTTGTTCGTCTCACTCTTCTCAATTTATCCCCTGAATAATATTTGGTGAGGAATATATATATATATATATCATTAAGCTCCTCATAATGTAGTTTTCTTCAGTCCCCTGTTACCCTTTTCTTCTTAGGCCCAAATATTCTCAACACCCTATTCTCAGACACCCTCAGCCTACATTCTTCCCTCAATGTGAGAACCAAATTTCACACCCATACAAAAGAAACAAGCAAAATTATAGTTCTGTATGTTTTAATCTTTGTATTGTTGGATAGCAAACTGGAAGACTAAAGGTTCTGCACCGAATGATAGCAAACATTCCCTGACTTCATTCTGCTCGTAATTTCTTCTTGAATAGAATTTTGATTCATTAAGGTTGTTCCCAAATATTTTAACTCTTCCACACTTTCAAAGGAACTATTACAAGTCTTCATATTGTGACTTTGTCTTGCATTCTGATCTCAAGGCACAACTCTGTACTGAGTTTTATCAGCATTTACTTGTAGTCCAATGCCGTTCCTAGCAGCCGCTAAAGCTGCTGTGTTTTTCTTTATAGAATGTACACTTCCACACAATATTTGAGCATCTTCAGCATAAACTAGAAGCTGAAGTGTACCATTTAATTTCAAGCATTTCATTGTTTCAAAGGATTCTTAATAGGAAGAATGCCAAATGAATGTTTGCCTGCCTGGACTCAGCGATAGGTTTCAGACACAATTTTATTTGCCTTACCAGTTTCATGGGGATAGCAAATTCAATTAGAATACTATACAAGACCTCATTCCTGACTGAATCATAAGCTTGTTTGAAGTCTACATAATAGCTGAGGCTCTGCTTTATTCTATTTCCATCTTTTCTCAGTAATATGACAAATGCAGAGTATGTGGTCAGTAGTTGACCTGTTGTGTTGAAATCCAGTGGTGTACCCAGGAATTTTGTTTGGGGGGAGTTCAACAAATTCAGTTGAGGACAGAGGACAGAGAACGGGGATCTGGGGGTGGTAGCCCCCTACTCAGGGGTTCTGGAGGCAGCTGTAATTTGGTACAAGAAATTTCATTTCATATAGTAAAATTTTCTTAATTTTTGGTACTTTAAGACTATTTATGATGACAACCAATTTATGTGTCATTTCTAATTTAAAACAATTGTGAACCTAGGTAGTTTTTGGAATTTTACTGTCCTTTTTCTGAACATCTTGGTGTGTTAGCATCCTAAATTCAGCAATTTTAACAGTTGTCACAATTGGGTTGAGTTTGGCACGATTTTTGAGGGCCTTCGGAATTTCGGGGGGGGGTTAACCTCCCCCCAGTACGCCACTGTTGAAATCCACACTGATGATCCCCAATAATTTCCTCTGCCTATTGAGTTAACCTTGACAGCAGGATGTTGGATACAATTTTATACATAGTTAAAGTGATATTGATTGAAGCTTTCAAGAGCTCTTCTTCTGATTTCCCAAGTTTGCAAACGAACATAGTGCAATGTGACCATGTGCATGATTATTATTCAGAAATTCATTCTGTTAAGACCAAATAGTAGGCTTTGAAAATTAACAGCATTTTGTCAGACTGTGGGCAATAAGTGTGTTTTGACTGCCTCCGTACATGCCCTAAACTCAATACAACTTGCATGGGCCAAAATAATGAATAGTATGGGAACACAGTGTGACAGCAGCTTATTTGCCATGACACAGTGTGCTCCAGATAGCTGGTGATGCAATTGGTCAGGTAAGTTATGTTGATAGGATGGGTTTCTTCCAACATGTGGAGTCCCTGAGCATGCCAAAAAGAGGATGGTCTTCTCCCAGATATGGTAGACACTATTCTCATGTACCATAATTTTGGCAGGAGCAGTGAGAGCAACACTTCTTACAGTGAATCTTAGGTAGCATCGTCCCATCGTGTTTTTTCCTCTTCCTCTATCATCATCTTCATCACATTTTATTACATGAATGTAATAGTGGTGCAGCAGTTTAAAAGTGAAGGTTTTAGTCTATTGTGGTTTCTGTTGTATGGCATTGTAGTCTGATAGGTTGGTGCCTTTGTGTGGGAGGAACATGCTTCCTCTATTCTCAAGGATAAATTTGGCTGTTTATGTTTTTAATATAGCTGTATAATTTTGATTTTGATGTATGTGAACAATTTTCAGAATTGGAGAATTTCTTGGCTACAACCCTGAAGAACTTCTGGGGAAGTCAGTTTATGAATATTACCATGCTTTGGACAGTGAGACTGTTGAGAGGGGCTTCAAAAGCTGTGAGTAGATTGTACTTCTTTTACCTAAAACAAAGCTGACCTGGAATTTAAGGCAACCCCCTGTCAAAGGGTGTTAGGGAATGCAGGAAGTTTTTTCTAATATTTTATGTATTTTTCATTTATAAAGTCCCAGTCAGTTAACAGTGTCTGCTAAGAAAGCTCTTTGACTCTGCAAGCAATCTGTCTTAAAAATCATATGATGACCACTTAATGATTGGCCGTGGTTTAGCAGGCTTTCTGAATTTTGTTGCTGTTTTCAGTTTGGTTTTAGAGTGTTTTGTTGTTAAAGAAGGATGGTTATTTGATACAAGGAAACATTGGCAGAAAGACTGTGCCTAATCCAGATTTTTTGCAGAATGTATACAAGATGCTGAGGAAAATGCAAATGTTGCAGGAATAATTGTATTAATGCAACAAGGGGGAATTTTGAAGGGGATAATGTTTAATAAAATATGGCATTGTAGTTTATTTAAACAGCCTGAGAACTTTTTGAACAGACCTCATGTTGTACAACCAAATTGGCAATTTGAATATGGCCCCTACATTTTAACTAGTAGATTTCTGAAGAGCAAAGGCTTGTCTTAAATTCAGTAAGGCACTCATTATGTATACCATGGGTGTACAAACCCCACATGCAGGGTCACTGTAGTGACTGAATTTTGTACAGGGATGCATAGTATTTGTGCATCCTCAGTATGGAACTTGCTTTATGCCGTGCTTCTGGCACCTAGAATTTTTTGGTGGCTCCTAGATTTTTGGAAACTTCATGTAGCCCTGGTGTATATTGTTTTGATTCCTGACCAACCACATATTTGGGACTGTGGTTATCAAAATGTGTTCTGTTCTGCCAGTCGCAGGATGTAGTCTTGATAGTTGGTGGTGGTCCTTTGTGCAACCTGCTGTCTTCGTATGTCTGTAGCCATGAGCAGGGAAGTATCTTTCTGTCTTACTGTTTGTCACATTGCATGCTTCACATTCTGCAAATATTCAGAGGCTCATTCCTGCTACTGCTCTTGCATTCAGTGAGATGCTGGCCTATGTTTGGCGTCAGTAGAATTAGGATACTGACCACTACTGCATAATCAAATTGGAGGTTCCATGCATGCATGCGTGTCATAGTAGAAACCACTTTGCCCACCTCATGCTACGGTAGCTGCCAAACCAATGGGCATTTTAAATTTATGTAACAACTTCAGTGAACACTTCAAGAATAACGTTTTGGGTCTCAGTTTGTGAAGCATCCTAAAAGTGTAGGTTGTTGTCAACTTCTTCCTTGGAAGTTGAAGTTGGAGGTAAAAATTACCCATGTTCAGACTCTGGTAAAGGGGTAGACATAGTCCTCAATTTTCAATTGATTCATCAAAAATAGTCTGTAGCAACTGCACTGAACTGCTTAGTGTGTGCTAGTGCAGTATCATGCTGAAAATTTAGATACCTCTTTCTGTCTTTAATTGTACAAAGAAGGGCTCCAAAATTGCAGTGATGTACCATTCTGAATTAACTGTATTGTAAGACCAGATGCAGACTTTGAGTTCATGTAGCCACTGAGGTAAACCAGAGGGTTTGCGGTATTATGGTGAACATGTCTGAAAAGTCATTTACAATCTTAAGTCTCAATTGTGGACTGCAGTTTGAAAATGCTAAAAACAATGTAGGGTCCTCATGACTGAGAACAGACTGATACATTGGTTTCTTATAATAATTGCTGAAGTGACTTCTGTAAACAAAATTTGAATATTGTTTGGACATTTTTGAGAGTTCTTGGTGTCAGCAACTACTTATGTTGATGTCTGTTCCTTTTAGCAGTGGGTGTGGTTTCATGCTACTTTTTGTACAACTTCAGCATATATGGATTGGTGGGTAGAGAAGAATCAGGATTCTGTGGGATATTTACAAAAGATTAACCATCAGATGTTTTTGTTCTGAGGTAATTCTGCATTGTTCATTACTGTGTCATTGCCCAGTTCATCACAAAGATATCACATCTGATTTTTTACAAGGAGGGATCCAATGATTTACTGACAAGAGCTGCATGCTTGTTATCAGGTTGGCTTTGTGAAGAGATACCCTGTACATCCAAACACAGGTCACTCTAAACTGGCTGCTGACCAGCTCAACAGCAAAGTTCCAGAACCATTGACTTAACCTCATATCTCATTAACATGCATGGAACAAATTCTTAGTAACTTGAGTGTAAGTCATGTGGTGTGATATTTACTCTGACAGACTGACGGCTTATCGTGCTGTTAGAAGAGAAAATGCAAATGCTCAGGCTATGTCCACTGTATCATCTCTCCCCTAATACCCAGTTTGTCATGGATTCTCACCCTTTTCAATTGTATTATCAGCTGTGGGTTATTGTGTACATCAATCCAGTGACTCAGGATTCAGACATTGATCTGTTATGCTTAAAATTACTATGTTTCTTGAATTGTCCATCATCTGATATTCAGAAAAAAGAGCACAACACTTCAATAACCAGGTATGTGCTTCTTCTCATGTGAAAGAGTGGAGATGAACCTGCTCACTTGGGTCCAACAGAAGGAACCATTTCAATTAATAGATATTGTAATTTGAAGTATGACTGTTATTGTTGGCAATGATTATGGTGTCATAATTGTATGTATGAGGATGTTTCTGCTATGATGATGCTGTGACATTATGATTCAGTGGCATTTTCCATAGTAGTACAGTCCCTCTTATTGACTGACATGATGTTCATGTTCAGCAAGCTTGTTTGTATGTCTGATAACATATTGCATGCAAATATTGACACATGATGAGGTTGAATGAGACAAGTTCACGAGACAGATCGATAGGAAGGAAATGTTTGTATTTTTACATCATCACTTATGGTGTAATGGGTGTGTTAGGTAATCTTTTGCCAGAACATACAATGTGTACGTAACTGCTGTACAGAAGAAACTAGAAGTTACTGGTTTCTTAATAACTTGGGAATACGTGAGATTTCTTTGTTGTTTGTTGGGGTACACAGAAGTATTGGCACAGATTCAGCTCTGGTAACACATGATAATGGCAGCTTTTCTCATTTCTTTGGTAAAAAGTTCTCACTCACCAAACCCAAAGCTTTTCGCGGGTATGCAAATATTGCAAAAACTTACCGACTCTTTACAAACACATTTTACACACCTCCAGATGTGTTGTGTATAAATCTTGCCCTTCACTTAAGTTAGTTGTTAAACAGTGATTGTGCCTCATTACCACTTCTGCAGACGACCTTTGGCTAGTGCTGGATACTTAATGTGAGAGTGAATCCGCCCCCCCCCCCCCCCCTTTTTAACAAAAAAAAACAGGGGTAACTACACCCAAATATACTTTTTTTTTTTATAAATATACTTTACCATATATGCACTATAAAAGAA